>Ga0335080_10000840_pt1 | contig 29026 bp, 31 predicted proteins | sample Lox_Sample_34_FD_206720 | JGI IMG/M metagenome (GOLD analysis project Ga0335080, IMG submission 206720) | Soil microbial communities from Loxahatchee National Wildlife Refuge, Florida, United States - Lox_Sample_3.4 | ecosystem: Environmental > Terrestrial > Soil > Wetlands | place: USA... | reverse complement strand
ACGGCATTATGAGCGCGATCCAAGCGACATGTCAGTTACCGCAACGCGCAACTCGAAGTAATCACCTACAAGTCTAAATCAACTCATAGAGCATCTTCGAGGTAGGTTCAAATGCACCTCGCGGGCGCCTAGAGGACCATGTCACCGGGGTCCCGTCACGTTATTCGGCGCCGGGACTGGAATCAGGAAGGACAGGAACGTCAGAACGGCCATCGAGGCAGGGGTCATCGCAGCTCCAGGTCGCATGACGCATCATCGAGTTTCTCCTTTGCTCTGCTTCAGCGCATATCGAAAATCACAGTGGGTGGCCCCTTGCATGATGGTCTGCGTACGGGTGAGTTGCACGTCCGCACCGTAGCCCTCTGCCAGGGAAGAATCCGCGCTGCAAGTCAGCAGGAATCCCAGCTCCGGCGCACCCATTTCTTTATAGAACCTGGCGTAGCGACATTCGGTGACATTCACTTCGAATGCATTCGGAGTTTGTTTCACCACTTGGTATTCCAGGGCATCTCCAGCCGCGAACATGGCAAAGGCCGAAGCCATCTTCTCCCCAAGGCTGCTTTCCTTATGTGATCGCCACCACTTCTCGCCGTACTTGCGATACAAGTTCCCGAGCGCTTTTCGAACGATGGCATTGGCCCGCTCCTCGCCAAGCTCCGCTTGGAGTGCTTTCACAAGCGGTACGAGCACCTGGGCTTGTATCTTGACTTGCTCAATCAGCGGAATGTCCATCAGTCGCTTTTCCTTGGTTGCGTGTCGGCAGGTGGCCTGACAGCCGCTCTCTTCAGCGGTGCGACGCTCGCGGCGCGTCTGCCGCAAAAAGCTGGCTGGGCCCGATGACTCCGAGGGGTCTCATAGCAATCTTATTGGCACAGCTCTCGACCCCGAGGTCATCAGCCCACGAAAGTACGGAAAAGAAGATATAGGATCATGCCCAGATTCATGTAGGCGGTGGCCGACATCCCGGGTGCACGATAGAGCGGATTGAGACGGTAGCCCAGCCAGAAGACAGCACGAGCGGCTACGAAGACGATTGCGCAGGCCCACACGACTTGCAAATGGTGCAAGGGAACAATCGTGCTCAAGGCGAGGGACGCAACGGCAAAGACAAAATTCTGCTGTAGCGTGTTGTCGGCGACGCGGCCATCGATCTGCATCGACCAATTCTCCGCGTGTCGAGTAGGGTCTATCGCCTCGCTCAAGAAACGCGAATTGGCCACCGTGATGAGCATGATGAAAAGGGGGACGACAGCGACAATATTCGCCCGCAGCGCGTACGCCAAGCGCTCCCCGAGCGTATCTGCGATCACCGGAGTCGGTAAGAGGTTTGTGAGAACCCATACGCTCAGCGCCATCGCTACCACTCCACTTGCAGCACCGACAGCAACGATCTTTTGTTCCGTTTTCATGTCGCCCCTTTTCTGCCAGACGGTGATGCGTCGATGCATCCGATGGTAGAGCAACGGCCAGTTTACGGACTCTGAGCAGTCTAGCGGTTCCCCGTCACTTGTAGATGTTCTGCAGGTATCCCTCCCAGTCGAACTCCTGGAACGGCTCCGCGACATGGCATTCGACTTGCGGCCCGACGGGCGCATCAGGGGCGCACGAGATCATTCCAAAGTTCCATGCGGCTGTCTCGCGCGTCCCTGTCGGTCCTTGTTGAGCCCCGTATGCCAAAACGCTACTGACAGTTGCCGACCCAATGCACGGCACCCATTTTCCCCTGAGACATGACAACTTCAAACGAGCCGGTTCCGGCGGCGTTCGCATACTTGCCGGTTCCGCCCACGTTCTTCCAGGTTCCTTTCGGTTCGGTGCCCAGAGGCAGGACCCATGCTTCATTCAAGACATCACCATCCTTGTCCTTCCTCGCGCAGTGTCCCCAGCCTTGTATCTTTCCGTCGGCCGTCGTGAGCAGCGTGCCGCCACACTCGCCCGCAGCCAGATGATAGGGAGCTGTGGAATCTTCGCTGACCATGACGCTGCTATGGCGGAAGGTCGTAAGCGTGGTTCCTTTGGAAAGCTCGTTGGGGTCCCACGCGATCATGTTGTTTATGTTGTTACCGGCACATTTCGCAGCGAAGCCGATAGTGGGTACGCTCAAGCAGATGGCCACCAAGCCAAGCCCAATGAGTTTCTTGCTCGTGTTCATGCTTTCACCCTCCTCGAAGTGGCGGGTCGCTGACGCTATTCAAGCTCCGCGGCCGCGACCCTGTCGGCTGCGGGGCTGCGCTGGAGTTGGTATCTCTCCGGTGCCGATCGAATCTTCTATGCGCCCGCCATCGCTGGCGAGCGCATAGAACGCGCTCAGGCGCGCATCATCAGTGACAGTTGCCGCCCCATATGCCCATCGTAGCTTTGCCATCATCGACCGCGGGTTGCCACCAACCGGAGTTGTTCTTTCCTGCGAACACGCCTGTACCGCCGGTCTGGCTCCAAGTCCCCCGATCAGCGCCTGGTGCGATGCCGCCTGCATCGCTGTAGCTGTCGCCATCCTTGTTCTTACGGGCACACGCATAGGCGACGCGGGACTTACCGTCTGGGGTGGTCAGTACATAACCGCCACAAGCCCCAATAGCGTTATAGGTGTAGTTTTCGCTGGTCACGCTGCCGCGCGCAAAAAAAGTGGTGAGGGTATGGCCGTTTCCCAAATCGATTGTCTCGCTCGACTGGGTTACGTTGCTCCAGCGTCCGCTGCAGTTGTCGGCAAGTGCCGAACCGCAAGCAAAGCCGCTGATACCAACGAAAATCCATATGTTTAGCATCTTGGTGGTTTTCATCAGATCCTCCCAACTCAACGTTGTCATAAGGGCCGCCTGCTCGATGCCTCATCCCGTGACCGCAGCCCGTTCTGTCTCAAGGCATGGAGACCGCTTCTTGGCCATGCATGCAGCATAGGTCCTGACGGAGAGTCGGCACCCACTGCACAAGGCGCGGCCTACGGTCGTCCGCAGGAGTAAGGTAGCAACCCGTCCCTTACAGATGACATACGGATAGTCATGGACACTCGAACGGGGCGTCACCCGCCCGGAGTAGACAGGCGACGCGGGCTGTAGCCGGTCGGGTCTTTGCGGATCTGTGCGGCGTTGGTCGAAGCTGTGTACTGCCTTCTCCCCTGCGAGCCTGAGCTGCCCGTGACAAAGGCGGACCGGGCCTTCGTCAGGTTCCCTGAACGACCGAGAAACTGTTTACCGAGGCATCGTTCAGCGCTTGGCGAGCTAGGGCAGCCGATAGTTGAACTGGACCGTGCAAACCTCCTGACCGTTCGGGCCAACATTCCTGCACTTCCATTGGCCGTCGCCTTGAATGCTGGTGTACTTTCCCGTACCTCCCACAAGCTCCAACACGCCGCGGGGACCGCTTCCCGGGTCACCACCACTAAAGTCCAGGAACATGCGATCGTTGTCTGGATCTCCGTATGTGCAGTATCCCTTCGTCTTGGAGCCTTTATCGCTTACGAAAAATGACCAGAAACACGCGACCGGGCCTTCATGAAGCGGTCCGGCGCCGCGATCGTTGAAGCTGACCCCCAAACTGCTCCCGTGCCCTTGAACCCGCTTCTCTGCCATGTCCATTGCCTCTGCCGAAATCTTCAGCCCAACATGGACATTGATCGTTCCGGATTTCGGAAGCTCTTGGGCCATGGCGGCTGTACAGAGCGCCGCAACGACGCTCGCCAAAGCCAGTTGGTTTGCAAGTTTCATCGTTCCTCCCAGAAAAGGCCGCAGCTGCGGCGGTTCATTGCGTGGTCATCGCGATTTGGAGTTCTCGCGAAGCAACTGCCTTCGCCCAACAGGCGGGTGTCGGCGCCGCCTCCTCAGCAACTGCCGGACCACAAGCGACTGCCCATCAAAACAGCGGCATAGCGGCGCAGACGACCGAAAGTGGTGGTGCTTTTTGACCAACTGGCTGGTAATGCCATTTGGTTGTAGGATGGGTTTCATGATCAGTCTCGAAGAGCTCATCGGCATAAGCCCTGCGATAGAGACGGTGCGCGCGCAGATTGAGCAGCTGATCATCCAGGGACTGCGTGCTCATCAGCTTCCGTCGATCCTGTTGCAGGGCGAAACCGGTACAGGCAAGGGATTAGTCGCGCGCCTGATCCACCGCGAAGGGCCTCGGCGCGATGGACCGTTCGTTGATGTCAACTGCTCCGCGATTCCGGATGGCCTGCTCGAAGCAGAATTGTTTGGCTTTGAGCGCGGGGCCTTCACTGACGCACGACAGGCAAAGCCGGGTCTCTTGCAACAGGCGCACCAAGGCACCCTATTTCTCGACGAGGTTGGGCTGTTGCCCGAGAGCCTCCAGCCAAAGTTGCTGAAGGCGATCGAGGATCGCGCAGTGCGCCGCCTGGGCGGCACGCGTCAAGAGAAGGTCGACGTTCATATCATTGCCGCCTCGAATGAACATCTAGCTCCGGTGATGCGTGCCCGGCGTTTCCGTAGCGATCTCTACCATCGGATAGCGGTCGTGAATCTGACGCTACCTCCGCTGCGCGGGCGGACCGACGATATCTTGCTTCTTGCCGAGCATTTCCTATCGCACACATGCAGAACATATCGCCTGGTGCCACCACGGCGATTTGCTGCAGACGCGCGAACCGCCCTTCTTGGCTACAGCTGGCCGGGGAACATCAGGGAGCTGAGCAATGTGGTCGAGAGTGCGGCGCTATTGACGAAGCAGTCGACGATCACGTCGGCCGCATTGAAGATCCCGTGCGCCTCCGCCCATGTCATTTGGTCACAGTTCGATGAGCGGCTGGCGGACCTCGAGCGCGAGCAGCTCGTCGCAGCTCTGAGTAATACCAAATGGAACGTCAGCCGCGCCGCCGCCCGGCTGGGAATTTCACGCAATCGCCTCCGCTACCGTATCGAAAGGCACCAGCTGAAGAGAGACGGGTCTCAGCATGCTGCAGGTACCAGCGCTGCTCGATCCGACGATGAAGAAGCATTCGCTGTTGGTACGCCAGCCCCCGCAGAGTTGCCGACAACGCTCCTGTGGGAGGGGCGCCATCTCGCGCTGCTCAGAGTTGATCTGCCATCTGTGCTTAATGAGCGCATGCCGGCCGAACGAGCGCTCCGGGCAATTGCGGACAGGATCCGGAGCTTTGGCGGCTCGGTGGAGGAACTCGGGGCGACCACGCTGGTGGGCGCTTTCGGACTCGAGCCGATCGAGAACGCAGCCAGCAACGCGGCTTTGGCGGCTCTCGCGATTCGAGAGAGTGCGGGGCGACGCGACGAGGGCGAGTCGCGGTTTCCTGCAGTCAAGATAGCGCTGCATAGCGGACGATTGCTCGTAGGACGTGTCGATGGCCGCGCTCAGATAAACCTCGATGACAAGCTGGAGACAGGAAGCGTCCTGGCAGAGCTCAGCGCAGCCGCGCGAGCCGATCGCATCATCATCAGCAAAGACGCCGCGCCGTTCTTGGAGCGATGTTTCCAGCTCGAACGCGAGGCACCAGCGGCAGCCGACGGGGGGTGGCTCTACGGTCTTGCCGGTCGGGAGCGGACCGGCTTCGGACTGGCGGGACGGGCGCTTACCCAGCTCGTCGGTCGCCAGCGCGAATTGGACGCGGTGACCAGCCGGCTCTCGGAGGCGGAACGGTGTCGTGGTCAGATCGTCGCGATCGTCAGTGAGCCCGGAGTGGGCAAATCCCGTCTTGTCTACGAGCTGATACAGACTGATCGGGTCACGGGATGGCGCATATTGAGCTGCAGAGCGTTCTCGTACGGGGCCACCACACCCTCGCTTCCCGTCATCGAACTTCTGAAAGACTACTTTCACATCCACGATCGCGACACATCGTCAGAGGTCCACGAAAAAGTCTCGGAGGGGCTGCTTACATGCCTGGGCGAGGCCGATCCGCGTCGATCCGCAATACTCGCTTTGCTCGACCTTCCGATCGAAGACGACAAGTGGCGCAAGCTGGAGGCGGGGCAGCGCCGCCAACGAACGTTCGAGGCGATCAAACAAATACTGCTGCAAGAGAGCCTCGTGCAGCCACTGATCGTCATCTTCGAAGACCTGCATTGGATCGATACCGAGACCCAAGGTCTGCTGGACAGTCTTGTCGAGAGTTTGCCGGCAGCGCGTTTGCTTCTGTTGGTAACGTATCGGCCGGAGTATCGGCATCGCTGGGGTCCGAAGACCTATTACACGCAGCTGCACCTCAGCCCGCTGGCTGCCGAGAATGCACAGACCTTCCTGGAGCGCCTGATGGGAGAAGACGACTCTCTTCAACCCATCAAGCAGCTGCTTGTTGAACGCACCGACGGAAACCCGCTGTTCCTGGAGGAGAGCGTTCGTGCGCTTGCGGAAACTGGAGTGATCGAAGGAAGCCGACACGCTTACCGCCTCAGCGAGGCGGCTCCGAACTTCGAAGTGCCCGTTACCATACAAGCCATACTGGCAGCGCGGATAACACGGCTCCTGCCTGAGGATAAACGCCTGCTCGAGGCTGCTGCGGCAATTGGCAGAGATATCCCGTACGCGCTCTTGGCGGGAATATGGAAGGGGCCGGAGGAAGCTCTGTGTGGGGGTCTGGCTCGCCTGCAAGAGGCCGAGCTCCTCTACGAAACGACACTCCCTCCAAATCGCAAACACACGTTCAAGCATGCCCTCACGCATGAAGTGACTTACGGTAGCTTGACCGGTGATCGGCGCCGCGATCTCCACGCCGAGATCACGACGGTGAGTGAGCGAGTCTATGAAGACCGGTTGTCCGAGCACGCTGTGCGGCTGGCGCACCATGCCTTCCGCGGACAACTATGGGAGAAAGCGGTCCGATACGGCCGCCAGGCGGGAAACCGCGCACTCGATCGCTCGGCTTTGCGGGAGGCGCTCGCACACTTCGAGCAAGCTCGGGTGGCTCTCCAGGAACTCCCCGAAAGCCGGAAGCGGACCGAGCAGCGCATCGACCTGTGCTTTGAGCAGCGGAACGCCCTCTTTCCGCTCGGCGAGTTCGCGCGCCTGAGCGAGCTGCTGGGCGAAGCGCGCACGCTGGCGGAGAGGCTCGACGACCAACAGCGGCTCGGGTGGGCGCTCGGCTATCTGTCGCTCCTCCGCGGCGTTCTCAGCGAACACGTTCCGGCGATCGAAGCCGGGGAACGAGCGCGCGCCATCGCCGAGATGGTCGGCGATCTCGGGCTGCGCGTCTTCGCGAACTACTATCTGGGCCACGCGCTCTGGTTGGCCGATGACCCTCGCCGCGCGGCCGAGCCCCTGCGCAAGGCTATCGGTCTGCTCGAGCATGCGCCACTCGGCGAGCGCTTCGGGATGGTTGCGCCCCCAGCGGTGCTCGCCCGCTATGTCTTGGCGACAGTCTCAGCTGAGCTGGGAGAGTTTGCCGAGGCGCTCGCCGTCGGGGAAGAGGGTGTCCGGATCGCTCGGGCTGCAGGGCATTCGCACAGCGAGGTCTGGGCCCGCCGTGGCCTCGGGTATGTCCATCTGCACCGCGGAAACTTTGCGCAAGCAGCCCGAGTGCTGGAGCCGGGTCTCGCGCTGTGCCGAGCGGTGGAGATTCGTCTCGCGCTTCCGCACCTCGCGGCGTTGCTGGGCTCTGCCTATCTCTGGTCTGGGCGCTTGGTCGACGCGGTGCCACTGCTGGAGGAAGCGGTCACAGCGATCACGACGATGGGGATTCTCGGCCTCCGTTCGCGGGTCATTCCGTTCCTCGCCGAGGCCTATCTCGTGCTCGGACGGGGCGCTGAAGCGCGGGAGCAGGCGGAGCACGCCGTAGCGCTGGCCAGCGCTCAGGGGGAGCGCGGCTGGGAAGCCTGGGGTTTGAAACTTCTCGGGGATATCCGCGCACACGAGCTCGCTGAATCGGAGCAAGCCTGGGACGCGTACCAACGCGCGCTCGCCCTTGCGAGCGAGCTGGGCATGCGTCCGCTCATCGCCCACTGCCACTACAGTCTCGGCAAACTCTATGAAAAAGCGAACAAGCACGAGCAAGCAGAAGAGAACCTTGCGATAGGAACTGCGATGTATCGCGAGATGGGGATGCAGTTCTGGCTGGAACAGATGCAGGACGGTTCAATGAGGATTATGCCGGATGCAGCGCCATAGATCAGAGTTCTTCCTGGTAGTTTCGCCCGCGCATTCTGGCCACGCCTTCGCCGTCACTTGTAGATGTTCCGCAGATATCCCTGCCAGTCGAACTCCTGGGACGGCGCAGCAACATGCCATTCGATTGTTTGAATTCCGTTTGGCGTGAGCAGCCCAACGGTGCTTACCGCGTGATTAGGAAACGCAGCCATGGATGCGTTGCCCATCGAGACCATCGTGCTCGGTAGCTGAGCGGCTGCCTCTTCGAGAGAGGTCGATGTTTGCGGGAACTTTGCCGGCGGTGGTCTTGCCCCCGGGTGGAGAGCCAACTCGAGCGAGGTCACGGCGATTCGGCGGACGATGACTCGGTCGACCGAGTCCTTGAGAAGGCCGATCGTTCCGACCAGGTAGCCGTAGCCGGATGCATAGAATTGCTCTTCGTAGAGGATGTCTCCCGTGGAGGTGGTCGCCGCCCACGCCACGCAGGCCAGGACCGCGCCGCCGGTGTTGCTCGTGCCCACCACATACCGCTGGACGAGGATGTGAACATCCACCTTTGAATCGCTCGGAGTGGTTGGAATATAGGGCTTCAGCGTGTACCTGAGCGAGTCCTCGATATTCTTCAGGTCGTCGGGCGAGAACTTGCCCCAAGGCTGCACGTTGACGTTGATGAGAGTGGCTGCATCCGGGTCCATGGCAATGGACGCGACGTGGACTTCGGACGCGTGCTTAGGCTTCGTGGAGATATCCAAAGGCAGAGCGAAGTGCGAGGTGTTTCCAGTGGTTCCGCACGCCGACAGGGCTATCGAGACGAGCAGAGCGAGCGCCATCCGACATTTTTTCTTGTTCATGTAGCGAGCCTTCCTTAGTGCTCTACTTTATTTGACAGCACTCCGGTGTTGCCCGCAAATACACCAGACGGAGTTCGACCTTTGGACTCCGTTTATGCTGAGGAACGTCGAAGGGCCCAGGGCGGACCAAGAGAGCACGAGGCAATGCTCGGGGCGAACTGCGTCTTCGGCAATCGCCGCGTCGGATCCTACGCCGCGTACCGCTTCACCGCTTCTTCATTCCAGTGAATCCCCGCGCCCGGGCGATCCGGGATGATCACGTTGCCGTCTTTGACCTGCACGGGTTCGGCGAGAATCGGCGTGGCCCAGTCAACATATTCCAGCCAATGGCAGGTCGGCGTGACGGCGAGGAGGTGACAGCTGAACTCGGGGAAAAGATGGCTCGACATCTCTATGCCGTGAGCGTGCGCGAGTGAGGCAGCGCGCAGCCAGCCGGTGACGCCACCGATGCGCTGAAGATCCGGCATCACGTAGTCCAGCGAGTCGAGCGCGATGGCATTCGACATCTCGAAAGTGTCCACGAGATTCTCGCCGGTCTGGATCGGCGTCTGCAGCTCCGCGCAGATACGCGCGTAGCCGACATAGTCGTCGTGGCGCACCGGCTCCTCGATCCAGTACAGACCTTCGTCCTCGAGCATGCGCCCGCGCAGGATCGCGTCATTCACGGTCAAACGCTGATTGAAGTCGCACATGACGCTGACCTTATCGCCGACGCGCTTTTTCACGGCGCGAGCAGCCGCCAGGTCCTGCGCCGGGTCGTCACGGCCAACGCGCAGCTTGATCGCCGAGAAGCCGCCTTCGGCCACGAGTCGTTCAGCTTCGTCGGCCACTTTCTCGACCGGCTGGATCCAGAGCCCGCAGCTGTTGTACGCGCGGATCGGCTTGATCTGCCCGCCGAGCAACTCGACGAGCGGCACGCCGTGGGCCTGTGCGAGGGCGTCCCAGGCGCACATGTCGATGCCGGCCAGAGCGAGGCCGACCAATCCCGGCGTGTCGATCAACGCGAGGCGCTTGCGCAGCTTGGCGTCGATCTCGAAAGGCGCAAGCGCATCGCCTTTGATCATCTCCGCCAGTCCGTCGAGGCAGCCGACGATCGATTTGAGGGTCCACGGCGCGAAACCGAAAATGTACGCGCGCCCGACGACTCCGCCATCGGTCTCCAGATCGATGAGCACCAGGGCAGCCGATGGAATCCCACCGCTCGCGGTCAGCGGTGGACGCTTGAACGGGGCCAGCACCGGCCGGGCGCGGATACCCTTGATCTTCAGGTTTGTGGTCACGTTTGTACTCCCGATAGAGGCTTCACGACAACCGATACGATTACCGGTTCCCGGCTTGCGGCGGCGATGACGATTGATCCGAGACCGGCGTTCAGGGTTTGGGCGTGCGCGCGTCGGCAGGGCGCCCGTCGATATAGAGCTTCAGCGCTGCAACGATGAAGCTGTTGGCGGGCGTAGGTACTTTCAATTCATTTCCCATCTGGGCCACGCCGCCTGAAAGCCAGGGCAGCTCCAGACGATTTCCGCGCTCCAGGTCGCCAAGCATCGACGCCACCATCGTGCGCGGCAGTCCGTCGAGACGCTGCAACAGTCTGTCCACCAGATCCGCGTCGAGACGCACGTCCTTGGCGCGTCCGACCGAGGCGACCTCCGACATGATCTGAGCCATCAGCGCGCGCGTGTCCGGATCTTCGCGAATCGGGCCGAGAGGCAAGCGCGTGAGGCTGGTCATGGCGCTGGCGGCGACCAGGAACGCGTACTTTTCCCAGATGTTCTTGCGGATGTCGTCGCTGGCGCGAGCCTCGATTCCGGCCGTGACGCACGCGTCGATGAACTTCTGCACGCGTGGAGTCGGCTTGCCGTCGAGCTCGCCCGCGATGAGGACGGCCATTGTCCCGCTATGGCGGATCACTCCCGGTTTCTCGATCACCGCGGCGATCTGCGCTACACCACCCAGCGTGCGCGGCTTGCCGTATAGACTGGCGATAGTGTCGGCAGCGATTACACCATTCTGGAACGACACGACCGCTGTATTGGGGCCGACCAGCGGCGCCGCGTCTCTCAGCGCTTGCTCGGTCGACCACAGCTTCACGGCGACGATCACCAGATCCGCCGGGCCCACTGCAGCCGGGTCGCTGGTGGCTCGCGCGGGTTTCACCAGGATGTCGCCGTTAGTGCTGTAGATCTGCAGGCCGTTGTTCTGGATCGCCTCCAGATGCGCGCCGCGAGCTATGAAATGGACCTCCTCACCGCTGACGGCGAGCCTGGCCCCGAAGTATCCGCCGACACCGCCGGCACCCACGATAGCGATTTTCATGAGTGAGAATGGTAGCGGGTTGGGATGAGAGCGGCTAGTAGTGTAATAGCAATAGCCCGTTCGCCCTGAGCGTCGGAGGCACAAGCCTCCGGAGTCGAAGGGTCATGCTTCGACTCCGCAGAGAAGCCAGCAGAGCTTCCTTAACCTACCACCAGCCTTGATGTTTGTCCGGCGTTGGCCTAGCCTTTAGCCATGCAACCTTCCGCAAGAGACGAATGACGTGAATTTGGCCGAGCGCTTCCCCGCCGGTGTGACGCCGCGCGCCGCGGCCCGTATGGCCGACATCGAGCCGTTCCACGTCATGCAGATCATCGCGCGGGCGAAGGCGCTGGAAGCGCAGGGTCGCAGCATCGTCAACATGGTAGTGGGCGAGCCCGACTTTCCCACCGCGCCGCTTGTCCGGGATGCGGCAGTGCGTGTACTCGAGGCCGGTGACGTGCACTACACACCTGCTCTCGGCATCACGCTGCTGCGCGAGGCAATTTCGGGTTGGTACAGCACGCGTTACGGCGTGCGGGTTCCCGCATCGCGCATCGCGGTGACCACGGGCTCATCGGGCGCGCTCCTGCTCACGATGGGCGTGCTGCTCGATCCGGGCGACGAAGTGCTGCTGGCCGATCCCGGCTACCCGTGCAATCGCCATTTCGTTCGCGCTACCGACGGCGTGCCCGTGGGCGTGAACGTCGGGCCGCAGACCGCTTATCAACTCAACGCTGAGCTGGTCGAGCGCCACTGGACGCCGCGCACCAAAGCTGCGCTGGTCTGCTCGCCGTCCAACCCGACCGGCACGATGATCTCCAAGGCGACGCTGCACGAGATCCACGAGGTCGTACGCAAGAAGGGCGGCATCCTGATCTCGGATGAGATCTATCACGGTCTGACCTACGGCGGGGCTGCGCCCACAGCAGCTTCGCTGGGCGACGACGTTTTCGTTATCAACAGTTTCTCCAAGTATTTCGGCATGACCGGTTTCCGCCTCGGCTGGTTGGTGGCGTCCGATGCGTTCATGGTCGACGTGGACAAGCTCGCGGGAAATCTGTTCATCTCGCCGCCCGACATCGCGCAACGCGCCGCGCTTGCGGCATTCGAGCCCGACACGATCGCGCTGATGGAAGAGCGTCGCGAGCTGTACCGCCAGCAGCGAGATTTCCTGCTGCCGGCGCTCAAAGCGCTGGGATTCGAAGTGCCGGTGACGCCCGAGGGCGCGTTTTACATCTACGCAAACTGCGCGCGTTTCACCAACGACAGCTACGCGTTCTGCTGGGATGTGCTGGAGAAAGCAGGCGTCGCGATCACACCCGGCCTGGACTTCGGGCACAACGATCCGCGGCATCACGTGCGCTTCTCCTACCCCAAATCGGTCGCTGTGCTGGAGGAGGGCGTGCGCAGATTGAAGGACTACCTGGCTTCGAGATGAACGCCTCCCATTTCATGACCGGGATGGAGCAGCGCGTTGTCCGAGCGAACGGCATACGCTTGAATGCCTGGCTCGGAGGCCGGGGTGCGCCGGTGGTGATGCTGCATGGGTATCCGCAGACCGGCCAGATGTGGCGCAAAGTCGCGCCCCGCTTGCTGGACGAGTTCAGCGTCGTTTGTCCTGACCTGCGCGGCTACGGCGACTCGGACAAACCGCGCGACGGCTACGACAAGCGCACAATGGCCCGCGATATTCATTTGCTGATGGAGTCGCTAGGGCATAAGCGCTATGCTGTGGTTGGGCATGACCGCGGCGCAAGAGTGGCGCATCGTCTGGCGCTGGATCATTCCGACGCGGTGAGCAGGCTGTGCGTCCTCGACATCGTGCCCACGCATACGGTGTTTCGCGACGCCGGAAAGGAGCTGGCCGCGGCATACTGGCACTGGTTCTACTTCCAGGTGCCGGACCTGCCCGAGCTGATGATCGGAGCTGCTCCGGAAGCCTTCCTGCGCCATATGCTGCGCGGGCTCACCTTCCGGGCCGGGGCCATAGAGGAGCCGATGGTGCAGGAGTATCTGCGCGCTTTCACTCTGCCGGGCACGATCCGCGCCGGTCTGGAAGACTACCGGGCCGCCGCCAGCCGGGACTTGGAGGACGATGAGAGAGATCTCGCGCACAAGCTGCGCTGCGCCGTCCTGGCGATCTGGGGCGAGTATGGCAAGATGCACACTTTGTTCGACGTGCTGGCCACTTGGCGCGAAAAGGCGCTCGATGTGCGGGGGCATGCATTGCCCTGCGGTCACTTCATCCCCGAGGAAATGCCGGAGGAGCTGGTGACCGAGCTGCGGGCGTTCCTGCGCAGCTGAGCTCGGTCCGGTCCCGCCTGTCCTCTTTTTCTAACGTGTCCCGTCCATCTTCCGAATCCTGATGTTGCATCTCACCAATGGCGATATGGCGGTCGGCGTGCTGCGAGCAGCCGAGCTGCCGGGCACGTACCTTCCGTGGCGCGACGTGCTGCATGAGGGACCGGTTCCCGCGGGACTGAATCTGGAAGAGCTCTCGCGTCTGCGCGCGGAGTTCATCGTGTCCTGTGGATGGGGAAAGCACGAGGAGGTCAGCCGCCAGTTCCTCACGCGCGATGCGGCGCTCCAGGCTTCGCTCGGCGAAGACGAAGTGATCCTCTGGTTCGAATCCGATCTTTACGATCAGTTGCAGTTGTGTCAGGTGCTGGCCTGGTACAACGAGCAGGGAGCGTTTCCGGAGAAGATGTCCGTGATCGGTGTGGACAAGGACGCGGACGGCAATTTCAAGGGGATCAGCCAGCACAAGCCCGAAGGTATCAAGGCTCTCTTCGAATCCAGACCTCCGATCCGCGAGGCGCTGATTGCCCTCGGTGGGCGGGCGTGGGATGCATTCCGTGCGCCCGAGCCGGTCGCCTTGGAGGCGCTGCGCGCCAAGGGGACGCCGGCTATGCCCGTGCTCGCTCCGGCGATCGAGCGTTTGCTCCAAGAGCTGCCCTCGAAGGCGAACGGCCTGTCGCGCACCGAGCACGCCGCGTTGGCGGCGGTGGCGGAGGGCGCACGGGCGCCGGCGGAGATCTTTGTCGCCGTGCATACGCGCGAGGAGCGTCCGTTCATGGGCGACCGGCCGTTCTGGCGTGTGCTCGCGCATCTCGCGAGCGGAGTCAAGCCGATGCTGGAGCTGGCGAGCGGCGCGCGGCCGCGATTCCCGCCCGAAGTGCCGCCGGCGGCATCGTTCGGTGCGCAACGTTTCCGCCTCACGCCCTCGGGTCGCGAGGTTCTGGCGGAGAAGCTCGACGCAGTCGAGCTCAACGGCATCGACCGCTGGTTGGGTGGTACGCATCTGCACAAAGGTGCGAAGCTCTGGCGCTGGGACGGCGCAGCCGGGAAGCTGATCGCGGGTTAGACGCGGTTCGAGTGCTGGACGTCCCCCAGCAAAACCATTTGCGCGCAAATTCAACCCTGGCGCCGGCCATGGGACTAGCCGACCACGCTATTGCCTCGTGACACGACTGGTTCTCGTCGGCGGTGGGCACGCGAACATCGAAGTGCTGCGGCGCTTCGGGTTGAAGCGTGAACCGGACACCGAAATCACGTTGATCAATACCAGCCGGCATACCGTCTACTCCCGGATGCTGCCAGGCCTGGTCGCAGGGCACTATGGCTGGCGCGCCTGCTTCATCGACCTGGAAGTGCTCGCGCGTTTCGCGGGAGCTCGCTTGCTTCGCGATATTGCCGTCGGCCTGGACCTCGAACGCAAGCTGGTGCGTTGCGCCGATGCAGCCGAGGTTCCTTACGATATCGCGTCGGTCGATGTCGGCTCGGCTCCGAGTGCACCTGCTTTTCCCCATCCTGACTCCCGGCCGATGTCCGTGCGGCCGGTGCAGCGCTTCATCTCGACCTGGGACGGACTGGTGCACGAGGCCGGAGACCGGGAGTTGACCCTTCAAGTCGTGGGTGCGACGACTGCGGCAATCGAGCTGTGTCTTTCCATGCAGCACCGCTTGCTGAGACGCGTCCCGCAGAACCGCGTGAAGTTCGGTGTGATTGCCCCTACTGCAGACATCCTGCCGGATCACAACGCGGGTGTGCGCAAACGCGTCACAAGGATTTTGCGCGGACGTGGCGTAGCGATCAGGACCGCGCGCCGCGTTTTGAGGGTCGCGAGCAAGGATCTGATTCTCGAAGGCGACGAGGTGGTGCCTGCCGATCACGTCCTCTGGGCTACGGGTCCGTCGGCTCCACGTTGGCTTGGAGAGAGCGGTCTGCGCACGAACGACGAAGGTTTTGTGCTGATCGATGACAAGCTCCGCGCGCTGTCTCATCCCGATATCTTCGCGGCCGGCGATGTGGCGACCATGGTCGATCACCAGCAGCCGTCCGAGTTATCTGCCGTGCACCAGGGTCCGTCGCTTGCCGCCAATCTTCGCCTGGCTCTGCGTGGCGATACGCCGCGTGCTTTCGAACCGCCATCCAGCCTGCTGCAGTTGATTACCACCGGCGACCAGAATGCCATCGCCTCGTGGGGGCCTTTGCACGCAGAGGGTCACTGGGTCTGGAATTGGAAGGACCGTATCGATCGAAGCTTCATTCGTCGATACGCGGTGCGTTAGGCGGCTACGAACCCCACTGGACGTCAAGGTAGTCAACGAATCATGGATGCATCCGTCATCACACTCGGCGCGCAGGCACCCGACGCCGCGCTCACACTCAACCGCGTGGCGCTCGGCATGTTCTTCGCGATCAGCGGCTACCACAAGCTATTCAACCGTTCGCGCCACGCGCCACTGACACAAACGCTGCAAGACGACGGCGTGCGCGCGGTGCCGATCATGCAATGGCTGGTGCCTAGCATAGCGTTCGGCGGAGGATGGGCGCTCATCATCGGCCTCCTGTCCGTGTTCGCAGCGTTCGGGCTTCTTGTGATTTGTTTCGCCGCGGTTGTATTCGACGCCAGCAAGCGCGTATGCGTTTGGCAGCCGATCGATCGTGCCGATTGGCTCGGCGATCTGCGCTATCTACCCGAAGCGCTCTACTGCATCGGAGTGGCCGTTGTGATGCTGGGAGGCCCATGACCGTTGGAGCCTTGACGCCAGGATCGGCACGCTCCTGGCAGCCTGATGCCCTGGGAACAGTTGAGACGGCAGAACCTTAATCGGCCAACGTGTGCCAGTGACAGCGGAAAGGAGCAGGGATGGCAACGAGCGAGATTGAGATACGCACGAGCCTCGACCGACACTGGGCAGCATCCGCTGCCGGAGATCTCGAAGCGGAGCACGACATTTACCACGATGACGCCATTTGCGACTATCCCCAGTCTGGCGAATGCATTCGCGGCCGACGCAACATCCAAGCTCTCCGCGCGCATCACCCCGACAAGCCTTCGGGGTTCCGCGTGCGGCGAATAGTGGGTGCGGGTGTCCTGTGGGTTACCGAGTACTTCATCACGTATCAGGGAAAGACCGCTTACACAGTGAGCATCATGGAGTTCAGTGGGGACAAGGTGTCCCACGAAACGCAATACTTTGCCGATCCATTCGCGGCGCCGGCGTGGCGGTCGCAGTGGGTCGAGCCAATGGCGTAGCGAAATATCGGGAAGGTGCAACGCTGCCTGCCTGATCTCCGTGCTGCGGCTGCAGCCGGCGTGCCATCGCTGAAATGCTCCGTCGAGGTTCCCATTTGCCACCTTGGCCCGCACCTGGGCTAATTGGTGGGCACCGCGAGGTGTCTAGTGCATCTGCTGTTTCTTGACGAAGTGCTTTGCCAGCAGCTGATTGCAATCTTGCCGTCGGCTTCGACGACCAATCGGCCAACCTCAGTCGTAGAATGCAGGGATCAGCTTAAGCTTGTCGGTTTGTTTTTTGTCATGATTTATGAAGAACGTCGCTTTGTACATTGCGATCAACTGCCTGACTTTTTCCATCGACGCGATTGACTCTGCCCTATTGGTATTGAGGGACGGAACTATGTTCTTCTCGAAATTCTCGTCCAAATGAGCGACGTCGCCGGACAGGATGATGAAGCCGGAATTCTTGACGGTGTGGGCAGGGACTGCATCCGCGGGCCGCGAGAGCGGGCGGACAAAATGATCGTCGCCGATGCCTCACTCGAGGTCACCGATCCCACCGTCGATTCGCAAATCGTTACGCTCAAAGCCTCAGCCGGGGATACTCTCTTCATATGCAGCTCGGCGAAGCCAGCGGCACAGGCCATCCGCAAAGTCGGGGATGTGGACTGGCATCCTTTGCAATTCGTCGGCAACCCGGCTGCATCGGTGGGCACGGTGATGAGACCAGCCTGGCTGGAAAAGTCTGATCCGACCGACAGTCACTGGCGGAGCGATCCGGGCCTCAAGGAATGGCTTGACTTCATGAAGCAGTACGATCCGGAAGGCGATCGGACCGACCTCTACAACGTGTATCCGTACGCCACGGCGCAGACTCTCGTGCAGGTGCTCAAACAGTGCGCGGATGACCTTACGCGCGAGAATCTCATGGGGCAGGCGGCCAGCCTGAAGAGTCTCGAATTGTCCATTCTTATCCCTGGCATTCGGATCAGCACGGGGCCGAACGACTACTCACCGGTCTAGCAGATGCAATTGCAGCGCTTCGACGGAAAGCAATGGGTCCTATTCGGGGACATCATTACTCCGTGAGGTACCAACGCCAGCTTCGGCATGAGTCGTAACCGCATCATTTGCCGCGCGCCGGAACATCATCGCTGCATCCGGGCCATGCGCCATCAGTCCACTCGCTTCGACGAGGGCTGACAGTCGGTCTTGGCTACTTCGTGCACAAATCGAAGCACGCGTCATTGGATTTGTTGGTGAACTGCTTGCACCTCATGTAGCACGCGTCATAGTTGCTGCCATTGGCCGGTGGCGCGCCGGTCTGTGCGTCGGTCCGAAGCGCAGCACACCCAGCTTTAGATGCCCTTGACTCAAGGGTGGCGAGATCCTGCATTGAGCTCCCATATCCGCCAAGCGCTCGCTGCCTCGCCATCTCACCCCGGAGCCAGCAGCATTCTTGCTGCTTCTCTCCCGCAGTCGCCGGTAACGGCCTGTTCATAACTTGCTCCGCGTAGGTCGGCCCCTTCTTCTCGGTGGTAGCACAACCGCCCCCTAACGCGCCGAGGCACACGAGAACTAAAGCCGTCGCGGCCCTCCGCGGCCCTTCACCGCATGTCCAGCTGCGGATAGTCTGTCTAATCATTTCACAGGCCCTCAATTCGTAAGAATGAAACGCGAGGCAGGGTCATGCGATTGCTCTCGCCGATCGCCAGGTATTTCTTCTTGTCCTGCTCGCCCAGCCGAAGCGCGGATGGCAGTTCAGCCATAACCTTTGGTGTCTGGGCTGGGCGTTGATTTCGGACTTGTCCATCAGCTCGAAGCCGGGGCGTTGGTCGAGAGCACACCAACTAATGGGGTCATCGTTGGCTGTCTAGGGAGATCAGGAGCCGACAGATAATGCCCGACCGCGGTCGAGACCGGTCGTCGGCTCGTCTGATCACCTCGTCGGGGCGCGGCAGGACTGATTGCGGGATTGTACGGTTGGTGAGCCCCACCAGTCTTCGGCCAGCCTATCACAGTGCTGCCAAGCTGGGCGGCTCACCCATATGTATGGTCTACGAGAGCCGAGCGGCCGCTTTCCGGCACCGCGAAACTCCGAGACGGGTCGTGTGCAGAGATGCAATGCATGCGTAACAGAACAGGTGCGAAACGCGACCTGAGTCAGATTGAGCGTGCCGTGACTCCGCTGCGCATACGAATCGCTCTACGCAGCAAGGCTTCGGGCGGCTGCCGAACGTCCCCCCGATCAACGTTGCTTGTTTTCACTCCTGCCATCGAGCTCGCGATCCAGCTCGATGGCAGCGTCGACGAACGGGTCGCCGGGGTGAGCCTGGCAATACTGCTTGAGCCAGGCGATATGCGCCTCGTTGTCGGTGGAAAGGATGCGGCCTTTTGCGAGATTGGTGCCGGTCACGAACCCGGCCACCCACCAGCTGTATGCAGTTTCGAACTTGGGGTTGGCCGTTATGTCGCTGACGTATCTTGCGCAAGACAGCTGGCTCATGCCGAAGCCGCTGAACTCCTCGCCGGCCGAGGCGGCCTGGGCAAACGCTGTGGCCAAGATCACAAGGGCAAATCGCATATTCAATCTCCTTCCCGACTGGCTGCCGCGCACGATTCTGCGTGAGCGGGCTCGGCCTATCCAGCCGCGCATGCACTAAGTACGCCAAGTGCCTATATTGGGCGGGGTGCGGGTCACGCTGGAACAACGGCCCGATTGCGCGCTAACCTGAGGAAAGCAATGACCGACACTGCTCTCGAGCCCAAGGCTTTCAGCATTCATGTCTCCGACGAGGCCCTTGCCGATCTGGGTGCCCGTCTGGCCCGCGTCCGCTGGCCGGACGAGCCGCCCTTGGCCCCATGGAGCACCGGCACCAGTCTCGAATACATGAAGGGGCTGGTGGAATACTGGCGCGAGCGCTTCGATTGGCGCGCGCAAGAGAGAAAGCTCAACGCTTTCCGCCAGTTCACGGTGCCGCTTGCGGGCATCGATGTGCACTTCATTCACGAGCCGGGCAAGGGGCCAAGCCCGATCCCGCTGCTGCTGTCGCATGGCTGGCCGGGATCCGTGTTCGAGTTTCATAAGATCATCCCGATGCTGACCGACCCTGCGCGCTACGGTGGCGACGCTGCGGACTCCTTTACGGTAGTTGCGCCATCGTTGCCGGGCTACACTTTCTCGTTCCGCGCGGGGCAAGCGCGTTTCAGTGTGCAGCAGATCGCCGATCTTTTCGCCGAGCTGATGACGGTTCTGGGTTATCCCAGGTTCGCGGCGCAAGGCGGGGATTGGGGCGCTTTTGTCACGTCGCGCTTGGGGCTGGCACATCCCGATCGCCTGTTCGGGATTCACCTCAACCTGCTCGGTGTCCGGCGCGAGCCCGGTATGCTCGCCAACCCGACTCCCGAGGAGAAAGTGTTCCTTGAACAGCTCCAGCACTGGCTGAAAGAGGAGACGGGTTACCAATGGATGCAGGGCACGAAACCGCAGACGCTGGCGTATGGATTGACCGACTCACCGGTCGGGCTGGCCGCTTGGCTCGTCGAGAAATTCCGGGCGTGGAGCGACTGCGGTGGAAATCTGGAGAGCGTGTTCACCAAGGACGAGGTGCTGACCAACATCTCCATGTATTGGTTCACGGGCGCGATCGGCTCGTCGTTCTGGCCCTACTACGCGCGGATGCACAGTGCGTGGCCGATCCCGGAGGGCGCCCGTATCGCCGTTCCGACCGGCTACACCGAGTTTCCCGCCGAAATCCTGCGCCCGCCCCGCTCGGTTGCGGAGAGGGTGTACAACATTCAGCGCTGGTCAAAGATGGAGAGGGGCGGACACTTTGCGGCGCTGGAGCAGCCCCAAGCACTAGCGCACGAGATCAGAGCGTTCTTCCGACCGCTGCGTCGATAGGTGAGGAGCGCAGCACGCCTGGTGCGCAGGTCAGCGTGCCGGGTCTGCGGCGAAGATCAGCGATCCTTCGATCTGAGCGACGCGTCGCCATGTCCGGCGTTTAGCTGCCTTGTTCAGCACGAGGCAAGTTACGCCACTCGGAACAGCATTGGCGATCTGCTGGAGCGTCGAGTTGCTTACCCACTTGAGCACGACAAACTCGACGACCAGAGCATAGGCAGGGGCCGTCCTCAGATATCGGACCTGTCTGCGCGCCAACCAGGCGCGCTTCAGGCCCTTGTGTGCCGATAGCGCGGAGAACCAGGGCAACAATTCGGCCGGCGACAGGCCGTGAGGCACGAGCGCGTCATCGCGTTTGAGTTCCCGCCGCTCGGCGGCGGCCAGCTTGCGCTCGAGGGCTGCCTGCGACAAAACGCTGCGATACTTGTCGCAGCGGGAAAGTTGGTTGCGAGAGTAGAAATAGCCATAGAGCAGCTGGGAGCCGGACTCCCGTGCTCCCTCGTCGAGCTGCATCGCCTTCTCCAGGTCGGCGACGCCACGTTCCTCGCCTGCTTCGATCAGGATTCGCCCGCGCGCATAGTAGGCCGCCGCATGCGCGGGCGCACGCGCCAGCAGTCCATCCAGCACCAGGAGCGCGGCCTGCGCGCCGCGCAAGGTTTCGACCGCGCACGCGTAGTCCCAGTGTTCATCTTCGTTGAGCTCGCCGACGGCCACCTCATAGCGCGCGAGCTTTGCACGCGTCTCGGTGAGAAATTGGTGCCGCTCCCGCCAGGGTTCAGCGATCGAGTCGCGCCAGGCGTCATTGAACTCCTGCATCAAGGGCAGGCGTTTGTCGCGCAGAAGCGTATGCGCGGCCGAAAGTTGAAAGCTCAGCGGAACGCTGGGCTCGGCGCCTAGCGCCGCAAGGCGGTCCTTGAGCGATGGATGCGTGTCGCCGAGTCCGGTATCGCGCGCCAACGCGCCGGCCAGCGCCGCCGCGGCATGATCCTCGGGCACGCTTCGCAGTGCCGCCACGTAGTCCGAGAACGGGTGGGTCGGGGGCTCGGGCTGATGCTCCGCGCGCTCGTAGTACTGACTCCAGAAGCGCGACTCGATGTACTCGCTCTTGGCATATACCGCGATCAGCGCGTCGCCCGCATCCTCTCGACTCGTCACGCGCGCGCTCTCGCGGTCAGCCTCGTATTCGTTGACGCGTGCCAGCACGAAGCTGTAGGCGTTGAAGTAGGGCGCATACCAGTCGAAGAAGCGTGTCAGCAGTCCCACGATTGCGCCGCGCCTGGGTTCCAGGGCCTGCAGGATTCGATACCAGGTTTGCCGGATGCGGTAAATCCAGTTGCCGAAGCTGGCGTGGTTTTGCGCGAGGTGCCCGAACTCGTGAGCGAGCACCGCGCGGAATTGATACGGCGGCAAACTAGCCAGCAGCGGCAGTCCGATGACGAGATAGCGGCGCGGCCAGCCGAGCATGCCCAGGCGCGGGACATGTACGACGGCAGCATTGAAATCGTGAGTCAGAAGGACTTTATGCACTCGCCCTGCCCGAACGCTGCGCCGCACCTGCTCAATCTCGGCAAACAATGCCGGTACCTCGACAGTACTCAGCGGCCGGCCTTGGGGTGGAGGCAGGCGGAACCACAGTGCACGTCCCAGGAAGTAGGCGAATCCCAGAGGTAACAGGGCGAGCTTGATCAGCGCGAAGCTCTTGGATACTACGATGAGGCCCACCACGAACAGCGCGCACAGCGCAGCGCCCAGCGCCAGCAGCACGATATAACCGATACCGCATGCCGCGAGCAGGATCAGTTGCAGCTTGTACCGAAGCGGATGCGCCGCGGCGATATTCTCCGCCCGCTCAATGAGGTCGCGGTGCTGTTCTAGAGTGCGCACGGGCTCGAAATCCTGGCTGGCACGGGTGGCGTCGAGAGCAGGAGTGCAGGTTTCATGCCCGTGCCGAGCTCTGAGAAAACGATGTTCTATTCCCTACTATCACCTCCGCTCTATGTCGAAAGCGGAATGGAGAATCGCATGCGCGCCCTGCAGAATTCCTCCACGCATCGCGGTACGAAGTGTGCCGCGGCTCACATCCTGCTCCGTCGACGGCGATTTACCGGTAGTGAAGCTCCGAAGATGGGGACCGCGCAGAAACGGCAGGACGCAGCCGAAAGGGATGCGGGAGCGGGCCGCTTAACCGCGGTCCGCATGTCGGGCAAGTTCGCCCGTGTGGGTCAGCAGGAGATCGATATGACAAGCAAGGCTCAGTTGAAAGTACGGGCGGTCGCGACTGCCGCCTTCTGCGCGCTGTCCATCGGCGCGGCGTTTGCCGGCGGCGATACGCTCCGGACCGGCGATATGGACACTGTCGGCCAGTGGTATGGCCGCGCGGGTGGTCTGACCGACTCGGATCGCATAACGGCGCTCAGCAAACCGGGGACCGGCAACCAGCAGGTCGGCATCGCCTACGACAAGGATGTCGCAGAGCGGACCAACATGCCGCGTGAGTCCGCGAGCAGCAAGGACATCGGCATCGCCTACGACAAGGATGTCGTAGACCGGACCAACATGCCTCGCGGCGAGAAGTCTGTGCCATCCACTACCGCCGCAAGCAACAAGTAACTATTGCCTCTCTTCCCGCAGGGTCTCCTCCCTGAGTGAGGTTCCGCCCCGCTTCGGCGGGGCATTTTTTGCCTGCAGTGGCGCTTCAGGCTGGCCGAGCGCCTCTGATTGACGCTCGACGCAGTATCACAATGTTCCCCGCAATGGACAGTGCGATTCCGATCCAGGTTGTCGCGCGCCAGGTGAAGCCTTCGAACCAATAAGAGATGAACAGCGCGACGATGGGAACCATGACTCCGATATAGCCGGCGCGCGCTGCACCGATGCGTTCCAGCAACGTGAGGTAGCCCGCGAAGGCAATCACCGACCCGGGTATGGCGAGATAGAGCAGGGATGCCAGATACCGCAGCGACCAGTCGAACCTCAGACTCTGGCCCGCGCCTAGCGCGAAGAGCAAAGAACAAGCAGACCCGTAGAGCATCGCGTAGGCCATCGCTTGCCATACCGCAACTCCGCGCGCGGCATTGCGGCTGGCGATCACGCTGCCCGCCGCAGAGGTGACGACGGCGAACGCGATCAGAAATGTTCCTTGCATCAGCTTGGAATCGGCGGCAAGCGGCCCCAATTCCGGCCAGAACACGAGCGCGATGCCGACGATGCCCAGCAGCGCTCCGAACGCCACACGTGCGCTCATCGGAGTGCCATAGGCGATGCGAACGCCCAGCATGTTGAGCAGCGGACTGGCCGAGAATCCCATCGCCACTAGGCCGGACACCACCACCGTCTCCGCATAGTAGACGCCGAGATAGCTGAGGCTGAACATCAGCGCGCCCTGCAAGAGCAAGGCGGCGTGCTGGCGCGGACCGAAGCTCAAGGTCTGCCCGCGCCATCGGCAGAGTGCAAAGAGGATCAGCGCCGCCAGGAAAAAACGATAGAAGACCGATGTTGCAGGGTGGATATTGCCGAGCTGAAAGGTGATGGCGATCCAGGTCGAGCCCCAGATTGCCACACACATCAGGAACAGGGATAAGTTGGACAGTGGCATGTCGTCGGCGGACGAAAGCGACGCATTGTACTCTCGGTTTTCCGTGTCTCTATTCGAGAAGACCGCGCCGCAGATGTTGGTAGCGCTCCGCGACCTCTGTGCGTTTGTTTCTATATGTTTCGTCAAGATGACGCCTGAACGTCCATTCGAGCATAGCTGCTATGCGCTAGCGGCATCAATGATGTGTAGAAGCTACTCCATAACAAGAACGTCCAAAAAGACCGCAATGGTATTCAAGAGAGCGTAGGGTTGCGCGCCTAAACTTTCGTGCATCGAATCCGGGTTGTTCCCAGTCGGGGCAGACTGGATCGAGACAGTACCCCGCACTAGATTTCGGTATGTGAGCGCGAGGATCTACGCAACACCAGATGTAATGGAGAAGATCATGAAGACGAAACTACTCATCCCTGCCATGGCACTCGCCGCCGCCTTCGCGGCCAATCTACAAGCTGCCGAGGTGGTCACCTCGGGTGATGTCAACGCCATCAGCAAGTGGTACGGTCGCGCTGGCGGGTTGGTCGACGCGGATCGTGTCACGGGGCTGACCACAAGCTCAACCAAGGTTGGCGTCGCCTACGACGCGGACGTGGCTGCTCGCACCAACATGCAACGCGCTCAGTCGACTCCCAGCCAGGTTGGCGTGACTTATGACGCCGACGTGGCAGCGCGGACCAACATGCCGCGCGGACAGGGTACGGTCGAGCAATCCAAGGCTGCCGGGATCGAAGGCGCGAAGCGCAACTGATTCGAGCTGGAAGCGGTAAGGGGCGAGAGATCGCCTCACCGGCATGCAAATGGAAACGGCCGCGGAAGCGGCCGTTTCCATTTGCAGCATCACGTTTCAACGCGAGCTCAGTTGTCCCGGAGGAAATAGAATGCGGCGCAGACGCCGGAACGTGGTGTAGGCAGTGAAGGCGTACCCGAACCAGGTGACTGTCCGGCGAGGCTTCGCGATGAGCAAGGTAATGGCGGCGAAGCCCAAGCCTACCACCAGCGGTTTGCGTCCCAGGTAGCGCAGGATACTTGCGACGCGCTCTACAGAGCTCAATCCGAGCTGAAGATTCACCGCTGCGTCAGCGGCAACCTTCCTTTGCTCCGCGGCCTGCTCGACGAGCGCACGCCGCCGCAAGGCGAGATCCTTCGCGCGGGTCCTCATGGCTTCGGAGTGAGTTGCTCGCGATCCTTGGCCAGCTCGTTCAAGCTGGCGTCGAACGGGCGTTGCTTCGCTGCGACCTGGTTGCGCGCCGCGAAGCCAGCCGCTACGGCAAGCACCAGGCACAATGCAGCCAGCAATCCAGCGACCAGCAGACGGTGATCGTCCCAGAACGCGATCAGGATCACCAGACCGAGGAATGCGATGGCCAGAAACACGAAGAACAATGCCGCCGCTCCCCACAGCAGCAGAAGGGCAACGCGTCCAATTTCTTCCTGCAGCTCCGTGGATAGCAGCTCCAGGCGGGTATGGACAATGGCGATCAGCGTCGCCACCAGTGCCTTCGCGGAATCGAACACCCCGAGGCTTGCGGTAGCTTTGTTCGAGCCGCGCTGCTCGGCCATCAGCGGCGCCCGATGAGATAGCCGATCACGAACGCGACGCCTGCGGCGATGCCCACGGCTTGCCATGGGTTGTCCCGCACGTACCCATCCGCCGCGTCAGCTGCGGCGCGGGCACGCGCGGTCGCTTCGTCGCTCAAGTCCAGCAGGTGTTTCTGCGCACCGCGCAGAGATTCCTCGGCGCGGGAGCGGGCAGCGGCGATCTTTTCACCGGTCTGGTTGGCTGTCGCTTTGAGCAGTTCCTCGACGTCGTGGGCGACGACTTTCAAATCGTCGATCAGCTTTTCTTTCGTGACCGTATCCAATCGTTCCTCCATTCACAGCGAGCACTGAACCGGGGGTCCGCCGTCAGGCGGTCGGAGATTGAGGCGGGCGGCCGAAGCGGTCGATGCACCGCTCCGATAGTCGAACCAGCATGGTAGCTCTGCGCTGCCGGTCGAGCAAGCAAGCCGTCAGCTTCCAGCAAACGCCTTCCATATGACGCATGCTCCGGTGGCCAACAACAGCAGACTGATCAGCCGGCCGATCTGGCTCCGGTTGAGTTTGAGATGGAGCTGATGGCCGATCAACAGTCCCACGACCATGAACGGCAGCAGGCAAGCCGCCGTGGTCCACACCTCTTTCTGGATCAGCAAGCCTGAGAACAGGAACAGGACCAGCCGCGCAGCGGTGTTCGTAGAGAATACAGCGGACAGGGTTGCCCGCAGATGAGCTGGCTGGACGATGCGCCCCGCCAGATACACGACGTAGACCGGACCGCCCATGCCAAACAGGCCGCTGATGACCCCACCGACGAAGCCGGTGGGGACCGACCACCACTTGGAGTGGGGGCGCATGCGCCCGTGATGAACCAGGCTGTAGACGGCATAGCCGAGGATGAAGAGGCCCAGCGACGTTAGAACCCCGCGCGCGGGTAGCTCGATCAGCAACGTAACCCCCGCAATCAGCCCGATCACCATCGTTGGAATGATGGGTTTGATCTCGGCCCAGACGACGTCCCGCCGAAAACGCATCCCGGTCGCCAGGGTCGCGATGAAGTCCACCAGCAGTACCACCGGAACTACCAGTTTTATGGGGAGAAGAAGCGCGAGGAGCGGGATCGAAATGAGCGCCGAACCAAAACCGCCCACGGCCAAGGCGATGTAGGCGACGACGATGATGATGGGGGCGAGCGTGATCTGGGCCCAACCGAAGACCATGCGCGAGTTTAATCTTAGGTGCGTTGGCAAGTCTGATGCTCTGGATGCGGCGCGTTGCCGCTGGATCGCTTTCGCGTGCGGCGTTCAATCTATAATCGGCTGCTACAGTGACCAATATGCCACGCGATCAGGGCCGGCGGAGATTCGGCCCCGCGACGGTAGTGGTCGTGCATGGCCTGTGGATGACCGGGGCGGTCTTCGCGCTGCAACGCATGTGGCTTGCACGGTTCGGCTATCGCGTCGCGACGTTTTCCTATCCCTCGATCGGCCTGGACTTGGATGAGATTGCGGCACGACTGGCGCGGTTTGTGGCTACGCTGCACGAACCGAAGGCCCACTTCGTGGGTCACAGCCTCGGCGGCTTAGTGGTGCTCAATATGCTCGCGTCGAATGCAGCGCCTGCCGGGCGAGTCGTGTTGCTGGGAAGTCCGGTCGCGGGCTCGCGCGCAGCGCAACAGCTTGCGCGTTCCAGTGCAGGGCGTTTCCTGGTGGGACGTGCACTCCCGGATTGGCGTTCCGAGCGCGGCACAGCGGTTGCGGCGCGCTTGGAGGTAGGAATGATTGCAGGAACTGTGCGGCTGGGGCTCGGCCGGTTTTTCACCAAGCTGCCGCTGCCGAACGATGGCGTAGTGTGCTTGGACGAGACCCGCATGCCGGGGCTGCGCGACCATCTCACGCTACCGTTGAGCCACTCGGGCATGATCGTCTCGCGACGTGTCGCGCGTCAGATCTCCACCTTTCTGGAGTTGGGGTATTTTGCGCATTAAGTGCTGGCTTTTTGCGTTCCTGCGCCTGTTCGGGCGTGCGGTTGCGAACGGATGGGCGGCTGCGCGTTCTCTTCGACACCCTTCGAGGTGGAGAGCGGCGTCGGTTCTTGCATTGACCATGGGCTCGGCGGCCGGCTGCTCGAGCGTCGACTATTATTTTCAGGCGTTGAACGGGCAGATGGAGTTGACGCGCAAGGCGCGTCCGATCCCCGACGTGATCGCCGATCCTGCAACCACGCCCGAGCTCAAGGCCAAGCTCGGCGATGTGGTTCGAATGCGCGACTTCGCGACCCAGGAGCTGCAGCTACCGAACAATGGAAGCTACCGCCGGTATGCAGATATCGGGCGCCCCTACGTCGTCTGGAATGTGTTCGCTGCGCCGGAGTTTTCGGTGCAAGCCAAGGAGTGGTGCTTTCCATTCGCCGGCTGCGTGGGCTACAAGGGCTACTTCAGCAAAGCGGGGGCCGAGCAACTCGCTGCCGAGCTGCGCGCTCAGCATTACGATGTGTTCGTCGGTGGTGTTCCGGCCTACTCGACGCTGGGCTGGCTGGACGACCCGGTCTTGAATACCTTCATCCGCTATCCCAACACGGAGATCGCGCGCCTGATGTTCCACGAGCTTGCGCACCAGACGATCTATGTCAAAGGCGACAGCACTTTCAACGAGTCCTTCGCCGTCACCGTCGAACGCGAAGGTGTCGATCGCTGGTTGGCGGCCCATGGCACCGAGGCGCAGCGCCGGGAATTCGACCAGCAGCGGACGCGCGGCCAGGCCTTCGGAGAGCTCGTGGAAAAGTATCGATCCCGCCTCGCCGAGCTGTACGCCGAGCCGCTCGATGCCGAGGCCATGCGCGCCCGCAAACAGGAAGTGCTGGGGCAGATGCGTGTCGAATACGAGCGCATGAAGCAGAGCTGGAACGGTTTTAGCGGTTATGACTGGTGGTTCGAACAACCGCTGAACAACGCTCAGCTCGCATCCATCGCCATTTATACTCAGCTCGTACCCGCCTTCGCGCGGATCCTGAAGGACAACGGTGGGAACCTGGAGCGCTTCTACGCTGAAGTGAAGCGCGTGGCTGCGCTTCCCAAGGCACAACGCGATGCGATCCTCAACGGCGAGCACGGCTGAGGCTCACCGCTACTGCTGCTTGTACCTGCCCTCGGCGATAATGCGCTGCGCGCGCCGGTTCCCGTTGCCTGCGGATCGACGCAACCATTGCTCCGCCGCCGGGATGTCTTTGGGCACGCCATCGCCATTGATGTAGAACAGCGCAATGTTGAGCTGAGCGTC
>Ga0335080_10000839_pt1 | contig 29054 bp, 21 predicted proteins | sample Lox_Sample_34_FD_206720 | JGI IMG/M metagenome (GOLD analysis project Ga0335080, IMG submission 206720) | Soil microbial communities from Loxahatchee National Wildlife Refuge, Florida, United States - Lox_Sample_3.4 | ecosystem: Environmental > Terrestrial > Soil > Wetlands | place: USA... | reverse complement strand
TACTCGTGCAGACCCCAAGAAATACCTAACCTTTTCCGATACTCAGCCGTCTGTATATTAAGTAATCTGAGTATGTCCAAACCCGATTCTCTTCAAGGCTCTCTCGACCTCCTGGTCCTCAAAATCCTCTCCCGCCGTTCGCGTCTGCACGGCTATGCCATCATGACCGCAATCGAGGACCTCTCGGGCGACATCCTGCGCGCCGAAGAGGGCTCGCTCTACCCGGCCCTGCACCGTATGGAGGAAGCCGGATGGGTCCGCGCCGAATGGATCACCAAGGACACCGGCCGCCGCGCACGGCTCTACGAGCTGACCGCTTCCGGCCGGAAACAGCTCGCCGCCGAAGAATCGCGCTGGACGGCCGTCACCCTGGCCGTCAACCGCGTCTTGAGGACCGCCTGATATGTCCCTGTGGTCACGCATCGCCAACGTCTTCCGCGGAGCGTCCCTGACCCGCGAAATCGAGGAAGAACTTGCCTCCCACCTGGACGAAGCCATTCGACAGGGGCGCGACCCCGCCGAAGCCCGCCGCGCGCTCGGCCCGTCGCTCCGGATCCGCGAGCGGAGCCGCGATATCAAGCTGCTCCCCTGGCTCGATTCCCTCTACGCCGATGCCGTCTTCGGCTGCCGGCAGCTCGCCAAGCGAAAGGTCACTTCCGGCGCGGCGGTCCTGTCGCTCGCCCTCGCCATCGGCGCCTGTACCGCTTCCTTCCGCCTCATCGACGCGCTGTTGCTGCGGCCGCTTCCCGTCGGGCATCCGGAGCAGCTCTACACGATCGGGCGCCGAGGAATCAGCCCCGAGGGAAGAGTGGCAAGCGTCGACGAATGGGCCTATCCCCTCTACCGCCAGATGCGAGCCGTCGCCAGGGATCAGGCGGCGCTGATCGCGGTCGGCCCGGCCGAGCCGACGGACCTCACCTTCGCGTCAGACCAGGAGATGGAAAAGGCCTATCTGCAATATGTCTCCGGCTCGCTGTTTGGTTCTTTCGGACTGCGTCCCGCCGCCGGCCGCCTGCTCACTGAAAACGACGACCTCCACCCGGGGGCGCACCCTTACGCCGTGCTCTCGCACAGCTATTGGTCCCGCCGCTTCGCGCAGGATCCCAGGATCGTCGGCCGCACGTTCCACATGGGCGGCTCCGTGTACCAGATCGTCGGCGTGGTCGAGCCGCCCTTCACCGGAACCGAAACCGGGACTTTCACCGACATCTTCGTGCCCACCATGATGCATCCCTGGGTGGAACGGAGCGATGCGACCTCGACCCGCGCCATCGCGCGTCTGAAACCCGGCGTTCCGGTGGGGCTCCTTCGCGACAAGCTCCAGGCAACTGCGCTGGCTTTCGAAATGGAGCGGGCGAAAGGCTTCCGCGGCATGTCCCAACAGCGTATCGCCAATTTCCTGAACCAGACCCTCTATGTCGAGCCCGCGCCCGCCGGAGTCTCGGGCATGCAGCGCAATCTCCGGCTCCCGCTCACCGTGCTCGCCGTGCTGGTCGCCCTGGTGCTCCTCATCGCATGCGCCAATGTCGCCAATCTCCTCACTGCGCAGGCCGCCGCGCGAGCCCGTGAGATGGCTCTTCGCGTCTCCATCGGCGCCGGGCGATGGCGGCTCGTCCAGCTCGTGCTGGTCGAAAGCGCGGTGCTCGCTGTCATATCCGCGACCGCAGGGGCCTTCTTTGCCTGGTGGTCCGCGCCCTTCGTAGTCGCGCGTATGAATCCGCCCGACAACCCGGCGCGCCTTGCGCTCCCCGCCGACTGGCGGGTGCTGGCATTCGCCCTGGCGCTCACCCTGGCCGTGACCTTCCTGTTCGGTCTCGCCCCCGCCCTTCGCGCCGCCGCGGTGAGTCCTGCGAGTGCGCTCAAAGGCGGTCATGATCCGCGATGGCGAGGCCGCATGATGCACGGCTTAATCGCCGCGCAGGTCGCCTTCTGTTTCCTGGTACTACTCGGCGCCGGCCTTTTCGCCGCCACGTTCGACCGGCTTGTTCACCAGCCCACCGGCTTCTCCGCCGAACGCGTCCTCATCCTCGATACCGTTGCTGCCCATCCCATCTCGCCGCTTCTGTGGGACCAGGCCGCCGATCGCCTCCGCGGCTTTCCCGGCGTGGAAAGGGCGGCCCTCGCCGATTGGGCGCTGCTGAGCGGCAACTCGCGCAATAACTTCATCTCCATCGACGGCGCGCCTCCCAGCGAAACTCTGGCCTACTTCCGCTACATTTCGCCCGGCTGGCTCGACGCTATGAAGATTCCGCTTGCCGCCGGCCGCGACTTCCGCTCCGCCGACGCCTCTCCGGGCGCGGCCATCGTTAACCAGGCATTCGCCGACGCGTTCTTCAACGGCGCCAATCCGGTCGGCAGGTTCTTCGACCGAGGCACTGGAAACATGCGATATCAGATCGTCGGGTTGGTGGGCGACATCCGCTACCGGAGCCCGCGCGAGCCCATCCTGCCGGTCGCGTTCGTCCCGATCCACGCGGTCGATGCTGCCGGCGCGCTCAGGCCCTTTGTAGAAGGCACGTTCGTGGTTCGCGCGTCGAGCCCGAACCCGCTTGCGCTAGCCTCCGTCCTAAGCCGACAGATTCCCAACGTCCGCCCCGAGCTTCGCGTGAGCAATATTCGCACCCAGGCCGCGATCAACCTGAGCCATACGATCCGCGAGCGCCTTCTGGCGTTGCTCGCGCTGTTCTTCGCCGGAGTCGCGCTGCTGCTCGCCGCCGTCGGCCTGTACGGTGTGCTCGACTACGGAGTCCTGCAGCGCCGCCGCGAAATCGGCATCCGGATCGCCATCGGGGCGCAAGCTTCCGACGTGGTCCGCAGGGTCGCCCTGGATGTGCTCCCCGTGGTGCTCGCGGGAGCCGTCGCGGGCCTTGGGCTCGGCCTTGCTCTCACGCGCTACATTCAGACCCTGCTCTACGGCGTGAAAGGCGCCGATCCGTGGATGATCGCCTTTCCCGCGTGCGTCATCCTCGCTGCATCGCTGCTGGCCGCCGTGCCCGCCGTGATCCGCGCCGTGCGCATCGATCCGTCGGCCATGCTGCGCTCCGAATAATAGGAGGCCCGATATGTCCTGGTGGTCCCGCATCGCCAACGCCTTTCGCAGCGACACCGTAAGCCGCGAAATCGACGAAGAGCTTGCTTCTCACGTGGAGGAAGCAATCCAAGAGGGCCGCGATCCCGCCGAAGCCCGCCGCGCGCTCGGGACTTCGCTCCGCCTCCGCGAAGAGAGCCGGGACATCAGGCTGCTCCCCTGGCTCGATTCCCTCCGCTCCGATGCCGTCTTTGGCCGGCGCCAGCTCATGAAGACCAAGGTCACCTCCTCGGCCGCGATTCTGTCCCTCGCGCTGGCCATCGGCGCTTGCACCTCGGCATTCCGGATCGTTGACGCACTGCTGCTGCGGCCCCTGCCGGTGGCCGGCGCCGAGCGCTTGTATTCCGTCGCCTTCCAGTCGCCCTCTGCCGTCGATGCCACGATCCAGACCTACGATAGCTGTTCTTACCCGATGTTCCGCCGCATGCGCGACTCCATAAGCGATCGGGCGGAGTCGATCGCCGTCTCCATGTACTCGGGACCGGTCGATCTGACCTACGGCTCCGACGCCGATATGGAGAAGGCCAACCTGCAATTCGTCTCCGGCTGGATGTTCCAATCCTTCGGCCTCCGCCCCGCAGCAGGCCGTTTGCTGGATGAATCGGACGACCGCGCGCCTGGGGCGGGCCCGTACGCCGTGCTCTCCTACGACTATTGGACCCGCCGGTTCGCGAACGATCCGGCGGTCGTCGGGCGCACGTTTCGCTTCGGCAGCGACCTTTACCAGGTTGTCGGGGTTGCCGAACAGCGATTCACCGGCACCGAAACCGGCTGGGTGACCGATGTCTTCGTGCCCATGGCGATGAAGAGCCCCCGCATCCTCGCCAGCCTGAATAACTTCTGGCTTCGGACGCTGGTGCTGCTCAAGCCCGGCGTCGCGGCGGGACCGGTTCGCGACCGGTTGCGCGCGGTCTTCGCTGTCATCCAGGAGGAAAGGATCAGAGGATTTGCAACCCAAACCAAGCGCGATCGGGACCGGATGCTTCAGGAAAGAATGTTGCTCGAACCGGCGGCGGCCGGCCGCTCGAACATGCAGCGCGAATACCGCCAGCCACTGGTTTCCCTCGGAATTCTGGTCATGCTCGTCCTGCTGATTGCCTGTGTCAACGTGGCGAACCTGATGACCGCCCGGGCTTCCGCGCGGTCCCGCGAGATGGCGCTTCGCGTTTCCATCGGAGCCGGCCGGCGGCGCCTGGTACAACTCGTTCTTCTGGAAAGCGCCTGGCTCGCGGTCCTCGCCGCGGGTATCGGAGCCGGATTGGCGTGGTGGTCGGCGCCATTCCTGGTTGGCAGGATCAACCCTCCGAACTACCCGACGCGGCTGATCCTGCCGGCCGATTGGCGCGTGCTGGGATTCGGTCTGGCGCTGACGTCGGTGGTCACCTTTCTCTTCGGACTGGCGCCGGCTCTGCGCGCGTCCGCGGTCAAGCCTGCGAGTGCGCTCCGCGGCGGCGCCGATCCGCATTCCCGGGGCCGCGCGATGCACGCGCTGATCGCCGCGCAGGTCGCCTTTTGTTTCGTGGTGCTCTTCATCACGGGCCTGCTGGCCGCCACGTTCGAGCGTCTTAACCATCAGCCCATCGGATTCTCCGCCGAGCGAATTCTCAACCTGGAGACGGTCACCTCCACCCCGCAGCCGCCGGCCTTCTGGGACCAGGTAGCGGATCGCCTCCGCACCCAAGCCGGGGTCGAAAAAGTAGCCTTGATCGGATGGCCGCTGATGAACGGCGAGAGCGCCGTTGGGAATATCTCGATTGGTGGAGCGCCTCCCGGCGACGTCTTCGCGGACTTCGTCAGCATCTCGCCCGGTTGGGCCGACACCATGAGGATTCCCCTCCTGGCCGGCCGCGACTTTCGTCCGGCCGACGCGAATCCCAATGTGGCCATCGTCAACCAGGCCTTTGCCAAGCAATATTTCGACGGCCGGAACCCAATCGGAGACTTTTTCGAGAGAGTAGATCCCGCGGCAGGACGCGCCCGGTTCGAAATCGTAGGCTACATCCGCGATGCGCGGTCCCGGGACCGGCTCCGGCAGCCCATCCGGCCGACGGCTTACATCCCGTTTCAGTCGATCGATTCCAAAGGCGAGTTTCGCCCCATCGGCAGGGGCACGTTCGTCGTTCGCACGGCCGGCGCCAATCCGCTCGCGCTCGCGCCGGCGCTTCGCAAGGAAGTGCCGCGAGCCCGCCCCGGGTTTCGCGTGACGAATGTCAGCGCGCAGATCGACATCAACCGGGCTGCCGCCATCCGGGAGCGCCTCCTGGCCACGCTGGCCGTCTTCTTCGCGTTCGTAGCCCTGGTTCTCGCCGGTATCGGCCTCTATGGCGTGCTCGACTACTCCGTGCTGCAGCGCCGGCGCGAGATCGGAATTCGGATGGCGATTGGAGCGCGAGCCGGAAATATCGCCCTCAGCGTCGCCGCCGAGGCGTTGCGGATGGTGGTGGCGGGGGCTCTCTCCGGGGTTCTGCTGGGCCTGTTCGCGGCGCGGTATGTGCAGGCGCTGCTCTTTCAGGTGCAACCCGGCGACTCGACGATGCTCGCTCTGCCGGCCTCGATCACTCTCGCGGCGTCCCTGCTGGCCGCCGTTCCTGCCGTCCTCCGCGCCGTGCGCATCGACCCGGCCGCCATGCTGCGTGCGGAATAAGAGAACCAATCATGTCCTGAACTCCTTCCGGAGTGGCGCCCGCGGGGTATAGTCCAACCGGCGTCAGCCGGCCGACCTCGGGACCGATCCGGGCGATGCTCGCATCGGGCTTGTCGCCCATCCTTTCCGCGCGCTGCCGCTTGGAGGCAAGGGGATTTCCTATTGACACCGTAGTTGTTTGACTGTACCCTTTGACAGGTACAGTCAAGCGGGATGCTGTTCAGACTCAATCCGGCCGCCGGCCAGCCTCTTTACCTCCAGCTCATGGACCAGATCCGCCACGCCGCCGAAACCGGCCTTCTCCAGGACGGCGACCAATTACCCGGAATCCGCACCCTGGCGGAAGAACTGGTCGTCAGCCCCAATACAGTCGTCAAGGCTTATACCGAGCTCGAAAATCAGGGCCTCCTCGAGCTCCGCCAGGGCTCGGGCGCGTTCCTCACCCTCGACCGGCGCGCTCGTCACCGCACCGACTGCGTGCAGCACGCCCATCGCCGTATTCGCGACGTCATCGGGCAGCTTCGCGAGGACGGCCTGCTCGACGAAGAGATCCGCCGCGCTTTTGAAGCCGAGCTGCTCTATCCCGCAGAAAGCCTGAGGAAGCGATGATCGATGCGCCTGTAATCCAAACGCGCGCGCTCACCAAGTCCTACGGCCGCGTCGAAGCAGTCCGCAGCCTTGACCTCGTCGTCGCCCCGGGCTGCATCACCGGCTTCCTCGGCCGCAATGGCGCGGGCAAAAGCACCACTATCAAAATGCTGCTCGGCATGATTCGCCCCACCTCGGGCGACGGCGCCGTGCTCGGCCGCCGCATCACCGATCCTCGGGAGAACGTCGAGCTCCGCCGCCACGTCGCCTACGTTAGCGAGGACAAGCGCCTCTATGCCTACATGACCGTCGAGCAGATGCTACGCTTCACGGCCTCGTTCTACCCCGACTGGCGCCACGATATCGCTGAAAACCTCCTCCGCGAATACGAGCTGCCGCGCGAGCGCAAGGTCCGCGCGCTTTCCAAAGGTATGCGGACCAAGCTTGCACTCCTGCTCGCCTTCGCCCGCCGCCCCGATCTCCTCATCCTCGATGAGCCGGGCGACGGCCTCGACCCCTTCGGCATCGAGCAGCTCCTTCAGTCGCTGGTAGCCATCTGCGCCGAAGGCACCGCCGTGTTCTTCTCCTCTCACCAGATCGCCGAGGTCGAGCGCATCTCGGACCGCGTCGCGATTCTGGAAAGAGGACGCCTCATCCTCGATCTGTCGCTCGACGACATGCGCGAATCCTACCGCCAGATCGACGTCGTCTTCCCCGGTCTCCCCGCCGAGCGCGATTTCCAGATCGCCGGCATCCGGAGGATCCGCGCCGCCGGCCACCAGTGGAGCGTCTTCGCCAGCGGCAACGCCGATGCCATCGTCGATCGCGCGCGCGACTTCCACGCCAGCTCCATCCAGGTCACCCCGGTCGGCCTGCGCGAGATCTTCCTCGAAATGGCAAGGGAAAACTAAATGCTCTGGTATAAGGCCTGGCTCGAAACCCGGACCCGGTTCCTCATTTCGCTCGTTGGAATCATCGTCCTCTGCTCGCTCCTCATCTACCACGGCGACCGCGATGCACTCCCCAACACCGGACCCAGCTACTACTACTTCGTCCTGCGGAGCGGCCATTCGGCCCTTTGCACCATGTGGATTCTGGCTGTCACGCTACTCACCATGGGCGGCCTGTTGCGGGAAAAGGCGATCGGGGCCGCGTCTTTCACGCTTGCCCTACCAGCTGGCAGAACCCGACTGATGAGCGTCCGGATCTGCATGGGATTTCTCCAGGCTTTCGCGCTGGCTGTTCTGCCCTGGGCCGCCATGTTTGCCGTCGCCGTCTCCACCGGCAAGGCGCGCTCCATCGGCCAGGCCGGCTTCCATATTGCCCTGTTGGCCGGAGGCGGAATGCTGTTCTTCGGCATTGCCCTGCTGGTCTCGTCGCTGGTGGAAGGAGAATACACCGCACCCGTGGTGAGCTTCGGGGTGACGCTGGCGATGAGCTTCCTGCTCGGCGATCCGCCACTGCGCGCCTACAGCCCGTTCGCCTTCATCAACGGTGTCGAATACTGGGATCGCCACAGCGGACTTCTCGTCGGTGCGGTGCCGTGGGCGCACATCGCAGCGAGCATCGGCGTCACCTGCGTCCTGATCGCGATCTCGGTCAAAGCCATCCAGCGGCGCGAATTCTGAGTAAACTCAATAGATGTTGTCGCGCCGCACCGCGCTTGCGATCTTCGCCGTCCCGGCACTGCGCGGCCAACAGAAAGCGCCCGCAATGTTCGCCGATGCCGAAGCCTACGAGCGATTCATGGGACGCTGGAGCCGGCTCCTGGCGCCGCAACTGGTCGATTTCGCCGGCGCGCCGGACTCCGGCCAATACCTGGATATCGGTTCGGGCACCGGTGCCTTAGCTTTTGCCATCGCCCAACGCAAGACCGGCGCGCACATCGTCGGGATCGACCCCTCCCAAGAGTACGTGGAGTATGCCAACAGCAAGAATTCCTTCCGCGATCGGGTCAAGTTCGAACCCGGCGACGCGCAGCAGATGCGCTTCCCCGATTCTACGTTCCACGCTGCCCTCTCCCTACTCGTCTTCAACTTCATCCCCGATTCCGCGAAAGCTCTGCGCGAAGCGCGCCGCGTGACCCGGCCCGGAGGGGCCGTCTCGGCCGCGGTCTGGGAATACGGCGCCGGCATGCGCATGCTGAGGATTTTCTGGGACGCCGCGGTGAGCCAGGACAGCGCCGCCGATAAGCTCGACGAAAAGCACATGCCCCTGTGCCGCGCCGGCGAGTTGGCGAACCTCTGGCGGCAAGGCGGTCTCGAGAGCGTCAGCGAACAGCCGCTCGAGATCGCGATGCACTTCGCTTCTTTCGCCGATTACTGGGACCCGTTCCTTCTCGGCCAGGGCCCGGCAGGCTCCTACGTCCGCGGGCTCGACAATGCCCGCCGCCAGGCTGTGCGGGCCGGGCTGATGCAGCGCCTCTCCATCACCCGCGAAGACACGCCGTTCACCCTCAGCGCGCGCGCGCTCGCGGTCCGCGGCACCGTTCCCGCGCGCTGAGCGCCTGCCCCGGTGCTATCCTGCGATTGGCAGTATGCGGTTTTCCCGGCGTCAGGTCCTGTGCTCTTCGGCTTCCCTGTTTGCCGGGCGCCTGCTGCGCGGCCAGCAGGAAATCCCCACCTTCTCCACCGACGTCAAAGTTGTGAACGTGCTCGCCACGGTGACCGACAAGAGCGGGAAGATCGTGCGCGATCTGACGAGGGACGACTTCCTGCTCTACGAGGACAAGCGACCGCAGACCCTCCAATACTTCTCGCGCGAGTCCGGCCTTCCGCTCACCCTCGGCCTCATGGTGGACACCAGCATGAGCCAGCGCCGCGTGCTGGATGCCGAGCGCGGCGCCAGCTACCGCTTTCTGGAAGTCGTGCTCCGTCCCCAGGACCAGGTCTTCCTGCTCCAGTTCGATTTCCGCATCTTCCTCCGCCTCCCGCTCACCTCCTCGCTACGGCAGCTCGACGACGCCCTGGCCTACGTCGATACGCCCACGCGCAGCCAGTTGCAGGTCCAGTCCGGAGGCGGAACCCTGCTCTACGACGCCGTGATTACCGCCTCGCAGGACGTCATGTCCAAGCAGCAGGGCCGCAAGGCGCTGATCCTCCTGACCGACGGCGTCGATACGGGCAGCGAGGCAACCGTCGCCGAAGCCATCGATGCCGCCCAGCGAGCCGACACGCTGATTTACTCCATCCTGTTCTCCGATCCCTCCGCCTACGGCATTCTCGGCGGCGGCAATGGCCGCCATCCACTCACTCGCATGGCCCAGGAGACCGGCGGGGGTTTTTTCGAGGTCTCGAAGAAAGAGTCCATCGATCAGATCTACGACGTCATTCAAGAGGAGCTTCGCAGCCAGTACAGCCTCGGTTATGTATCGGACCAGCCGGTTTCCATTCCCGGATTCCGGCATATCCAACTGACTACGAAACGCAAGGGCTTGCTGGTTCAGGCACGCGATCGCTATTGGGCTCGGCGTTGAGCCGGGCGGTCCGGCACCGAAGCCGGCCTGCGGCCGGAGCGGATCGACGAAATCGAGATCCGCGGAGAGCCGGCAGCGAGCCTCAGGCGGAAGTTCGCCGGGCCGCAGATCGCTCCCTGGAGCCTGGCGCGAAATTTCTGGGCGACGCGGGAAATCCAGGCCCGCGCCGCTGTCTTACAACTGCTCGTAACAGGTGCGCGCGGGACTGCACTCGAATTCGTCCACGACTTTGCCATCGGGGCCGAGACACGTAAACGTGTGCTGGCACCAGAAGGACCGCTCGTTGCTCGGCGGGATCGAAGGATCCTCGCAGGCCTCGATATACAAGCCCTTCCAGCGCAGCTTCTCGCAGCGGTTCATGCTGACCTTGGTGAAACCGGGACGTTCCATAGCTACGCCTTCTGCTTCGCGGCGTCAAGCAGCGCCCGCTTCACCGCCACCTTCGCCAGCGTCACCTTGTAAGCGTTCTGGCTCAGCGGTTGCGCGCCGCCGACGGCCGCCTTCCCGGCGGCTTCGGCCGTGTCGGCGGTAATCGACTTGCCCGCAATCGCCTTGGCGGCGTCCGCGGAATCCCACGGCTTGGCCGCCACGTGACCCAGCACCACCTTGGCGCTGCCCACGGCGTTGCCCTTCATGTGAAGGACGACGCTGGCGGCGGCGAGAGGCCAATCCAGCGCCTCTTTCTGCCGCACCTCGTAGGTTGCGCTCTTCACCGCGCCCGCCGGGATGGTGATCTCGGTGAGAATCTCATCCGGATGAAGCGCGATCTCACGCTGGTTCTCGTTCTGCGGCACGACGAAGAAGCTCGCGGCCGGAACCTCGCGCGGCCCCTTGGCCGAAACCAGCTTGATCTTGGCGCCGAGCGCGATCAGCGCCGGCCCGAGGCTCGACGCGCTGACGAAATACGCCGGTCCGCCGCCGAAGATGGAGTGGTAGCGGTTCTCGCCGTCGGTGACCAGGCTCTTGCCGTCCTTCATGGCGAGCAACCCCATGCCGTTGCGGTAATACCAGCAGCGCGGGCGCTGGCAGAGATCCCCGCCCACGGTCCCCATATGGCGAATCTGCGGGCTGGGAATACCGGCCGCGGCATCGCTGAGCGCTTTGGCCATGGACTTCACGTCGGCGTTATTCGCGAGTTCGTCCATGGTCACCAGCGCGCCGATGCGGAGGCCGGCGTCGGACTTAGTGATCCCCTCGAGCTCCTTGATGCCTTTGATATTGACCACGCGCTTCGGAGAGTGGAGGTGGTCCTTCATGCAACTGGTCAGGTCCGTGCCTCCGGCGAGCACGTCGGCTTCGCCCCACTTGGCGGAGAGCAGCGAGGTGGCTTCCTGAAGCGTGGACGGGTTGGCATACTCGAAGTTCTGCATTACGCGTTCCTCCCTTCCAGCGCGTTGAGCACGTTCATTGGAGTCATCGGCATGTTGGGTACGCGAACGCCGGTGGCGTTGGCCACCGCATTGCCCACCGCGGCGCAGATGCCGACGGCCGGCGGCTCGCCAAGCCCGATGACGCCCCGTTTGTCGTTCTCCGGCCGGATATCGAGGTGCACCTGGATGTCACCGATATCCTTAATGCCGGCCAGCTTGTAGAACTCCATATCCGTATTGAGCATGCGGCCGGTCTGTTCGTCGAAGATGCGTTCTTCGTAGAGCGCGGTGCTGATGCCCATGATGATCGCGCCGTAGATCTGGCTCTCCGCCAGCCGCGGATTGATGATGAGTCCGCAATCCTGCACGGCGACGAAGCGGTTGATTTTGACCAGCCCGGTTTCCATATCGACGGTAACGTCGGCGATCTGGGCGCCTCCGGCGCCGGCCGAGTTGAGACCGCCGGGATTGCGCTGATCGTTGGCGCCCATCTCGCTGATCTTGCCTTCCCCGGGCGGAATCTTCTTGCAGGCAGCTACCCACGTCATGCTCTTGTTGGGGTTGCCCTTCACGCGGATGTGGCCGTCTACGGCTTCCAGCTCTTCCGGCTGCGCGCCGAGCGCCGGCGCGCACGCTTCAAAGAGCTTGGCAAGCGCGTTGACGGCGGATTTGCGAGTAGCGGAAGAGGCGCCGCCTACGGTGGTGGAGCCGCCCGAGGCACCGCCCGGCGGCAGCGAGTTATCGCCGATCGCCAGCTTGACCTGGTTTATCTGCAGACCGAGTGTCTCGGCGGCAACCTGCGTCATCATGGTGCGGGTGCCGGTGCCGAGGTCCTGTGTACCCATCTCCAGAAGGACCGAGCCATCGGTGTTGATGGTCGTTCGAGCCTGGCACGTGTGACCGCCGCCCTGCCATAAATTGATGCCGAGGCCCAGCCCGCGGCGCACGGTCCCGGTCTTCTGATCGCGCGGTTTCCACAGCTTCTTCCATTCGGCCAGCTCGGCAGCCTTCTGCAACTGCCAGCGGTAGTGATCGGGCCCGGGGCGCGCCGGCGCGTAGTCTGCATTCTTCAGGAACACGTCGAGGGGATCCAGACCGGCCTTGGCCGCGAAGTCCTCGAAGGCGCTGCAGGTGAGGTAAGACGCCTGCTGGTTGTTGGGCGCCCGCCAGGCCTGCGACCCGGCCTGGTTGGTGACGATCGAAACGAAGTTGATGCGCTGGTTGGGGATGTTGGCGTAGCAATACGGCAAGGGCGGTTGCGGCCCTCCCGGGAAACCGCCGCTGCCCCAGCTATCGGCCTGGAATGCGGTGATCGTGCCGTCCTTCTTGCCCGCGACCTTGATCTTGCCGTAGTCGGAAGGCCGGTGGCCCGCAATGGCCATCTCGGTCGCGCGGTCCAGGAAAATCTTCACCGGCGCGCCGCCCGCCTTCTGCGAGAGATTGGCGCCGACCTCGGCCCATGCACCCGGGCTGAACTTGCTGCCAAAGCCGCCGCCGATATACTGCATATCCACCTTGACGTTCGCCGCGGGAACCTTCAGGTTGGGCGCGATCGAACCGGCCCACCCGGTGACGAACTGAGTGGAAGGCCAGGCGCGGACCTGGTCGCCCTGCCACTGAATGACGCAGCCGTGCGGCTCGAGGCACACATGATCCGCCATGGGGATGCCGTAGGTGCCTTCGGAAACGACCTCGGCTTCCTGGATGGCCTTATCGGGGTCGCCGACGATCTTCTCGCCCGCGGCCTTCCCCTTGGAGCCGGCCTTGCTGAGATCGGCTTCCTTGACCAGGTGGGGCATGACCTCGTATTCGATCTTGATCTTGCGCGCCGCGTCGCGGGCGATCTCCTCGCTGGTAGCGGCCACAGCGGCAACCTCGCGGCCGAACCATTGGATTTCCGTGCCGGCGGGCGAAACCACGTGCACAGCCTTCACGCCGGGTGTCTTCTCGGCGGCGCTGGTGTCGATCGAGGTGACGCGGGCGTGTGCGTGCGGGCTCGTGAGGTAGACCGCGAACAGCATGCCCTTCATGTTCAGGTCGGAAGTGTACTTGGCGCGGCCGGTGGACTTGAAGGGTCCATCCAGGCGCTTGAAGGGCTTGCCCATCACTTTCCGCGATTCCATGGGCGGCCAGCTATAGTCTGGTGTGTTAGCCATTCTTCGCTCCCTTCATGTTTTTCGAGGCTTCGAGCACGGCCTGCCGGACACCCATATAGGTGCCGCAGCGGCAGAGATTTCCGCCGAGGCCATGTTTGACGTCTTCCAGGGTAGGGTTGGGATGCTGATCGAGGAATCCCTTGGCTGCCATGACGAAGCCCGGCGTGCAGTAGCCGCACTGCTGCGCGTCGTGATTGACGAAGGCCGCGCTGACGGGATTGTTGGCGCCCAGGCCCTCGATGGTTTGAATGTCCTTGCCCTGCGCGTCGATGGCGAGGACCGTGCAACTGTAGACGCTCTTGCCGTTGAGAATCACGGTGCAGGCGCCGCAGGTACCACGATCGCAAACGCGCTTGGCGCCGGTCAGATCGAGGTGGTTGCGCATGGCGTCGAGCAGCGTCACGCGCGGCTCGACGGTCAGCTTCATGGGTTTGCCGTTGATGTTAAGGGTGATCGGGACGGCGCCGGGCCCGGATACGTTCGCCGGTGCGGGTGCCGCCTCCGCTTCGTGTTCGAGTAAGCCCGTTCCCAGCGCGCCGGTTCCGACGCCCATCCCGCCGAGGAATCCACGGCGGGAAAAGCGGGTCTTGGCTGGTTGAGCGAGCCCGGAATTTTTTTTGGAACTCACCAGACACCTTCCTTTCGCGTTCGATTCACGATAAATGCCGATGTAGTGAAATTCCAGATAAATATATCAAAAAAAAGGGTGCCGCGGCGGGTGGATTCGCCCTGTGGCATGGCCGGGAACCCGCCGAGACACGAGCGTGCGGCGGCTTACGGATCCCCCTCGGGACGGCGCGCGGGAACCCAGCCCCAGAATGTAAAATTGAGTCTCCTTCGAGGCTCGCCGAATGGGCAAATACGGGCTTTTTGAACGCGCCGCGCTACCCCTGGCACTGGTGTTGTTGATCGCCGCCATCGTGCTGGTCTACCGCGACGGCGTTTTGTACCGCTCGGCCCGCCAGGGCGCGCAGCGGGCCGAACAGGTGGTATCTAGTACCGCGGAGCTGCTATCCGAGCTGAAGGACGCCGAGACCGGGCAACGCGGGTATCTTCTGACCGGCAAAAAGGAATACCTGGAGCCTTACCTTGTTTCACTGGGAATCATCCGAACCGATCTCGACAGGCTCCAACAGTACATCACGGTGCCCGAGAACCGCGCGCGACTGGGTCGCCTGGAGGACCTTGTCAATGCCAAGCTCGGCGAACTCCAGAACACCATCGATATTCGAACGCGGCAAGGAATGGAGGCAGCTCTGGAGGTCGTATCCGGCGGCACGGGAAAGGCCCACATGGACGAGATCCGCACTGTATGTGCGGCCATCGAAGAGACGGCGCGCGGGCCCCTGCTTGTGGCTCGAGCCGCGGCGGAAGACAGCGCCGCAAGGCTGCGCTGGTTCAGCACCGGCGCGCTGACCATCCTTTTCTTCCTGCTCCTGACCGCATTGATCTCGATCGGCCGCGGTACCGCCAGGCGCCAGGCGCTGATCCAGGAGCTCGACCTCCGGCAAAAAGAAGCCGCGCGGGCGCGCGATACGCTCGACCTGACCCTGCGGAGCATCGGTGACGCGGTGATCTCGACGGACGCCAGTGGAGTCGTCCAGTTTATGAACCCGGTTGCACGGGCTTTGACGGCGTGGGATGGCGACTCCGCCGTCGGGCAGCCCCTGCCGCGCGTGTTTCGTATCGTTAACGAAAAGACGCGCGACACGGTGGAGAGTCCCGTCGAGAAGGTGCTCCGCCTGGGAGTCGTGGTCGGCCTCGCGAATCACACGATCCTGATCGGCAGGAACGGCGAGGAGGTTCCCATCGACGATAGTGCCGCTCCCATTCGCGACCGGGATGGCAAATTGCTCGGCGTCGTGCTCGTCTTTCGCGACATCAGCGAGCGGCGGCGCGCGGAGAAAGAAATTGAACAGAGGCGCAGCGAGCTGGCGCGCTCGAATGAGGCATTGGTGCGGTCCAATTCCGAGCTGGAGCGTTTCGCTTTCGCCGTCAGCCACGATCTTCAAGAGCCGCTGCGGACCATCGGCAGCTTCGCCGAACTGTTGGCGCGCGATCCCGCGGGACGGAACGTGCCCGGATATGTCGGATTCATCCTCTCCGGAGTGGAGCGAATGAATGAACTGATACGGGATTTGCTGGAATACTCCCGGGTGACCCACAGTGCGCTCTCCCCGGCGCAGCCGGTGAGCTTCCAGGACGTTGCCCAGGAGGTGCTGTCGAACCTGCAGCGTCAGATCTCGGAAACCGGCGCGTCGGTGCGCGTCGGGACCCTGCCCACGGTTTTCGCCGACCGCCGTGCGATGGCCCAGCTCTTACAGAACCTGGTCGGCAATGCGGTCAAGTATGCCGGGAGCCGGAGGCCGGAGGTGGAAGTATGGGCCGAGGCCGGGCCGGGAGATGTTTGGATCTTCCGCGTCCGCGACAACGGAATCGGTTTCGAGATGCGCCACGCGGAGGAGATCTTCCAGTTGTTCAAACGGCTCCACGGAGGCGGCGAATATAGCGGCACGGGGATCGGTCTTGCCATCTGCAAGCGCATCGTGGAGCTGCACGGCGGCACGATCTGGGCGGAATCCTCTCCAGGGAAGGGCTCGACGTTCTCCTTCTCGCTGCCTGCCGCGAGCGAGGCTGCCGCCCCGAAGCTGTTGCTCGCCGCCGGCTGAACCGCTACGCCTTACCGCCCTGCCGCTGCTGCTGAAAAGCGGCGCGCGGATCCCTGGCCGACGCATTCCCCAGCGAGTGCACCGCGAACCGAAGGCACAGCGATCCCGCCGCCGCCAGCCAGGCTGCCGCCTTCCTCTTCCCCGGCGAGGTCACCGGCAGGGCCGATACCGCCAGGCTGGCCACAGTGAGCACGGCGGCCGTGTTCCAGAGGAATCCCGCCGTCCCACTACGGAAAGGCCGGCCGACCCTGGGCACCGTGGATGCGGCATGCTCCAGTTTCTTCGCCGCGGCGATCTCGCCGATCCTACCGGCGGTCCCGAAGACCCGCGTCACGCGATGGGCGTGACGATCCGTGGTCAGGATGTCGATGACCGATCCCGCCGTCGCCGCGCTGGATGCCACGAACAGAACCGGCAGCCACTGGCCCGACTCCTGCCAGATCGGGATCGCCGTATTCGCTACCAGGACGCCGGTATAGCCGGCGAGCGCGGCCCCGAAGATGCCGGACAGGTATCCCGCAAAATCGCCGATCCTGCCCAGCATTCCCGTGCGGCGCACCAGCAGCCCGGTGGTAATCGCCGCCGGGGCGGCCCCGCCGAGGATCCACACGCCCACGTTCATGGGCGACGCCGGCCGGAACACGCGCATCATGTGAAGAAATCGCGAGGGGCGGCCGAGATCGTGTATCAGCAGAGCGGCGCCGGCGGTCGAGCCGACGATGCCGGTCCAGTGGCAGATGGCCGAAACGCGGCGCAGCTCCCGCTGTCCCCGGCTGGAGACGAGCTGAATGGCCGCCCCCAGGGTAAGTGCAGCGCCGGCGGCGCCGCCGAGATAGTAATATGCCGGTATGTCGAGGCCCCACACCGAAGGCTTCAGTAAGGGCCGGTCGTAATAAGTAGTGTCGGCCGGCGTAACTTCCGGGACGCCCGTCCAGGGTTGCGGCGCCAGTTCCCGAAGATGCGGATCCCCCGCCGGCGACTCTTGTGCCGCGCCCTCTCCTTCCAGGGTTGCGATGCCGGTATCGACGTCGCGTCCATCCGTCGAGACCGGGTCGACACTCTTCGGATACCGGATGCGCTCTTCAGTTGTCGGAAGCATGCTCATGACCTCGCTGCGCTGATTGCCGAGCCCAAAGCAACGCCGATCAGCCCGGCAACCGCGAACGCGAATGATCTCCAGAGTCCCCGCGCCTTCTTAGTGGGCACCACCGGGTCGGGCGGCAGGTTGTAAGTTTCGGGCTTATCCACCAGTAAGAAGAACGCGTTCAAGCCTTCGGTGCCGGGCTGGCTGGACGCATCCTCTCCGTAAAGATAAGCCTCGCTCATTCCCTGTTCGTGCAGCCGGCCGACCCGTTCGCGCGCGGTTTCGCGCAATTGCTCCAGGTCGCCGAACTTGATCGAGTCGGTAGGACAGGCTTTGGCGCAGGCCGGTTCCATGTCGTCCTTCAGCCGGTCGTAGCAGAAGGTGCATTTCCAGGCACGGCCGTCGCCCTCGAGCCGGTCGATCACGCCGAACGGGCACGTAACCACGCAATAGCCGCAGCCGTTGCATATATCCGGCTGCACGTAGACGCTGTCGAACTCGGTGCGGATGATGGCGCCCGTGGGGCAGGCTTCCAGGCAGCCCGCTCGCGCGCAGTGCTTGCAGACATCGGAAGAGAATAACCACGAGAACGCGCCCGCATCCTGAGTCGAGAGCGCCACCGGCCTCTCGATGAAGGCGACGTGCCTCCACGTGGACGCACCCAGTGCCACGGTATTGTCGTACGACATCGCGGTAAAGAGAAATCCGTCGTCCGGCAGCTGGTTCCACTGCTTGCAGGCCACCTCGCAGGCCTTGCAGCCGATACACAGCGTGGTGTCGGTGAAAAAGCCCTTGCGGCTGGCACGGTTGGACGTGTCCTCGCGGGCTGCCGCGTTCTCCAGCGTCCGGGCTTCAGCCGCCGTAAGTGTCCCTTCCATGCTAGGTGTTCCCCTCCTTCGCCTCTTCCGTTTTGTGGCCGTGCCGGGTCCCGGGCCGATGTCGCGCCCGGGGCAGGTCGCGCAGGAATTCGTCACCAGGCACCTCGCGTACCAGCGGTCCGGTGGTGATCATGCGGCGCTGCCTTCCCGCCCGTCCCGGCTCGATCGTGACCGAGATCGCCTTGGTCTCCATGATCGAGACATTCGGGTCGGCCACGAACGGGAAGAGCTCGTTGGGGCAATCTCCGCGCACCAGCCCCTTGCTCGACCAGTGATACGGCATCCCGACCTGGTGCACGATCCGCCCGTTCAGCCTCAGCGGGCGCACCCGCCGCGTCACCAGCACGCGGGCTACGATTTCGGCGCGGGCGCTGCGGATGGTCGCCCAGCCTCCGTTCTTCAACCCGGCTTCCCGGGCCAACTCCGGAGAGACCTCGCAGAACGCCTCGGGCTGGAGCTCCGACAGCCAGCTCAGCCAGCGCGACATTCCGCCCGCGGTGTGGTGCTCGGTGATGCGGTAGGTCGTCAGCACGTACGGGAAACGCGGGTCGCCGAAAGGCCGGTGGTAGGGATTGTCTTGCGGGCGCATCCATTCCATTCGCGCCGGATTGCACTGCTGCCCGTATAACGGGTTCGGCATCACCGATTCCTGAGGCTCGTAATGCGCCGGCAGGGGCCCGTCCCGCAGGCCGCTGGGCACGAAGATCCAACCTCTGCCGTCGGCCTGCATGAGGAACGGCTCGTCGCCGGCGATGGTATCCTTGCCGCGGGCATCGGGGCCCGGGCGATACGATGGGGGCTTCTCGACAAAGTCCGGCTCGTCCTCGCCGGTCCATTTTTGGCTCGCCTCGTCCCACCAGACGTAGCGCTTGCGCTCCGACCACGGCTTCCCCTCTGGGTCGGCGGACGCGCGGTTATAGAGCATGTGCCGGTTGTGCGGCCATGCCCAGGCCCATTCCGGCGCCACCCAGGTCTGCTCCCAGTGCGGCTTGCGGCGCGCGGTCTGGTTCACGCCGTCCTTGTAACAGCCGGCGTAAATCCAGCAGCCGCAGGCGGTCGACCCGTCGTCCTTGAGCGAGGTGAACCCCTCCACGGGCTTGCGATCCGCGACGGTGAAGCCGTTGATCTCGTGCAGCACGGCCTCCGCGTCCGGTTCCTGAAGCGCGCCCTTGGCGGGATAGTCCCACGTCAGGTCCTGAACCGGACGGTCCTTGGGATCGTTCGATCCGGCGTAGAGCCGCTTCAACCGGCGGCCGAGCTGAAACACGAAATCCAGCTCGCTCCGGCAATCGCCGGGAGGATCGATCGCTTTGTGATGCCATTGCAGAAGCCGCTGCGTGTTGGTGAAGCTGCCGTCTTTCTCGGTGTGCGCCGCGGCGGGGAAAAAGAAGATCTCGGTGCCGATCTCTTCCGGCCGGACTTCGCCCCTTTGTATCTCCGGGGCTTCGCGCCAAAAATCCGCCGTCTCGGTGAGTTGGAAATCGCGCACCACCAGCCAGTCCAGCGCGCGTAGGCCCTTGCGCTGCAGCGAGCCGTGCACCGTTCCCACCACCGGGTTCTCGCCCATCACGAAGTATCCCTTCACTTTGCCGTCGGCCATATCCGCCACGGTGTTCAAATGCGAATGGTCGCCTGTCATCCGCGGTAAATAGTCGTAGCAGAAGTGGTTCTCCGCGGTGGCCGCATCTCCCCACCAGGCCTTCAGCAGCGAGACCGAATATTTGCGGAACTCCCCCCACCACCCGGAAGGCGATTCATTCAGCTTGTTGTAAGCCGGGAAGTCCTTGTCGTGAGCGGCCCTCGGCATCGGCAGATAGCCGGGCAGCAGGTTATAGAGCGTCGGGATATCGGTGGATCCCTGAATCGACGCGTGCCCGCGCAAGGCCATGATGCCGCCGCCGGGACGGCCGATGTTTCCGAGCAGCAACTGAATGATGCAGGCGGTCCGGATATATTGCACTCCGACGGTGTGCTGGGTCCATCCCACCGCGTAGCAGAAGGCGGAGGTGCGCTCGCGGCCGGAATTGCGGCACAGAGCCTCGGCGACTTTCTCCAGCAGGCGCACCGGGATGCCGCAGGTCTTTTCGACCATTTCCGGCGTGTAGCGGCGATAATGGCGCTTGAGAACCTGGAATACGCACCGCGGATGTTGTAGTGCCGGATCCATCTTCGCGGCCTGGATGGGCTGCTTCTGCTCCTTCCCGTCGCCCGATTGCTTCTCGCGCACCCCGGCCGCGGCCTCCGGATTCACTCCCTCGTACATCCATTGCCCTTCGGTATACGCGCCGCGCTCGCTGTCCCATCCTCCAAAAAGCCCATCGTGATCCTCGGTATCTTCGAATTTGTCGGAGAGGATCGCGGGGGCATTCGTGTAGTTGACAACGTACTCTTTGAAGTACCGTTCGTGCTCGAGAATGTAGTGGATGATCCCGCCCAGAAACGCGATGTCGCTGCCGGCGCGAATGGGCACGTAAATATCCGCCACCGCGCTGGTGCGCGTGAACCGCGGGTCCACGTGAATGATCGTGGCGCCGCGCTCCCTGGCCTTCATCACCCATCGGAACCCCACCGGATGGCACTCCGCCATATTCGAGCCCTGAATGACGATGCAATCGGAGTTCTGCAAATCCTGCTGAAAAGTTGTAGCCCCTCCTCTGCCGAAGGAGGTCCCCAAACTGGGGACCGTAGACGAGTGTCAAATACGGGCCTGATTTTCGATTTGAATGATGCCCAGCGACGTGAAGAGCTTCTTGATGAGGTAGTTCTCTTCGTTATCGAGCGTGGCGCCGCCCAGGTGCGCCATAGCCATCGTGCGGCGGACCTGTTCCCCTTCCTTTGCCGCTTCTTCCCAATGAGCATCGCGGGTCTTGCGCACGCGCTCCGCCACCATGTCCATCGCCTGTTCCAGCGGGATCTCCTCCCACGCGGTTCCGTACGGCCGACGGTAGAGCACATGGTGCACGCGCTGAGACCCGGTCACCAGCTGGAATGTGGCCGCACCCTTCGGACACAGGCAGCCGTTCGAAATCGGCGAACGCGGATCGCCTTCTATGTCGATGATCTTTTCCTTCTTGACATACACGAGTTGTCCGCACCCGACCGCACAATACGGGCAAATCGAAGACACGACCCTGTCCGCCCCCGAAGTCCGCGCTTCCAACTGGCGGCTGCGGTCCGACGCGGATGTAAGTCCCAGCGCGTCAATATCGCCTGCGCGAATTTGTTGCCACGCCGGCCACCGGTCCAGGGAAGGGAATCCGTGGTTCATGCTTGAATCGTAGCGCTCGCAGCCGGCGGCGTCTGTCATTTCTCCACCGCGCGCGGCGGGCGGCTGCCGTGTTGTGTAAGTCCATCCACAGTGGGCGTACCGTTGGCCGCAGGAATCTTCTCATAATGCGAGTAAGTTTCGTCATCCACGGAGTTGTGTGTCCAGACAAGCACCTTCGCATTGACCTTGGTAAGAAAGTGACTCGGCAACCAGAGTCCTCCTCCTTCGGGCGCCTGCTCCAGCACGAACTCCGTCCCGGGTTCAACGTGAGCGACGAACAAGCCGAACGCCACCGGGCGGAACACCTCGGCCGCCACCTTGACCCACTGGTAATCGCTGGTGTCGATCCAGAGTGTGCCGCGCATCCCGGTCAGTACTTTCGTTTCCCGGCTCTTGGGCACATAGCCGGGCTTCGGGGACGCGTCGATTCGGAAACACGTCCGCCCGTTCATGGACTCCGTCCCCGCGAGGCGATAGACGAAACTCGCGATCATCTCGCGCAGAAGAGCGTGGTCCTGGTGGCGCTCCCGGTTGTATTGGGCGATCCGTTTCGCGCGTGCCTGGGGACTCTCGGAACGCCGCCGCTGGGTTTCACGCTTCAACTTCTCTTCCGCCTCGGCCCCTTCGGCTGAGTTGAGCGGCTTTCCGTCCTTGGCGATGAGCTTGTCGTATGGCGAGCCTTCGAGCATGATCACCTGGTAGTCGCGAACCTCACGGCGGCCGCCTTTGGTGATATCGTCGTGCTCGCGAAAGGTGTACTGCGGCGCCGCATTCCAGTCCGCCTCGGTGTGTTCCACCGAGCGGGAGACGATCCCGTTCGCATCCTGCGGGTTCGCGCCCCGCATCGCCGGCGCAAGGGCAGCCGGAGCAAGGATAACAATAAAGACCTTCCAGCCCTTCACTAACCGTAGTGTCCCATTCAGAAAAGGACTGTGTCGGTTCGGGGGCCGACAGGACAACAATCCTATAGTGATCGATAATACGCGCACCAAATAGATTGTGAGGAACTAACTAACTGAGAGCGAGCTAAGTCGGCAACCATGAATCATGGCAGATACCGTATCCGATATTCTGGTGAACAGGCTGATCGAGTGGGGGGTCGATACCATTTTCGGCCTCCCCGGCGACGGCATCAACGGCGTTTTCGAGGCCCTGCGCCAGCGCCAGGATAAGTTAAGATTCGTCCAGGTGCGGCATGAGGAGGCCGCCGCCTTCGCGGCCTGCGGATATGCGAAATTCACCGGCAGGCTGGGCGTATGCATCGCCACATCCGGGCCCGGCGGAGTTCATCTGTTGAATGGACTCTACGACGCCAAGTTCGACCGGCAACCCGTGCTGGCCATTACAGGGCACACCTTTCACGACCTGATTGGGACCTTTTACCAACAGGACCTCGATCTCGACAAGCTGTTCATGGATGTGGCCTTCTACAACCAGCGCGTCATGGGTCCGGCGCACGTGGAGAACGTGCTCGATGAGGCGATCAAGACAGCCCTGGCGTACCGCGGCGTGGCGCACATCACCATCCCCAAGGACATCCAGGAATGGAAAGCCTCCGACAAGCGGCGCTCCAAGACCAACGTCAAGCGCCACAGCGCCGACGTTCTTCCGGCGGTGTACCCCATACCGCCCGAAGCGGAGTTCGAGGCCGCTGCTCGCCTCATCGCGGAGGGCTCCAAGATCGCGATCCTGGCCGGGCGCGGGGCGCTGGGCGCCCGTGAGCAGGTGCTCAACCTTGCCCGCAAACTGAAAGCGCCGGTGGTGAAGGCCCTGCTCGGCAAGGCGGCCGTCCCCGATGACGACCCGCACTGCCTCGGCGGAATCGGCCTTCTGGGCACCGCGCCGTCGCAGGACGCCATGCAGGAGTGCGACACGCTCATCATGGCCGGCACCAGTTTTCCCTACATGGATTTTCTGCCCAAGCCCGGGCAGGCGAAGATCGTCCAGGTGGACATCGATCCCACCCGTATCGGTCTGCGCGCCGATGTGGACGTCGGCCTGGTGGGCGATTGCGCCACCGTGCTCGACCTCCTGGCGAAGTTCCTGCCGGAAAAGCAGGACTCGAGCTTTCTGGAAAAATCGCAGCGCCGGATGCAGTCCTGGAACAAGCTGATGGACGAGCGCGGCACGCGTCACGATATGCCAATGAAGCCGCAAGTGGTCACGCACGAGCTGAACAAGCTCCTCAACGACGATGCCATCGTGATCGCCGACAGCGGCACCATCGCCACCTGGGCCGCGCGCTACATCTCGATTCGTGGGGGCATGCAGTTCTCGCTCTCCGGCATGCTGGCGACCATGGCCAACGGCCTGCCTTACGGCATCGGCGCATCGGTTGCCTATCCCGGCCGCCAGGTGGTCTGCATCGTTGGAGATGGCGGGCTGACCATGCTCATGGGCGAAATCGCGACCCTCGTCAAGTACAAGTTGCCGGTAAAAGTGGTAGTCATCAAGAACAACGAGCTCGGGCAGATCAAGTGGGAGCAGATGGCGCTGGACGCCAACCCGGAGTTCGGCACCGACCTGCAGCCGATCGACTTCGCGCTCCACGCGCAGGCGTGCGGCGCCGCCGGGTTCACCGTCGACGAGCCGTCGCGCGCCGCCGCGACTCTACGCCAGGCGTTGGAACATCCCGGCCCGGCGGTGATCCAGGCGGTCGTGGACCCCAAGGAACCGCCGCTGCCAGGCAATGTCAGCCTGGACCAGGCCGTACACTTCGCCGAAGCGCTCGTGCGCGGACAGAAAGACGGCCGCGAGATCCTGAAGACCGTAGTCGAGAACAAGGTGCGCGAGGTGATCTGACGCCTTCCCGCACGCGCCTAGGAAACCACCTGCGCGTGATTCAGAGCGGCCACCAGGGCGACCCCGCCGACGATGTTGCCGATCAGCGCCGGAACAATGTATCCGCCGAGTGCCTGCTGCCAGGAAGCGGCGCCGCCGCACGCCAGGTAGAACACCTCCACCGCGCCCGCTACGATGTGGCTGAAGCCGCACACGCCGATCATCCAGGTGAGCGCGATGATCACGAAAAACCGCGCGTGTTCCGCGAACGGCAGCAGCCAGACCAGTAGCGCCAGCAGCCATCCCGCGAAGATGCCGCGGAGAAGAACCGTGCCGAATGTCTCGCTCATGGAATCGCGCCCGATATCCAGGAACGCGATCCGCACGTTGGGCGGGAACACCCCGGTACGTGCCAGCACCAGCGCGATGAGGAGCGCCCCGGCAAGGTTGGTGGCGAGCACGATCGACCAGAGCCGCGCCACGTTGACGGCCATCTTCGGATCGCGGCTGTGCAACAGCGGAAGGATGGGTGTAAGAGTGTTCTCGGTGAACAACTGCTGGCGTCCCAGAATCACGATGACGAACCCGGCGCTATAGCCCAGCTTGGAAATCAGGGGAACCCAAGGCGCGTCCGGAAGGGCCGCGCGCAAGACTCCTTCGATCATCAGCGAAAAGCCCATCGAGAGGCCCGCGGCCAGTCCCGACCAGGCCAGCGCGGACGATGTCCGCCTCAGCTCGTCCTCGCCTTCCCGCCGCACGGCTTCGTGCACCACGCGGGCGTTGATCGAGCTGCGCTCCTGCGCCTGCTGCTGCTCCGGCTCGCTGAGGGCGAGCTCGTTGTCCCCTTCGGCCATGGTTGCTGTAACCAACCCTAACCCACGCTCCACGGGAAGTAAACTTACGACCGTGCCCTGACCCACACGCCATAAATGGAGTCATGGCGGACCCCAGCCATCGCCTTCCCGAAAACGCGGCCGGCCCGTTCTTTGTCGATTCCACCTGCACCTGCCGCCAGCTTGCTCCGGCGACGTTCGGCCACACCGGCGAGTTCTCAATCGCGCGTCGGCCACTGCGTCCTGCTGCATCGCGAGTTTCTGCTTTCCGGAGATCACGTTTGGTGGAGCCGGAGCCGCGGCCGGCTTACTGCATCGCGCGACGTTTGCTGGTACTCTTGGGCTGAACAGGTCCGCAGTGTCCGGCGGCTGGCCGCTTACTCGTTCGAGTGGGTGCTGCCGGGGCACGGCGAGCGCGCCCACTTCGCGGCGCGTGAAATGCAGCGTGAACTACGGCGTCTCGTCGAAGCTGTTGCCTAAATACATTGCTGTATTTTAATGAAACCTGCACGACAATCTTCATGATCCAACGTTTAGATAGATCAGGAGCGGAAGAACGGACAACACGATGCGCAACGCTGCAAAGACCTTGATAATCATGGCGGTAGCGGCCGCAACCGGCGCGGCCCAGCCGCCCGCCGCCGATCCCCCGTCCCGGGTCGCGCGCTTGAACTACATGCAGGGGCCGGTTTCTTTTCGCCCGGGCAGTGTGGATGAGTGGACCAACGCCACGCTGAACTACCCGCTCTATAACGGCGACCATCTCTGGGCCGACATGGGCGGACAGGCCGAGCTGCACATCGGCTCCACCGCCGTTCGCTTGGGTTCCCAGACGGCCCTCGCCGTCCTCAATCTCGATGACCGCATGGTCCAGCTCAGCCTCACCGGCGGCGTGCTCAATGTACATATGCGTGCGCTGGGCCAAGGCGAGAGCTTCGAAGTCGATACGCCTAATGCCGCCGTTACCCTGCTTCGTCCGGGCGACTACCGCTTCCAGGTGGACGAGGGCAACGCTCTCACCGTGGTCACCGTGAACGGCGGCGACGCCGAGGTGACCGCCGGAGGCCGCGCGTTCGCGCTCCACCCGCGCGATTCCGCCCGCCTCACCGGGGCCGACAGCACGTTTGCCAGCGAGATCAACATCGCGGCCGGTTTCGACAGCTTCGACCGCTGGTGCCAGGACCGCGACCGCCGCGAAGAGCAGTCGCAAAGCGCGCGCTACGTGGGCCGCGAAATGACCGGCTACGAGGACCTCGATGCACACGGCGCGTGGACCCAGGCGCCCGATTACGGCTGGGTCTGGAGGCCCACCGTGGTGGCAGCCGGATGGGCTCCCTACCGCTTCGGCCACTGGGTCTGGGTCGAGCCATGGGGTTGGACCTGGGTGGATGACGCCCCCTGGGGTTTCGCGCCCTTCCACTACGGGCGCTGGGCCATGTATGGCGGCGGCTGGGTGTGGGTGCCGGGAACCATGGTGGCCAGGCCGGTATACGCGCCCGCACTCGTCGCTTTCGTGGGCGGCGGCGGATTCAGCGTGGCCATGTCGTTCGGCGGAGGCGCAGGCGTGGCCTGGTTCCCGCTCGGCCCGCGCGAGGTCTACCACCCCGCGTATCACGTCAGCGAGGTCTACGTGCGCCAGGTCAATATCACCCACGTCAATGTCACCAATGTCAACGTGACCAACGTGAACGTCACCAACGTGCGCTACGTCAACCAGAACGTGACTGGCGCCGTCACCGCGGTGCCGCAAGCGGCCTTTGTCGGCGCCCGGCCGGTCAATACCGCCGCGGTAGCCGTGCCCGCCAACGCGGTCGCGCGCGCCCAGGTGGTCGGCACAGCCGCTCCCGTAGCTCCCGAACGTGCCAGCGTGCTCGGCCGTCCAGCGCCTATGGGCAGGGTCGCGGCGCCGCCGCCGCAAATGGCCGATCGCGCCGTGGTGGCCAGGACCGCTCCGCCTCCGCCGCCGGTTTCCTTCGCCGCCAAGCAGCAGGCGCTGCAGGCCAATCCCGGCCGGCCCATCGACCCTGCTGCCGCCGAGTCGCTTCGCCGCACTGACCGCATGCAGGGCGCTCCCGTCGTCCACAGCGCCAACCCGGGCGGATTCCAGCAGCCGGCCATGCAGAACAACCCCAGCCAGCCGTCCGCTCCTCAGCGCAACGACCGTCCCAACTACCGGCAGCAGCAAGGCCAGCAACCCCAGGGTCAGCAACAGCCCGGCCAGCAGGAACCCCGGACCTTCGGGCGTCCGGTGCAGCAGCAGCAAACTCAACAACAACAGCAGCAGCAACAGCCGCAGCGCACCTACGAGCGCCCCGTGCAGCAACAGCAACAGCAACAACAACAACAGCAGCAGCCGCGTTCTTATGACCGTCCCGCGCAGCAGCCCCAGAGCGTGCAGACGCCGCGCGGTGAGCAGCACCAGGAAACGCACCAGCAGCGCCAGGAAGAGCGCAAGCAGCAACCGCGTAGAGGCGAAGGCAAGGAAGAGAAGAAGCAGTAGTACCGCTCTCAGCCAGTGCTTCGTTTCAGGACTATTGCACCGTCAGCGTGGCCGTCTTCGTGACTCCGCCTGCGCTCGCCGTGATCGTCACCGTTTGCGGAGTCACCACCCGGAACGTCGTGACCTGAAAGAGGGCGCTGCTCTGGCCGGCCGCCACAGTCAACAGCCCCGGCGCGGTCGCTGCCGAGGGCAAACTGCTCTGGAGAGAAACCAGGAATCCTCCGGCGCCTGCCGGTGCGCTCAGGGTCACAGTGCCTTGTACCGCCGTTCCCCCGTTGACCTGGTTGGGTGAGATCGCCAGGCCGGACAGAGCCGCCGCGGGCTGCGGGTTTATCGTCAACTCCACACTCTGGGTGACGGCCATGTACTTTGCCGTGATCGTCGCGGTCCGCGTCCCGGCTACCTTCGTCGTCGGTATGGAAAACGATGCGGCGGTCTGGCCCGCGGACATCGTGAGAAACGCCGGCGGCAGAGCCACGCTGTTGTCGCTGGACGTCAGGAACACCGTGGCGCCACCCGCCGCCGGTTCGGCAAGCGTGACCGTGCCGGTGACCGTCGCACCCCCCACCACGGACGTGGAATCGAGCGCGAGCGCGATCAGCGGCAACAGGCTGAGCCTGGTGCTCACACTCCCCCGGTTGAGCGCCGCCGTGAGATTCACGGTCTGCGCCGCCATGACCGCCGCGGTCGTAACTGCAAATGTCGCCGAGTTCTGGTTGAACGGCACCACGACCGCCGCGGGAACTGTAGCGGAGGCATTGTCACTGGCCAGGGAAACGCTCACGCCGCCACCGGGCGCCGTGCTCGCCAGGGTCACCGTTCCCTGCACCGTCCGGCCGCCCAACGCGCTGGCGGGATTCACGGAGATCGCGCTGAGCTGGACCTGGTTCGGCGGGTCCAGTTCGAAATCTGCCGAGACCGTGACGGTGTGCTGCGCCGCGATCGTCCCTTTCTGGACGCTGGGTACCGGACTTGTCGTGATGACGGCGTTCACCGAGGCCTTCCCGGCCGGAACCAGCACGAAACCCGACGGCGGCACCATCGCATAGAGGCTGTTGCTGCGCAGCGACACCGGAAAGCCGCTCGATCGCGCCACCCCGTTCAGCAGGACCGTGGCTGTCATGCTGTCGCCCGAATTCACCACCTGCGGCGTCAGCGTGAGTCCGGTCAGTTGGAGACTGCTCTCCGGCAACAGCGCCATCTGGAAGGTGACGATGTTCGATGCCGCGTCTTCCGTGGACACGCTCAGCGACACCGCCCCCGCACCATCCAGATCGGCGGGGACGATCACGTTCACCTGGTCCAGACCGAAAAATCCCGGCGCAGCGCCGGCGAACTCCACCGTCAGGCTGTAGCGGTTTCCGCCGGCGTCCGTCGCCGATGCCGTGACGTTCCTGGCATTGCGAATTCCCGTGCCGTACACCGCCAGCCGCGTGCGCGGGTCGGCGCCGTTCTGCGCTGTGACCGTGAGGAAGGGAGCCGGCGCGAAGGTCATCGCGTTCAGGATGGCGCCGGGTCCCGCTCCCGAGGCATCGGAGCTGAAAATTGCGGGCGCGCTGTTGCCGATGAGGGCCGAGCCGTTCTGGCTGGTGTTCAAATCGGTCCTGTTCACCACCACGGTTGCGGTCCCGGCCGCGATCCCGGCGGGAACCACGAAATTGATCTGGCCCGGCGACACAAAGATCAGGGATGCCGCCTGCCCGTTCACCTGCACGCGCGC
>Ga0335080_10000838_pt1 | contig 29065 bp, 22 predicted proteins | sample Lox_Sample_34_FD_206720 | JGI IMG/M metagenome (GOLD analysis project Ga0335080, IMG submission 206720) | Soil microbial communities from Loxahatchee National Wildlife Refuge, Florida, United States - Lox_Sample_3.4 | ecosystem: Environmental > Terrestrial > Soil > Wetlands | place: USA... | reverse complement strand
GCCAGGATCCGATCGGGAAACATCTGGAGGACGTAGTCGACGAGCCCACTCCTGCGGCCTGGAATCCAGAAAAGGCGTCGATTGTTGTGGGCGTCGTCCGCAATGCGCGAGAAAACAGTCTTGAGGACGGGATTGGAGATGAGGTATTTCTTCCCATCACGCCAGACCGAAGCCAGGCCCTAATGTACGCAATGCTCAGCACGCATACCAATCCGATAGAAGCCACGAGCGGACTTCGACGCGCAGTAGCGAGTATTGATTCTCTTGTTCCAGTCACTCGTGCGCGTACGCTTGACGATCTGGTGTCAAACTCTGTTGCCGCCCCGCGCGCGCTGGCGGTTCTTCTTCTCGGGTTCGGTGGGCTTGCCATCATCATCGGCGCTGTCGGTGTGTATAGCCTGATCTCGTATATCGTCAGCTGGCGCACTCGGGAGATCGGGCTTCGCCTTGCACTTGGCGCTCAGCGTTGGAACATCGTGATGGCGGTCGTAAGTGAGAGCCTGTTTCTTGCTGCGGTTGGATGCGTCGCCGGATTGGCAGGGGCCTTGGCGCTCAGTCGCTTGCTGCGAAGCTTCCTATTTGAAGTCAGTGCGCTCGATCCGCTCACTTTCAGCCTCGTCCCGCTGCTGATGGCGATGGTCGCGCTGCTCGCTGCGTGGATCCCCGCTCGCCGCGCCGCCGGTGTTGATCCCATGGAGGCTCTGCGAACGGAATAAGGAGGTCAAATGCGTAAATTGCGCGCTCTCTGGTTGAGAATTGTCGGCATCTTCCGATTGAATCGACTCGGAGACGACGTCGAGGCAGAACTTGAGAGCCACATTGCGGCACATGTCGAAGTCGGCACTCGTGTTGGGCTGACTCCGGCGGAAGCGCGGCGGCAGGCATTGTTGCGTCTTGGCGGCGTTGAGCAGACACGGCAGAGATATCGCGAGCAGACGACACTTCCCTGGCTCGAAAATCTCCTGCGGGATGTGCGTTACGCGCTTCGAGGGTTTCGCCGCAATCCGGTGTTCGCCGTGACAGCCATTCTGACGCTCGCGTTGGGGATCGGCGCCACTGCGGCGGTTTTCAGTGTCGTTGACCGCATTCTGTTTCGCAGCCTGCCTTATGCGCATCCCGAGCAGCTTGTCTCTGTTGGGTTGACGGCGCCCATCCTTCCGCAGGAATTCATGCTTGGGGGCTCCTACTATGAGTGGCAGGATCACCAGACGCCATTTGTCGCTCTGACCTCCGACATGGGAGTGACTGAGTGCGACTTAACCGAACGCGACCCACGACGGCTAAGCTGCGCAAATGTCGAACAAAACTTCCTTCCCACGCTCGGCGTCTCCCCCCTGGTTGGCCGCAACTTTCTACCAGAAGAAGACCGGCCGCATGGTCCAGGCGCTGCTCTTATTTCTTATGATCTATGGGCGTCTCGATACGGTCGCGATCCCGGAATCCTGAACCGCGAAATCAGTATTGATGCGCATCCAGTTCGCGTTGTGGGAGTGCTGCCCAAAGACTTCGAAATGCCTGCGTTGGAGAAAGCTGACATTCTGGAGCCGGAGGCGCTGGATGTCGCGGCTGAACGCAAAGCCGATCCGGGACATGTTCTCTACGCATTCGCGCGCCTGAGGCCGGGAGTGTCCATCCTGCAGGCAGCCGAACAGTTAAGACCAGTGTTTGAATATTCGCTGAGTTTGGCGCCCGCGCGATTCCGCAATGAGGTTCATCAGCGCGTGCGCTCGATTCGAGACCGGCAGATGGAAGACGCGCGTCTTGTTGCATGGATTCTGCTGGGCGCGGTGATGGCCGTGCTGCTGATTGCCTTTGCGAATGTGGCCAGCTTGCTGCTCGCGCGTACCGTCGCCCGCGAACGCGAACTAGCTGTACGATCTGCGCTTGGGGCAACGCGCAACAGGATTGCCACTCAGGCGTTCACGGAATCTATACTGCTTTCTCTTTTAGGCGCGACTGGTGGATTTCTATTAGCCGAAGGGCTTTTGCGGCTGTTCGTTGCGGTAGCCCCTTCCGGCCTTCCATTCCTCGAAAAGGCGCAGATCGATCTGCGCATCGTGGTGTTTACAGCGGGGCTGGCGATGTTTGCCGGGATTATCTTCGCTGTAGCTCCCGCGTTCTTCCGTCCACGCTCCATCGCGTTGGCTGCGCGCGCACCCGCAACGCAGACTCGCGCTGTAATTAGGCGAGCAATGGTTGTGATGCAGATTGCATTCAGCATGCTTCTCCTGGCTGGTGCCGCACAGCTCGTTCGCAGCTTTGCGAACTTGCAAAACCAGGCTCTCGGCATGCAATCGCAGGGGGTACTCACTGCGGCAATCTCTCTGAACCGCGAGAAATACGCACAGCCAGAGTCGCAGATGACCTTCTTTACGCAAGCTGAAGAAGCCCTCCGCCGTTTGCCTGGTGTCAGTCTCGTGGCGATCAGCGATACTGTGCCTCCAGGTGGATATCATCGCAACCAGATCTACAGCATCATCGCCGTTGACGGGCGCCCGGCCCCATCAGGCGAAACAGGAGGGATGGTCACGTGGCGGCGTGTCACCCCCGACTACTTCCGAGCTCTCAGCATTCCCATTATTCGAGGGCAGGATTTTACTGATGACGAACGCAGTTCCAGAGGGAACTACGTGATCCTGAGTGAATCGCTGGCCGCACGGCTATTTGCTCATGAGAACCCAATTGGGCAAAAGCTGAAGCCCACGCCAAATGATCCCTGGCAGACGGTCGTGGGTGTTGCTGCAGACGTGAAGAACGCCGGGCTCGATGCATCGGATCAGCCGGAATTCTATCGGCTCCGCCGCAACCAACTGGAGGACTGGAATTCCGCACCAGCCGCGGTATTGATCCTTAAAGCGAGTACGTCGCCAAAAGCACTCACCCCCTGGGTGCTTTCACAGATTGCGCAGATCGATCCTACCGTGCCCGTCCAGCTCGAGATGCTTGATGAACGCGTCGCGGGACTTGCAGACCGGCCGCGTTTCGAGACGGCGCTTCTCAGCTTCTTTGCGGCAACGGGGTTGCTGATGGCGATTGTCGGGCTCTATGGGGTGGTTGCATTCATCGTGCAGCAGCGCACTCAGGAGATCGGGATTCGCATGGCGCTGGGCGCGCGTCGAGCAGATGTCCTGCGACTGATCCTCCGTGAAGGCCTGGGCCTGGTGATGATGGGTGGCACGATTGGATTGCTTGCGGCATTAGCATTTGGGCGGGTAATGCAAGCCGTCCTGTTCAAGGTCGGTGCGCACGACACTGTCAGCTTTGCTGCGGTTGCCGGGCTCCTGGCCGTAGCTGCACTGATCGCAATTTGTATTCCGGCTCGCTCCGCCATGAAGACGGATCCGATGACGGCGCTGCGCTGGGAGTGATTCACGAAGCCGCCAGGCGCCGGATGATACACTCCGGCGCGGGGACTTATGCGAGCCACTGCAACCGAATTTCGTCTCCGGATGGCGATCAACGCGATCATCATCATCCTCGGATTTTGGGCGCCGTGGATTGAATTCTGGGGCGCTGGACACCGCATTTCGCTGATTGAATGGCTTGCGCTTGAAATGAGCCGTCTGGGCCTTGGGTCTTTTAGCGTGGCTACAACTTCGCTGGTGATCGTCGCGGTGCTATTTGCTGCCGCTGGGGCCACATTCCGCGTATGGGGAACCGCATATCTTGGTCCCAGCACTGTTCACAGTGTTCACATGATCGCGGGCAGTGTTATGGCGGATGGGCCATACCGCTATGTGCGCAATCCTTTGTACGTCGGCCTTTGGTGCATGGTGGCGGCAATGGCATTTTTGATGCCCGCAACCGGTGCGCTGGTCGCAGTCCCGCTGATTACGGTGTTCATGATTCGCCTTGCCCTTGGCGAAGAAGCTTACCTCACCGCGCAACTCGGCGACCCATACCAGGCTTATCTCGGCGCGGTTCCGCGATTCATTCCACGGCTGCGGGGCGCTCCGAAATCGACAGGCACAAAGGCCCACTGGCTTCGTGCGTCTCTCGCGGAACTGACGCCCATTGGAGTTCTCGTCGCGGTCGCTGCCTTCTCGAGATCTTACGACCTGGTACTCGCGGGACGGATCATTCTCGTCCTCTTCGGGGTGTCACTGGTCGTACGTGCTCTTCTGCCCCGCGCGGAGGTCAGGTCTGAACCGACGAGGTAGCCTGACGCTTCCCCAACTGTCCTAAATGCGTGAATCCGAATCCGTCTGCGTATTTGAGCCCGTATCCGAGCAGCCTGTCCAATCCAATGTGGTTGATCCAGATCAGAGCAACGGGCAACAGCGCATGCGCATGAAAGACGAGTGAGGCCAGCGCGAGGGTTATGGGCACTACATAGGTGTGTGCCGCGTTGTAGCCTCGCGCGCCCCAGCATGAACTTTCCAGGTATCCCAGTATTGAAAGATCCGGCAGAACCCAGAGAGCCGCGAACAGCCACCAGCTCGCTCCCGTTTGCATGTAGAGCAGAACCGATACCGCTGCAACAGCCAATCCTTCGAGGCGCAACAAAATTTGCACCGACCCGGCTGCTATCGAATTTGACTGCGTGAACGTGCCCGTCTGCCTAGCCATGCTATATGGATGTTGCCGGGCTCACGTGGTGTGCGAAATTTTGCGCTTCGGCTCCGGGCAGGAAAAAAGGGGAAGAGCATTCGCTCTTCCCCCAGCTTGTACTGCACCCCTCAGGAAATGGAACTACTTCTTCGGCGGCGCAATGACGTCCTTGGCGGACTTTGCCACGCGGAACTTCACCACGGTCTTCGCCTTGATCTTGATCGCCTCACCCGTCTGCGGGTTGCGGCCCATGCGCGCCTTGCGCTCTGCCTTAACGAGGCGGCCAATGCCGGGGATCACAAATACGCCATTCTTCTTGGTCTCCTTGATCGCGGTCTCTGCCAGAAGATCAAGGAAAGCGCCTGCCTGCTTGTTGGTCAATTCGAGCTTCTCGGCCATGTGCCGGGTCAGCCCAGTCTTCGTCAATCCAGTTGCCATGTGATGTTCTCCTTCGCTAGAACCGGTCTCATAACCGGGTTCATTAAACTTGCCCAAATTTATGGGACCCGCCACGTGATTGGGTTCCCACACTTCCAAACCAGCCACACAGTGATTCATGAGACCGGCTGCAGTTGTTGCCTGGTATCCCGTCGCCCGCCCGGCATCTTCAGCACTTGTCCAAGAAGCCATGAAGGGTACCGCATGGGGGAGTGCGACCTTAAGCGTTCTTGAAGTTCTTTCCCCCGAACGCCCGGAGGCAACTTAGTGCACGAAACCCCTTTATTCATGCGGGTTCCCGAGAACCCTGTCGTTCGTAACAATGCGGCTTGGGGCCGCCCAAAGTCAATGGAAAAACTTCGGTTTTCCACAGTTTTCTTGGGTTTTTGTACCTATTTTAGCCGAAATTGCTGGTTTTTGCCGGTTTTCTGCCACTTTTGGGCTACGCAATTCTTCAAAGACAGGCCGTTTGAGCCTTCGAATGGGTCTTCAGTGCAGCCCGAAGAGCACCTTCTGCTTGGGCGCGACGGCCGCCGCGATTGGGGTATTCAGCGCATCAACCATCGGCGCCAGCAGTCTGAAATGCTTGATCAGAACCTTGGCAAAATCCTTCCGTAGCGCTGCACCAGACGGCAGGACTGTGCTCAGGCCCCACTGTTTGCATCGAATCAAGTCCATCCCCGGGTGATCCGAGGGAAACCCCTTGGGCGGCCGAGTCAGGGCTTCGCCTTCGAATTCGTTGAACGTCTTTCGCATCGCCGGCTTTTTCAGAATCTGCCGAAACTCCTGGTGATTGTCGAGCAGCCAGTGCCGAATCGCCGCCAGCTGCTCCTTCTCCGGCATGTACGCTCCCGCGGCAATCACCACACCTTTCGGACTGACCTGGAAGTAGTATCCGGCCCCGGATGTTTTGTCGAGTCCGGTATGTGTCCACCACGCTGCCACGTGGGTCTTGTAGGGTCGCTTGTCATGGCTGAAACGTGTGTCGCGATAGATACGAAACAAGCTTTTCTCGGCGGGCCGGACGTGGTCCGGCGCAAAGTCAGTCATCGCGTCCGTGACCCTGCGTATGATCTCCAGCATCGGCTGCTTCAGCAGAGCTTCGAAATCCGTCTTGCGCGGAGTGAACCATTCGCGATCGTTGTGCTTGGCCAGATTGCGAAGAAAGGCAATGGCGTCTGGACGCAAATAAGGAACCGGCGCTGCGACAGACGGCTTGGCAGAGCGTGGCATACGTCTGCCAGTGTAGGCGAGGGCCGGATGTCATGCATGCACAGCCCGCGGTTTTTCTTGAGGAAAACAGCATGTGGGCGGTGGTTATCAGTGGAATGGAACTCGGCAGCAGGAAACCCTGCGGCTGTGTTTTAGCGAATCACTTTCAGCGCGGCGCGGAAAAGCCCATCGAAATCGGCTGCGAGCGCCTTCTCTTTGGCAATCGATTGCCCGATCGCGTTCTCCGCTGCGGGCCTCTGGTAGCCGAGATTGACCAGCGCAGAAAGAACATCGTCCACCGCTGGTCCGGCCGCCGCGCTCGGGGCTGGCGCCACCGCGAAGTCTTCCAATTTGTCCTTCAACTCGACAACAAGGCGCTCCGCCAGCTTTTTGCCGACGCCCGGAATCCGGGTAAGTTGTGCATGATCCTGGGCACGAATTGCCTGTACGGTGCGCTCGGGAGACAGGCCGCTCAGGATCTTGATCGCCAGCTTCGGTCCGACACCGCTCACCGTGATCAAACGCTCAAAGAGCCGCTTTTCCTCGCGATCGAGAAATCCGAAGAGCGCGATCTGATCCTCGCTCACCTGCGTGTGGATGTGCAGGCAGGTCTCAGCGCCGACGCTGGGCAGAGCCGTGAAGGTCGGTACGGAAATGGCGACGTCATATCCAACGCCGGCGGCGTCGACAATGGCCTGACCCGGCTCTTTGTGAATGAGCTTGCCGCGAAGATGAGCGATCATTTGAGGTTATTGTACGTGCGTGATGGCAGAGAGGTGGCGCTGGAAAAACCGCGACACAGTATCCAAGGTTTCAGAACCGAGACCTGGGGCAGTCAGTCGACGCTAGTGTAGAAGCCCCATGCGCCTTGCCACGCGCTCCAGAGTCTCCAGGGCGCGATTCAACTGCTCCTTCGTGTGCTCGCTGGTGAGGATCAGGCGGATGCGAGCTTTGCCCTCCGGGACAGTCGGGAACGCGATGCCGGTTCCCATCACGCCTTCCTCAAAGAGAGCCCGCGAGAACTCCATTGCCGCACGTCCCTCGCCAATGATTACCGGCGTGATCGGCGTTTCGGTTGACGGAGTGTTTACGCCGCCGATGTTAAAGCCTGCGCGCCGCAGTTCTCCCTGGAAGTACTTCGTGTTCTTCCACAGCCGATCGATCCGCTCGGGCTCCTGCTCAAGGATGTCGAATGCCGCAATGCATGTCGCCGCCACCGAAGGCGGATGAGATGTGGAGAAAAGGAAGGGCCGGGCACGGTGATAGAGATAGTCAATCAGATCCTTTGAACCGCATACGTAGCCGCCCAGGGCGCCGATCGCCTTCGAGAGCGTGCCGACCTGCACGTCAACGCGGCCGTGCATTCCGAAGTGATCAATACTGCCGCGCCCGTTACGCCCGAGAACGCCTGAAGCGTGTGCATCATCAACCATCATGATGGCGCCATATTTTTCGGCGAGTGCTGCCAGCTTGTCCACCGGGCCAATGTCGCCGTCCATCGAAAAGACGCCGTCTGTGATCACAAGCTTGTGACCCGGTTCGTTCTGGACCTCTTTCAGCAGTTCCTCGCAATGGGCTACATCTTTATGCCTGAAAACCTTAATCTTGGCCCGCGAAAGTCTCGCGCCGTCGATGATGCTGGCGTGGTTGAGCTCGTCTGAAAGGATGAAGTCTTCCTTGCCGAGGATGGCGCTCACGGTCCCGGCGTTGGCTGCGAAACCGCTTTGAAACACGACGCATGCCTCTACGTTCTTGAAGCGCGCGATCTTCTCCTCAAGCTCCAAGTGGATGCGCATGGTGCCGGCGATCGTTCGCACCGCACCCGACCCCACGCCCAGGTCGCGCGTAGCCTTTAGCGAGGCCTCAATCAGCCTTGGATGGTTCGCCAATCCGAGATAGTTGTTGCTGGCAAGATTGATGACTTCCTTGCCGTCGTAGCGGCAAACAGGCGCCTGCTGGTCTTCAAGGACGCGGAGTCGGTAGTGTGTTCCCCGGGCACGAAGATCGTTCAGTACTTCAGTCAGATAAGCAAGTTGCGGTCGTGCAGCCGTTTCTGTCATGGCACCACCTCAACTTCAAAGGATAGTCTTGACACTCGTGTCTCGTCACGTCCTGCAAGATGGCGCGTGCTCTAGTGACTTGGAGTTTTGCTTGCCCTTTCGCAGCTGTCACTCATGCCCGCGTCACAGGCCTTCTGATAGAGAATGTGCGCGTAGTGCTTGTTTTTTGCCACGCCATGGCCGGCCTCTTCCATCTGGCCCAGGTTGTAGCATGCCATCGTATATCCGTTGTTGCAGGCCTTCTCGTATAGGGATGCTGCCTGAGCGTAGTTCTGTGCCACAACGTGACCGTGTTCATAGATACCGGCCAAGTCATTGCATGCCATCATCGATCCGCTTTGGCAAGCCTTCTGGTCGATGGCACCTGCCTGCGCTTCGTTCTTGGGCATTCCGAGCCCGTTGAGGTACATGCCAGCCATGCGGGCGCATCCGTCCATGTCTCCGCTATTGCATGCTCTCGTATAGAGAGCGGCGGCCTGGCGGTAGTCGACCGAGACGCCGGCACCCAGGACATAGAGATCGCCCAGGCCCGAGCAACCCTGCATAAATCCGTTTTCGCAGGCTCGCTCGTAGAGGGTCTTCGCGACGCCGAAATCCTGACCGCCCTGGTTTGTAGCCGCGAACATTTCACCCAGGTTGCTGCATGCCTCGTCGTTCCCCGCCTCGCAAGCCTTTCGCAACAGGCCTCTCGCGTGCGCATAATCACGCGGGACGCCTAATCCCTCCTTGTAGAGGAGGCCGAGATTCTTGCATCCCTCCATGTTTCCAGCGTTGCAAGCCCGGTCGAACAGTGGAATAGCCTCAGTAAACCGTTGCTGATTCCTGAACTGCGCGCCCTGCTTGTTCCACGTGGACGCCTGGTCTGACGCGGCTTTCCGTGCAGAATCGTCCTGTGTCTTTTTGGCATCCTCGGTCTTCTTACTCTGTTGCTGCTGTAACTCTGTTTCGAGCCTCTTCAACCGAACCGCGCCAAGGTGCAGATCCACCGTCACGGTCTCACCAGGCTTGACCGAGGAAACGTCCTCGCTCACCTGATCAGCCCCATCCTCAGTGAACGCAGTGACCTTATGTTTTCCTGGATCATCGAGAGAAACTCTGCCTGGTTTCCCGGCTTGCAAATGCCCCTTATCGACGCCATCCAGTTTCCAGTTGCAGGCGAGGTCGCACTCAATGATCAAGGCTGGCTTTGCCACTTTCTTTGGCGTCGGAAGCACAACCGGTCCCTGCGCAACCATTCGGTTGCATACGAGTGCAAGGACCATCGCCAGCACCCAGGCAATGCACGCCTTTCTCTGCATCACGACCCCTTTGTCGTTCAGATAATGCGCGCCCTCCAGCGGGCATGACGCGCAACAAAAAAACTATTGTACGTTGCGCGCGAGACCGCATGCCTGCGAATTACCCTTGTCGCATGCGATCTGGAAATACTTTCTCGCGTTTGCAGCATCACCGGAATTCTGGAACAGCGATCCAAGGCTGATGCAGCTGTTAACGATACCGCCATCGCAGGCTTTGGTGAAGATGGAACGCGCCTTGTCTATCTCTGCCGGCCCTCCGAGGCCCTGCGACAAGAGATACCCGAAATAGTTGCATCCGTCCATGTTGCCGTCGCCGCACGATTGCTCAAAGAAACTCCTTGCCTGGACGTACTGCTTGTGATCAAACGCAGACTTGCCCTGTGCGAATACGTCCGGGGCCGGTGACTTCGGCGGCTGCTTCGATTCGGGAACCGGAGCAGGGGCAGGGGGTTTGATCCAAAGGTAAAGGCCCGTGACAGAACGGCTCTGCCTGTGTCCTGGAGCTATTGCCATGGCGCGAAGAGTCGCTCCGTTCTGCAGAGAGTCAAGAGGATCGGTGTAGATAGGAGACTCATGCGTGGGTGGAGTGCCGTCAAGCGTGTAGTGGATGACAGCATTCGGCGTTGCGTCTGTGATGGTCACTGTTTGAGGAGAGTCGTATTGACCGCCGGGCGGCGACAGTCTGGGGACTTCGGCCGCCGGCTGGATTGCTGATTCCCGCCGGAAGACAAACCACGCCGCCGCAAACACGATCACGGCTGCCAACACTGCACCGGCAATGAAGGGCACAAGGTTGCGCCTTGATGAAGGCGACGCCTGCGGGGGTGCTCCCGAGCCTGTTGGCACAACCGGCGCGACTGACTCCGCCGGGGTTTTGATACTCGGAGCCGCGGATTCGGGCTTACTTGACTGGATTGCAGATTCCGCGCTGACCATGTTGGCGCCAGTGAGATCGTGGGCCTGCGAAACCGCGGGCCGCATACTGCTGGCCTGCGCTCCCGTTCCAGCTTGCATTGGAGGGAGATTTGCCGATTGTCCGTAATGCGCCTGCGCTCCCGGCTCAAAACTCGCGACAGCTTCGAGGAACGCCATGGCCGAGGGAGTTCGCTGCTCGCGATCTCGGGCGAGCAGATTCATCAACACCGCTCCCAGGCCGGGATAGTCGCGCTCAAGATCGGGTCGCAAGGTCTCGAGGGGTTCAATTGTCCCATTCAGATGTTGGTACATCCATCCTTCGGGATTGACGGCCTTGTAGGGTGTCTTTCCAGCCAGCATTTCATAGAGACAGCAGCCCAATGCGTACAAATCGGTGCGCCCGTCCAATTCGTTTGCCGGGGTCCCGCGCCATTGCTCGGGGGATGCATATTCAGGCGTTAACAAGAGTCCATGGGTCCGGCTCAGGTCTGTAATGTTGTCGGTCATTGTTGCGATGCCGAAATCCAGCACCTTTGCCTGAATTCTCCGCTGAGCGTCGAGCGAAAGCAGAATGTTTTCTGGCTTGATGTCCCGGTGCACCGATCCCCGTGCATGAGCGGCAGCGAGTCCCGAGGCAACTCCCCGGGCGATTCCGAGCGCGCGATCGGCCGGCAAGGGAGACTTTGCCTCCCGCATCAACAATCGGAGGCTTGGCCCATTCACAAATTCCATGGCAATGAAGAGGCTGCCGTCCTCGTCCTGATCGAGGTCGGCAACCTCGACGATGTTCGGGTGCCGTAATTGATAGGCGGCCCTGGCTTCATTTCTGAATCGCTTCACGAACTGTGGATTCCGGCTAAGTTCCGGGGCCAGGAATTTCAACGCGACCTGCCCACCCAGCATCTGGTGTTCGGCCAAGTAGACGACGCCCATGCCTCCCTGGCCTAACTTCCTGACAATCTTGTATTTGCCGCGCACAATATGGCCGGGATTGAGCTCATGTGTTTCGATCAGCACGGCTCCGTCAGTCGGGCAAGTTGTACGCTCTGCCGGGTAGGGCGTGTCGCACACTGGACAAGTCTTCATACTCATAGCGGGGTATCGAAGTGAGCTGTGGGGAAGTCGCTCCAGAGGAAGCATACATCGGTTTGACCGTGCTTACCCACCCAATTCTGCGCATTCACGCAAACTCTAGTTTTGCCGCAAACGATTGGTTCTGCACCACAAACACATTCCCGACGACTCCGGCCCAAGCGCGACGTAAGGATCAACCCGGCGGGTGGGAGATTGGGGCTCGAAAATCACCATCATCAGCGCTGTTGACATACCTAAGCTTCTATGCCTAGACTTCTTTATACAAAGACGTCTAGGGGTTTATATGGCAGCCAAGAACGATCTCCAGGGCACGCTCGATCTGCTGGTCCTCAAGACACTCGATCAAAATGGCGTGCTGCACGGCTACGGCATAGTTCTCCATATCCAGAGCGCGTCCAATGATCTGCTTCGCGTGGAAGAGGGTTCGCTGTACCCGGCCCTCCACCGGATGGAACAGAGCGGCTGGATCTCATCGGAGTGGGCAACAACCGAAACCAACCGCCGCGCCAAGTACTACAAGCTCACCACGCAGGGCCGCCGTCAACTCCAGCAGGCTGAGGAGAGTTTTGACCAGCTTGTCAAAGGAGTTCGCGCTGTACTCCGCTATGCCTGACATGCCTTCGGGCATCAAGAGGTATTCTCGATGGCTGCATTCCGACGAATTGCCAATCTCTTCCGCCGTTCCGCGGTGAATCGCGAGATCGCCGATGAACTTCAGTCCCACATTGATCTGCGTATCGATGCGAACGTCGCAGCCGGTATGTCGCCTGAGGAGGCCCGCCGAGACGCTCTGCTCCGTTTCGGCAATCCGACCTCCACGCGTGAGCGCGTTCACTCTGCCGATGCCGCTCTGGGGCTCGCGGGTCTTGGGCGCGACATCCGCTATGCAGCCCGACAGCTCCGCAAGGCACCAGGCTTCACGGTTACGGTGATCGCCACGCTGGCGATCGGTATCGGCGTCAACGTGGCCATCTTCAGCAGCATGGACGCGGTCGTCCTGCGCCCTCTCGCGGTTCCCGCGCTCGATCGGGTTGTCGTTCTGGCGGAACAACAGCAAAGGAAGCGCGACAATGATGCCGTCGCCCTCGGGAACTTCGAGGACTGGACGCGGCAGAGCCATTCGTTCGAAGGCTTGTCGGTCTTTCAGCTTACCGATATCACGTTGACCGGCGCTGGCGATGCTGCCCGGGTGCGGGCTGCGATGGTTTCACCGGGCTTTTTTCCTGTCCTCCGCGCACAGGCATTTCTTGGCCGAGACTTCGATCAGCTGGAGTACCAGCCTGGCCGCGATGCCGTCGCTTTGCTCAACTATCGCTTCTGGCAAAGTCACTTCGCGGCTAATCCCAACGTGATTGGTCAAAAGGTCCAGCTCGATCAGCGCGAGTACACCATCATCGGAGTCCTTCCGAAGGCAATGCAGTACCCGCCGGCAGTTGACTTCCTCCTTCCCTTTGCGCCCACGCCCGCGCAACTGGCGGACCGGAGCGAGCACGACAATCTCGTTCTCGGACGGCTTCGCGATGGCGTCTCCCTTCGCCAGGCTCAGTCGGAAATCGGCGTGATTGCAGATCGTCTGGCAAAGGCCTACCCGGCAAGCAACCACGGATGGACGGTGCGCGTTGAGCCGTTGCTCGAAGAAATAAATGGCGATATGACACCGCTTTATTACAAGCTCATCATGGGTGCCTGTCTCTTTGTGCTGCTTGTGGTGTGTGCCAACGTCGCGAACCTTCAACTTGCGCGTGGAGTTTCACGCCGCCCGGAGATTGCGATGCGAACGGCGCTCGGCGCAGGGCGCAGGCGGATTCTCCGCCAGCTCCTCACGGAGAACATCCTGCTGGCACTTCTCGGCGCTGCCGGAGGCATCGCCTTTGCTGCACTTTACCTTCACATCACTCTCGTCACCATGCCGGCCCGCGTTGCACGCTACATCCCCGGCTGGTACAACACTTCGATCAATCGGCGCGCTCTTGCATTCTCAGTTCTGATTGCTGTTGCCGCCGGCATCGTATCCGGGCTTGCGCCTGCCATCGACGCGCTTCGCATCCGGCTTGTCGACCAGCTGCGTGCAGGCTCGCGGCAAGCCACTGGTGGCGGACGCAGCCGGCTGCGCAGCGTTTTCGCCGTCGCGCAAATCTCCCTGGCCGTGGCCCTCGTGATCGGCGCGGCGCTCATGGCGAAGGGCATGAACGCTATGTTCCACCAGGCGGATATCTATTCGCCGGAAAAAGTACTCACGCTCCGCGTCAGTTTGCCTGTCAAGCGATACGATACGCCGGAGAAGCAGGCTGCCTTCTATAGCAATGTTTTGGAACGCTTGCGCGCTCTGCCTAGCGCCTCGCGTGTAGAGGTCTCAGGCGCTTTGCCGTATACCGACAATGGCTGGGAGCGCGAGTTTGCGATTGAGAACCGCCCTGTTACTCCTGGCACAATGGTGCTGGCCACCTATCTTGCCGTGAGCCCAGGATACTTCGCGGCTCTGCACATACCGATCCTTTCCGGACGTGGATTGGCGCAGGGCGACTCCATCCACTCAGTCCCCGTAGCCATAGTGAGCCGCAAACTCGCAGACAGCTACTTTCACGGTGAGAACCCCATCGGGCATCGGATTCGAATGGGAGACCACAGCAGTACGGATCCGTGGCTGACAATCGTAGGCGTCTCCGGCGAAGCAAGTTACTCGCTCTGGGAAGAATTCCTGCAACCTGCGATCTACGTTAGCGCTGCGCAGCAACCGCTGACCGAATCCTCTATCGCTGTGTTTACAGATCGCGATCCTCTCTCGCTCGCGACGGCCGCGCGAAAGGCGGTAGCTTCGGTGGATCCCGGTCTTCCAGTCGACCCCGTGGAAACCTACAAGAATCTCGTGCGCGACGACATGGTGGGTCTCATCTACGCTGCCGTCATGCTCGGAATCGATGCCGTTGTTGCTCTGCTGCTCTCAGCCATTGGCATCTTCGGTGTAATGGCCAATCTGGTGGGTGAGCGCACCCGGGAAATCGGCGTGCGGCTCGCCATGGGTGCCAGGAAAGAGGATGTGCTCGCCATGATTCTGCGGCGGGCCTCGTGGCTTACGGGCGTGGGTGTCGTGACAGGGCTTGTGATGGCCTTTGTGCTGGCTCATCTCGTGGCCAACCTCCTGCGCGGGGTGCGGCCGGACGATCCGATCATCTTCACCACTGTGACTGGGGTTATCGTAGCTGTTGCTCTCGCCGCAAGCTGGCTCCCCGCTCGCCAGGCATCGCGTGTCGATCCCATGCAGGCGCTGCGCGCCGAGTAAACGGAGGTCTCATGGCTGCAATTCGCCGCTTCGTGAACCTGTTTCGACGCTCCGCTGTTGACAGGGAGATCGCCGACGAAATCCAGTCGCACATTGATCTACGGATCGAGGCGAACCTGGCGGCAGGCATGTCTCCCTCAGAGGCCCGCCGCGAGGCTCTCCTGAGGTTTGGCAATCCCTCCAGTACCAGGGAGCGAGTCGCTGCATCCGATACGGCGCTCAGCCTCGCGGACTTCGTCCGCGACATCCGTTACTCCGCTCGACAGCTGCGACGCTCGCCGGGATTTGCGCTCACCACCATCCTCACACTTGCGCTCGGCATCGGCGCGAACGTGATTGTCTTTGGCGTTCTAAACGCAATGATTCTCAGGCCTCTTAACGTTGCCGGGGCAGACCGCTTATTGGAAGTAGCTCACCAGTGGGAGGGTGATGACAATCAGTCATATCCCGACTTCATCGACTTCAAGACACGCAACTCCGCCTTCGTAGACATGGCAACCTACCGGCTGGGTTACGTGGGGTTCAGTTTCGGAGGTTCGGCGCAAAAGGTGTGGGAGTATGAAGTTTCGACCAACTACTTCGACATGCTTGGAATTCAGCCTCAACTCGGCCGCTTTTTCCATGCGAGCGACGACCACGGGCCGAACTCCGCTCCCTATATCGTGCTTAGCGATTCGATGTGGCGAACGCGCTTCGGTGCAGATCCGCGTATTGTCGGCTCCATCGTGGATCTGAACAAGCATCCGTTTACCGTCATTGGAGTGGCGCCGAAGAGCTTCAACGGCACAGAGATTTTCTTCTGGCCCGAATTCTGGGTTCCGATGGTCAACGAGGAGCAGATTGAAGGTTATAGCTTCCTCGTCAAGCGCGGGAATCACGGATTGTTTGTGATCGGAATGCTCAAACCGGGAGTCACGCTGCGACATGCGCAGGACAATCTCAACGCTGTTGCGCGCCAGATGACCCGGGAGCATCCTGTCGAGGATGACAATCTACAGGTCCGTCTCGTCAAACCGGGCCTTCTGGGCGATGTGCTTGGCGGTCCGGCGCCGGCCTTCCTTGCGGTGATCATGGCGCTTGCGCTCCTGGTACTGGCGGCGGCATGCGTCAATCTGGCCGGCATCTTCGCAGCGCGCGCGGCGGATCGGAGCCGGGAGCTGGCAATTCGGCTGTCAATCGGCGCAACCCGGTGGCGGATTCTACGTAGTTTGCTGATCGAAGCCCTCCTGGTTTCGGTGGCTGGTGGCGCGCTCGGCACGCTGGTCGCGATCGGAATGCTCGATGTGCTGACCAGGTGGCAACCGATCTCCGAATATCCGATTCACGTGACAGTTGTGGCAGATAGTCGCACTTTTCTGATCGCTGCGTTGCTTTCCATCGCGGCAGGAGTGCTGCCCGGATTGTTGCCGGCACGTCAGGTCTGGCGGACTGACGCCACGGAAGCCATTAAAAGTGGAACCACGTCGGCGCGAATTCTGCGACGCCTCACGTTGCGGGACCTGCTGCTCGGGATCCAGATTGCGCTATGCGCGCTGCTGATGACGGCCTCGCTCGTCGCTCTGCGTGGGATGGAGCGCTCCCTGCACGCGCCGTTTGGCTTTGTTCCTCAAGGCGCCATGATTGCAGATACCGATATGAAGATGGCGGGATACTCGGACGATTCCGCATTTCCAGTGCAGAGGAGGATGGTGGATGAGGCTTCGCAGCTAACGGGCGTGATGGCTGCGGGGACGATCGACGCGTTGCCCCTCAGCGGTGGCGGCAGCAGCTGGACGGTATATCGAGAGGGAGCGACCGATCTCCGCCCCTCGAACGGGATAATGTCGCCGCGTTCGTACCAGATTTCGCCGGGCTATCTCGAGGCCGCCAACACAACCCTGCTGGCAGGACGCGATTTCACCTGGAACGACGCGCCGAATTCGCCGAAAATCGCGATCGTGAACCAGTTTTTTGCGCACAAGATGTTCGGAGATGAGCCTGCAGTTGGCCGGCATTTCCTTGGCGGAGACAAGACCCGCTACGAGATTGTGGGAGTTGTGGAGAACGGGAAATACGAAATGCTGACCGAGGAGCCCGGAGCGGCCATGTTCTTCCCGCTTGCGCAGGGGCATGAGGCCAATACCCTTCTTGTGGTGAGATCCGCGCTTCCACCGGCAGAGGTGGCAGCCAGCCTCAACCGTTTGCTCAGCGGCATCGATTCCAGCCTCCCATTCGCGTTGCGGGGGTGGCCGGAGAGGCTCTCGCTGGTACTATTCCCTGCGCGTATCGCGACGCTGGCACTGGGAGTAATGGGCTTGCTGGCCGCGATGCTGGCCGTAACGGGCGTCTTCGGCATGGCTGCGTACTCCGTGTCCAAACGCTTGCGGGAGCTTGGTATTCGCGTGGCCCTGGGAGCCCATCGTGTGCAGGTGATGCAGGCGGCCCTGTCGCGGCCGTTCGTGGTTCTCGTCAGCGGGTCCCTGGCAGGGCTAGCACTTGGTGTGCTCGCCAGCCGGCTTCTCGCAGCTTTGGTCTATGATGCCTCTCCGCGGGATCCGCTGGTGCTTGTTGGTGCAGTCGCTTCCATGACCGTAATAGGCCTGATTGCGACCTGGCTCCCCGCCCGGAGAGCCCTAAACGTGAACCCGGCCCAGCTTCTGCGACAGGACTAGGTCTTCATGGGCCTGAAGGCGTGGGCAGGCGACAAGTGTCGGCTCCAAACGTCTAAGTCCCATGCCTTTGAACCCGGCGGGCGCTGTTCGCCTTCCCCATCTGTGACGGATACAATGGGAGTACGAACGAAAACCCGGGCGATTGCCCATTTTTTAGTCATTTGGAGCAGGTGCACGTGATACGTATGTTCTCTCCTTGGGTTGCAGCGGCCTGTGTCGCTCTTGCAGTGCCGGCGCTGGCCGCCCCCGCCGCGACCAGGCAACAAACCACGCAAACCACGCTCCTGGTTGATACCCGCGACGTCAACGGACATACAGAGGCCACGGTCTTCATCGCGGTTAGCGGAGCGGACGGATTGCCCGCCACGGGTTCTGTCACCATCAATGACCATGGCAAGCCTCTAGCAGGTTTTGCACTCGATTCGCAGGGGCAGGCAATGGAGACCCTGAACCTCCCCGGCGGGGATCATTCGCTGCGCGCCACCTACAGCGGCGATTCGGTCCACGCGGTCTCCAATTCGTCAACTGCTCCTGTGAGCGCGATTGCGGGTACCACTCCGGACTTTTCGGTTTCTGTGGCTCCCGGCAGCGTCAGCCTCAAGCAGGGCCAGTCGGGCTCAGCGGTCGTTTCAATAACGCCCATTAACGCTGCGTCTCTTACCGCACCGATGTTCGTTACCATCTCGTGCTCGGGAATTCCTGACCAGACCACCTGTACCTTCACTCCGGAAAATATTCAGATTCCCGTGGGTGCCGCGGCTGCGATCAACAGTTCGATGGTCCTGGCCACGCAGGCTCCCTCGCTGGCCCGAACTGAACCCCATGCAAATCGAGATGCACATCCGATTGCGTGGGCTGTTCTCCTTCCGGGTACGCTCGGACTGGTGGGATTTGCATTTGGAGCGCGCAGGCGCCGCTTCCTCAGTCGCCTGATTCTGATGGCTCTTGTGGCCTTCGTGACCATTCTGGGGGCAACCGCGTGTTCGCCGCTCTACTACTACCGCAACCATGGTCCCCCTCAGAACCGGCCGACCCCACCCGGAACATACACCGTCACAATCACCGCTCAGTCCAGCAATGGAGTCACCGCAACGTCGCACAAGACAACGTTCGCCCTGACGGTCACTCAGTAAGGCTCAGGTGGGAGCAGATGCATGAACCCCTGGCATCCTTTGCCCTCCGCCGTCTATGCCTTTGTTGAACAAACACCCGAGACGGTACTGCTGGAGAGCTCACGTCCAGGCACTTCTACCACCAGCCGGCTCTTTACCGCTCCAAGACATGTTCTTGCGGCTCGGGAATTGGCTGACCTGCCCGCACTTTTTGAAAGGATCGAAGATGCGGTGAGCCGTGGTCTTTTTGCGGCGGGCTACTTCTCGTACGAATGCGGCCGGTACTTTGAACCCACCGCCAGTCTTCATCCGAGCCGCGAAAACGACCTGCTCGCTTGGTTCGGCATTTATGATCGCTGCTGTCGTTTTGACCACAGCTCCGGCGACTTCCTCGATTCTGTTCACTCAGGCATTTTCAATTCTGGTCCAGCAGAGTTCAACCGAGTATCTGACATCCAATTCGGACTCTCGGCGCAGCAATTCACGGATCGGATAGAACAGATTCACAAGTGGATTCGTGCGGGCGAGGTTTATCAACTCAACTTCACATTCCCTATTCGCGCCGATGTTGCGGATCGCCCTGCGGCGCTCTACGCTCGACTTAGCAGTGCACAACCGGTGGACTATGGCACCTTCCTCCAATGCCAACCGGGCCGGTACATCCTTTCATTGTCGCCTGAGCTTTTCTTCCGTGTTGATCACTGCGGGACCGCGCGCCGCATCACAACGCAGCCCATGAAGGGCACAGCGCGCCGCGGACGTACAACCGCTGAAGATCGGCAAGTCGCCGAGTGGCTTCGCAACGATCCGAAGAATTGTGCGGAAAACGTCATGATCGTGGATCTCATCCGCAACGATCTCGGTCGACTCTGTTCTTACGGCTCCGTAACGGTCGACAAACTCTTTGAAGTGGAACACTACCCTACGATCTGGCAAATGATCTCAACCATCACCGGCGATTTGCGTCCCGACGTTGGTTATGAGCAGATCTTTCGCGCCCTCTTCCCTTGTGGATCGATCACGGGTGCACCGAAGGTGCGCGCCATGCAACTTCTCGCCGAGATCGAAGATGGGCCTCGCGGCGTGTACACCGGCTCGATCGGCTACTTCTCTCGTGAACAGACCATCTTCAACGTTGCTATTCGCACGTTGTCGCTGGAGGGCAGCGTGGCCACCATGGGTGTTGGAGGCGGAATCGTCATCGATTCTGATCCGAATGCCGAATTTCGCGAGTGCCAGCTCAAAGCCGAGTTTTTCACTCAACCGATGGAGTATTTCTCGCTGATCGAGGCCATTTTCTGGAATGGCAGCGGCTTTCAACTGCTCGAGCTGCATCTTGATCGTCTTGACGATTCAGCCGCCTACTTTGGCTTCTCCTGCGATCGGGCTGAGATCAAAGCGGCGCTGCTCGAAGAGTCCTCGTGTTTTGTTGACGTGCATCCTCGCAAAGTGCGACTCCTTCTTGATTCAGGTGGAAAGATTCATATTGAATCGGAATGCCTGCCGGTTGCGGGAGGCGGTTCACAACCCGCTCGCGTGTGCATCGCCAGGCAAAGAACAGATCCCGCGGACCGCTTTCTCTTTCACAAATCCACCCGTCGGACACTTTACGATTCTGCATTCGCAGCCGCGACAGAGGCAGGTTTCATCGACGTGATTTTCCAGAATAGTCGCGGCGAAGTCACAGAAGGAGCTATCAGCAATCTGTTTATCGAAAAATCCGGACGCTGGTACACGCCTCCACTTGACTGTGGCGTTCTCCCCGGAGTTTACCGGCGCTACCTCCTCGCCACACGACCGGAAATTGAAGAGAAGGTTTTGACTCTGGACGAACTGAAGGCCGCCGACAGCGTTTATCTCTCCAACGCTGTCCGCGGCCTCCGCCGCGTCATTATTGATTCTTCTGAAACAGAGACTTCCAAGCCCTGATCCGAGTGGGCTTGGTTGCCGCTTCAGAAGGTTCTCGAAATCCCGGTGATTACTGTGTAGTCCGCGAATGCGGCGTCGCCGTGCGTATTATTTGCAAGGTCCGTCACGCTGGTCTTGCGGTTCCGTTCCATCGCCCAGGGTCCATCCGCGTAAAATCCCCAGCGGCCGCGCATGTACATCACTCCGGGCTCAATCGAGATCACGTATCCCGGACGGCGGAATCCGTTGCTCGAACCGAATGCGTCGCGCACCGGTACGCCTTCCATCCGGCCTCCGATGCTGAAGGCCAGGCCGCGTAGGGCCTTCACGCCGGTCACGGGCCGTGAAAAACCGCCGCGCCACAGATACTGATCGGTCGCCGAGATCACGTTCTCGCCCGGCGCGGGCCGATAGGTTAGAACGCCCGTCGTGTCCTGCGGGCTGAAAAGCCAGGATCCTGTGAAGTAACCGGAGAAGTGCCAGTAGAACTCGCGATATGCTTCGGTCGCCAGACTGAATCCCCAGGTTCCGTCCCCGGGTTGAATGGACTCATCGAACGGCTCAATTTGTGCAGTGCCATTTTTCGTGATCGTTGTGCCCTTCGCATCGTTGATGCCGGTAGGCAGCTTCAACTGTGCAGAGAGCGCGATGTTTCCATGGCTCTCTGTTGGCGGACGCCAAACCCATGCCTGCGCGCCAACCGTTACGTCTCCGAGTCCGCCCGACCGGTAGAAATTTGTCGGACTGCTCTGGCTGTGGCGGGTTGCTTCAAGAGCCGGTACAGTCGCGATGATGCTCCATCGCGGCGTCAATTGGTAATTCAGATCGAGCTCAAACAGGTTCACGTGGTTCACCACCGCATTGTGATTAATCTGGCGCTGAACCTGGTACACCGTTCCGATGTAATGCTTGTACGAGTTGTAGAAGCGATATCCCGCCGAGATTGTCAGGCCATGGATGAAATTCGTTCCGGATGAGTGGGCAATCGTTGCCGTGTTCGTCGGGTCGAGACCTGCGATCACAGGCTGAGGAGAGTGGGCAGCTACGCAACCTTGCGCATGTGCGGAAGATTGCAGGAAGAGGAAAGACAGGAGCAGTGCAGCGGCAGGAGCCGCGCTCCTCAGCAGGAGCTTTCTCATTTTGTTTTTCTCCAATAGGGAAAGACTGACCTCAACAAATCCCAACACAGTCGAACCACAGGCGAGGGAAGGGCCTGCGTGCTGAATCCTCATGAAAGTACCAGCCCTGCTCGACGAATTTCTCCGCCCATCTTGTGGATGTCCGCCTCCACCTTTCGATGGAGTTCGTGTGCGCACTCAAGTCGGTATCTTCGAGAGAGCATGCCGCGCCTCCCTCATTCGCAGATATGGCTTCTGGTGTGTTTTCTTCTTTTTTCTACCTCGCTGATTGCCAAGCGCGCGCCCGATCCGACTTTCAAGGATCTCGACGGCCATTCGCAAAAACTCTCCGCGATGCGTGGTCAGATTGTTGTCCTGAATTTCTGGGCCACGTGGTGCGGACCCTGTCAGGAAGAACTTCCGCGCCTCTCCCGGATCGCTGCCTCCTACTCCGGGAAACCCATCAGTTTCGTCTTCATTTCAATCGATGCACCGAAGGACCGGCCCAAAATTCCAGTCGCCCTCGCTAGACTTCACGTTGATTTCTCGAGTTGGGTCGGCGCCGACACGGACACGCTCGACAGCTTTGGGCTCGGCAACATCGTCCCGGGCACGATCATCCTCGATGAATCCGGCCAGCCGGTCGCCCGAATTATGGGTGAGGTCAGAGAAGAGGACGTCCGAAGACCAGTTGACTGGCTCCTCGCCGGCAGAAAGGGCGAAGCGCCCGCGGTTCTGACGAAGCGTTACTGAGCGCTCCTCGACATGGGCCTCATTCGCCCCAGCGAAAGCTGGGTCCAGGATGCGCACTCTCAAAACGTCAACTGTCTCGCCCAACGATTTCCTTCAAATCATTGATTTCAGAGTGAAAATTGAGGCCCCTTTTTTGCATGTAGTTTCCATACTCCGGCGCACAATGGAGGTGAGCTTGTTCTAAGCGAGCCAGGTCAGGGATTTGTTCGAATGGGGTGGAAGACGGCCACCGTCGGTCAAAAAGGACGAGCCTTAATCGCATTGCAAATAGCAATCTAGCGGTAATCCCTATGTTAAGAGATTTATTTTCTATTAATTGGGTAAAAATACCGGGGAGAGGGGGGGGTGCGAATGCACTGCCCTTCACTGGCCACCTCGAAGGCAGGAAGGATGATGCGACAGCTCGGGTCAGATTCGCAATCCACGGCTCCCGCATAGAATGATTCCCGTGCGAGCTTGCCTGGTATCGAAGGTCCCCTCCTTTCTCATTCTTCTGCTCTCAGTTCCACTTGTTGTCGGTGGCCAGACCGCCGACCAAGCTTGGCTGAACTACAGTCTGCCAGGAAGAGTCCGCTTGTTCCCCACCGCTATTCGCACGCTCGGCAACGATGCGATCGAACTCGCTGCCGCCAAGGAACTGAACCGTAACCTCGGCTCGCTCGCAGGGCAGGATGCGGCCAAAATGACAGTCCGTGCGAAGGAGGCTTTCTCGGGGCAGACCATCCTGGGCACGGCCGATGAGATACGCGAAGCAATTCCGAATGTGCCCGTCCCGACAGGTCTCGGCCCCGAGGACTTCTGGATCTGGTGGAACTACGGCAAGGGAGAGCAACAGATGCTGGTGATCGCCGGGGGCAACTCCAGAGGCGTTCTTTACGGTGCGTTCGACCTTCTTCGCTTGGCGGCCTCGAAACCGTATACACCGATCCCAGAGGACGGACTGCGAAGCAGCCCCGCCATGCCCATCCGCTGGGTTGATGAATGGGATAATGCCGATGGTTCTGTGGAGCGTGGCTACGGCGGCCGGAGTATCTTCTTCGACGCCGGCCGCGTGCGCGACAACCTTGTTCCGGCCGCCGAGTATGCACGGCTTCTGGCCTCTGTCGGTATCAACGGCTGCAATCTGAATAATGTCAACAACGCAGATGTCTTCTTCACACCCGAAATGCTGCGGGGCATCGCGAGGATTGCCGATACGATGCGACCCTACGGAGTGCGCATCGCGCTCTCTGCAGACACAGCAAGTCCACAGAAGCTCGGCGGTCTTCCAACCTTCGATCCACTCGACCCTGCCGTGAAGAAATGGTGGATCGACAAAGTCAACGAGATCTACGCTCTAATACCCGATTTCGCCGGATTCACTGTCAAGGCTGATTCCGAGGGGCAGCCCGGCCCGGCGAGCTATGGGCGCTCTCCCGCTGATGCCGCCAATATGCTGGCTGCGGCACTTGCGCCCCATCGTGGCGTGGTTCTCTATCGCGCGTTCGTCTACGACCATCATCTCGACTGGCGCGACCCCAAGGCCGACCGCGCCCGCGCCGCTTACGACATTTTCCATCCGCTGGACGGCAAGTTCGCGGACAACGTCATCATCCAAACGAAGGAAGGGCCCATTGACTTCCAGGCTCGGGAGCCGGTCTCTCCCCTCTTCGGCGGCATTCCGCATACCAATCAGGCGATGGAGCTGCAGATTACACAGGAGTACCTTGGGCAGCAACGGCACCTGGTCTACATTGCGCCGATGTGGAAGGAGGTTCTCGACTTCGACATGCGGGTGAATGGCGGTTCGACTCCGGTGAAAGACGTTGTCTCCGGTCAGGCATTTCGCAGGCGGCTGGGTGGAATGATCGGCGTGGCTTGTGTCGGACAAGAATGGCTCGGTTCTCCCCTCGCTATTGCCAACCTGTATGCCTTCGGGCGTCTTGCATGGGATCCCAGCCTGACACCTGAACAGATTGCGGAAGAGTGGGTCCGTCAGACGATCTCGTCTGACCCTGCCGTGATTCGCACTGTCGTCGCGATGCTGATGCAATCGTGGCGGGCCTACGAAAGCTACACCGGCCCGCTCGGCCTGCAAACACTCACTGACATCACCGGCAGCCACTATGGACCCAACATCGAGTCCAGCGAGCGCAACGGCTGGGGTCAATGGCACAAGGCAGACCACGAAGGCGTGGGTTTGGATAGAACGGTCGCCACCGGGTCCGGCTTCGTCGGACAGTATCAGCCCGAAGTGGCGAAGATCTACGAGTCGGTTGCGACTACTCCAGACGACTTGCTGCTCTTTTTCCATCATGTGCCTTACACGTACAAACTCCACGATGGCAAAACCGTCATCCAGTATCTGTACGATTCACACTACGAGGGCGCCGCACAGGCCGCGCGGTTCACCGAGAACTGGGAGTCGCTCAAGGGGAGGATCGATGCCGGCCTATACGCGGACGTGCTCGCGCGGCTTCAGTACCAGGCGGGACATGCCATCGTCTGGCGCGACGCAGTGGTTCAGTACTTTTTCAATCTAAGTGGAATTCCGGACACAGAAGGCCGCGCGGGTCATTATCCAAACCGCCTCGAAGCTGAAAGCGCCAGGCTAACTGGCTACAAGGTAATTGACGTCAGTCCGTTTGAAGATGCGAGCAACGGAAAAGCGGTCTCATGCAACGGGCAGCAGACCTGTAGTGTTGAGTGGACCTGGGCCGGCGCAGGGGGCCTGTTCAACATCGCCATTCAATATTTCGATCTGCAAGGCGGCGTTGCCAGATTCGTGATCTTCATCAATGGAAAACAGGCAGATTCATGGTCCGCGGACGACAAACTTCCCTCACGTCGTCCCAACGGCGACAACTCGACCCGACATACGGTCCACGACGTTGCTCTCAAGCCCGGAGACAGGATTCGCATCGAAGGCATTCCGGACGGCTCTGATCCCGCTGCGCTGGACTACATCGAACTTCTCGCATCTATGCGCGGGGTTTAGACTCAGTCTCTGATAGCGAAGCGCATTGACATCCCCTCTTTCACCCTGTATTCCCAATCCATGGTTCGACTCAGCGTTTTGTACCCTGCCACTCCCGGGTCCACGTTCGATTGGAACTACTATCTTGGTCAACATCTTCTAGTGGCCCGGCAATTGCTTGGTGCGCGCGGGCTGATTCGGATCGAGGTTGATCGCGGCATCGGTGCATTTCCTCCGGGCACCCCATCGCACTTCCATGCTATCGGTCATCTTTACTTCGGATCGATGCAGGAACTGGACACCGCGCTCGCCGCTTCGGCCTCGGATCTCATCGTCGACCAGCGCAAATATTACAGCGGCGAATCGCTGGTCCAGGTCAGCGAAGTTGTCCCGGTGTGAATGATGGCGTCGCGGCGTGCTGCCCGAGTCGGATCTGTCATGGTGCTCAAGTTACTCAGTCCGGGTACCATCGTGACGCTGAGTTCGGTTCCGATCACAGATCGGATCCTTCTGCCAGAGCTATCATCTTCCGCGTGCAAATCGACCGCAGCAACCTTAGCACTCTGTCTATTCCTTTGGTCGTGGTTCTTCTAACCGCCGCGTCTGCAGCCCAATCGCCGAAGGGGCAATCGCCACGCGACGAGACTGGCGATGCCGTACTTCTCCGGGAACTAACCGCCGACTTCGATCGTCTGGGCCCGCAAACCATCCGCCCGGCAGATGGATATATCAAGTACCCCTATCTCATCCCCTCCGGCTACTACCCGCAAATGTGGGACTGGGACGGCTTCTTCATCGGCCTACACTGGGCCAACCAGGATCCTGCCAACGCCACATATCTTCGCGACTGGGTGCTCAGCTTCGCCGGCTCCGCTGATGCCGAAGGATACGTCGCCGGCTGCATCACTCCCAAAGGCCCGCGTCCGCTCTTCGGCAAATTTGCCATGAAACCCTTCCTCGCGCAGGGGGCCCTGATTGCTGCGCGAGATCTCAAGGACTATGAATGGATTCGCCCAGTCTGGCCGGCCATGCAGCGCATCCTCGACTATCGCAAGCGCACGCAGTTCGATGCGAAGTGGGGCTTGTGGTTCTGGGACAACGCCATGCAATCGGGCGCCGACAACAATGCTGCTCTGACCAACGATCCCAAAGATCCCAGCGCCATCCTGGCTGTTGATGCATCTGTCTGGGCCATGCGCGAGTATCAGGCGATGGCTGAGCTTGCAACCCAACTCGGTGATTTCAACTCGGCACGCGCCTATCGCGCGCAGGCACTCGCAACGCGGCAAGCCATTATGCGCCAGCTCTACTCTCCTCGCGACGCCATGTTCTGGAACCGGCGGCGCGACGATGGCGAAGTCATCCGGGTCGTTGCGTGGTCAAACTTTCTGCCGCTGATCGACGGATTCCTTTCGCGCGGAGAGGCACGGCGGATGATCCAGCTCTATCTTCTTGACCCAGCCCAGATGCGCGCTCCACACGGGATCCGAAGCCTCTCGGCTTTCGATCACCGATACAACAACGCAGCCATTATTAATCCCTACTCCAACTGGCGCGGTCCCGTCTGGATCAATGCAAATCTTCTCAGCTGGATCGCGCTTCGCCAGTACGGTTTCACGAGCGAGGCCCACTGGCTTGCCGTTACGCTGGCTGACGATATCCATCGTGACGTCGAGCGATGGGGTTCCATGCACGAGGACTATCATGCTGAAACGGGTGATGGGCTAGCTCCGACACCAGATCAATCTCCCAACGGCAAGTTTGCCGGCTTCGTCGGCTGGAATCTCCTCGCGCAAGACATGCTGCAGTGCGAAGTCACCGACCAGCACTGCCTAAAGTTGTCGATCATCAACGTGCAATGAAATGCAACCTTGTTAGTTGCGTAATAACTACTTCGTAGCGTGCGGGCTTTCTCCGGACCACGTCCATGCACGAATCTTCCAGGCGCCTGCCTCTTTGTGGAGGACTGCCGTGATTTGGCCCTTTTCGTCCATTGCCTTGCCGTGTTCCTTGTACAGATATTCTGTCGGAAGGATCACATAGGCGAAATCACCCTGAACCTCCGTCCGCGCAGGCGCGCCATATTTCACAAACCCATCTGTGATTCCTGTCGCCTCTGGGTGTTTCTCGTAGGCGGTAGCCAGTCCTGCGCGGCCTGCGGGCCAATCCAGAGATGAGGTGCGAATTCGTCCACAATTGCGATCTCGCCCTGAACGTATGTCGCGAATCCAGAAGCGGTGTCACCTTTATTGAATGCATCGATGAACTGGCGGACAGGGGCGGCTGGATCATCCCCGGTCGCTGCAAAGGCGACGGGAACACACAGAACGCTTGCCAGCAAGGCAAGCACGGTCTTTCTCATGGGTCGTTCCTCTTTCAAGGGCCCGGATTTGATGGATATGCTTTGTGAGCGTCGCATCCAGAGGTATTTGTGTCAATGGCAATCACAGTCGCCGAGGAAGGCATCTCACGTTTGGAATTCGCGAGGCCCTGAGGCGCTACTCTTAAGTCAGAAATCATCCCGCAATCCCCGCGGAGGGATCCGTTGCCCAAATTCAGTTTCACGCGTCGCACCTTTCTCACTGCGTCAGCTGCTGCGTTCACTGCTCAACGCCTTGTTGCGCAGGCACCGTCTGCCTCCTTGCAGGTCTCGCCGCCAATAGCAGCACTTCCCAATCTGTCGAGCCGGGGTCGCCCCTTCACCAACGCCGAACGCCAGGCCCGCATTGAGCGTGCACGGCAGTTGATGACGCAGAACAAGATTGACGCCATCGTTCTCGCCAATTCCACAAGCTCTTCTATCTACTTCGCTGACTTGCGTCTCTATGGTGGAGAGCGTCTCTGGGCGCTCGTCCTCCCCGCGAAAGCAAAGCCGTTTCTCGTTTGTCCAGCATTTGAAGAAGGGCGAGCACACGAACTTCTCGCAGCCGGTCCTCTCGCTGCGGACTGCGACATTCTGACCTGGCAGGAGGATGAAAGCCCTTACGTTCTCATCGGCACGGGACTCGGCGATCACGGCGTGGCCACCGGGACCATTGGCCTCGATGAACGGATGGCGTTCGTCTTCTCAGATGGCATCCGCGCTGCCAACCCTCATTTGAACATCGTCTCGGCCACCCCCATCACCGCCGGCTGCCGCATGATCAAAGACGCGCACGAGATTGAGTGCATGCGTCTAGCCTGCCGGGCCACCCTTCTTGTTTATCGTGCCGTTGCTGAATCACTGCATCCCGGGATGACCACCGCGGACGTTCACATGCTCATCGCCACTGCCTACCGCGGGGTAGGATTCGACGGTGAAGCCAGCCTCAACGTCGACGAGTTCACCGCACTACCCCATGGGTCGCGCCAATCTCAGATTCTTCGCGAGGGCTCCATTCTCATGCTGGATGATGGCTGTTCCGTGGAGGGCTACCAGTCGGACATCACTCGCACCCTCGTCCTCGGCAAACCGACGGACAAGATGAAAATCGTTTTCGACGTCGTTCAACGCGCGCAGACTGCAGCGCTGCATGCCGCACGGCCGGGTGTTCCGACAGCGGATGTCGATGCAGCTGCTCGCAAGGTGATCGACGAGGGCGGCTACGGTCCCGGCTTCAAATACTTCACCTACCGGGTCGGGCATGGAATTGGCATGGACGGACATGAGTGGCCCTATTTTGTTCGCAACAACATGTTCGGCTGGGATCTGAACCCGAGACTCCGGGCCGGCATGACT
>Ga0335080_10000837_pt1 | contig 29085 bp, 31 predicted proteins | sample Lox_Sample_34_FD_206720 | JGI IMG/M metagenome (GOLD analysis project Ga0335080, IMG submission 206720) | Soil microbial communities from Loxahatchee National Wildlife Refuge, Florida, United States - Lox_Sample_3.4 | ecosystem: Environmental > Terrestrial > Soil > Wetlands | place: USA... | reverse complement strand
TCGCAGGAGCCGATCTTTCCGCCCGAGCTGAAGTCGATCGAAGACAGCTGGCAGCAGCGCCTGATGCGCGAGCCGATGGCGGTGGTGTTTCCGGTGCACAAGAACATCCCGGACGACGGCTTCCTGCCCGCGCCCGACGGCTCACTCGACGCCGTGGTCATCAACATGAACTACCACGATCTGGTGCTGCGCAAGGTCGATCGCGACAAGCTGAACGCGGTGGTGTTTCGCACGCTGCGGCGCGGCGGCGTGTACGGAATCGTCGACCACAGCGCGAAGCCCGGCAGCGGCGATGCCGCGCTCGAGCTGCACCGCATCGACCAGGACTTCCTCACGAAAGAGGTCGAGAAGGCGGGCTTCAAGCTGGCGGCGGCGTCGAGCGCGCTGCGCCACCCCGAAGACGACCGCAGCTGGAGCACCTCGCCGCGCACGGCGGGCGAGAAGCGCGGCACCAGTGACCGCTTCATGCTGCGCTTCGTGAAGCCCTAGCGCGCGCGCCGACTCAGAGCCGGGTGTCCGCCGGCGCGTGCTCGGGCTTGCGCCGGAAGAACGCGGGATCCGCGCGCCACGCCAGCGACATGAGCACGAGTCCGGTCGCGAGCGACAGGATTCCGATCGCGAGCGGCAGGCTCACGCCCAGCCAGGGCAGGCCCGACTCCGAGTGCGCGGGATCGGACAGGTCGATGCACGAGCGCACGAACACGTAGCCGAGCCACACGAAGCCCACCAGCGGCAGCACGCCCGCAAGCAGGAACGTGCGCAAGTCGTTGAACAGCGCCTTGCGGAAGTAGACTGCCGACGCGAGCCCGGTGAGCCCGAGATAGAACGAGATCGCCAGACCGGTAGCGGTGACCGAGTCCTGGATCACGTATTGACTCGCGAGCGGCAGCGCGATGCACCACACGATCGAGATCCCGCCCATCCACAGCGTCGAGACACCCGGCGTGAGGTAGCGCGGCGAGATCTCGCCCAGCGAGCGCGGCGCGGCGCCGTGCGCCGCCATCGCCAGCATCGAGCGCGTGGCGGGCAGGATCGTGGTCTGGGTCGCGGCCGAGGCCGACGTCAGCACCGCCACGATCAGCAGCTTGTCGAGCCCGAACGGCAGCACGTGCGAGCCCAGCGCCGACAGCACGTCGTCGCGGTTGTCGGCCAGGAAGCGCGGCCCGTGCACGGCCTGCGCGGCCACGGCCACGATCAGGTACAGGCCCAGCAAGAGGAACGTCGACAGGATCGCGGCGTGACCGGGCGTGTGCTGCGCGCGCTCGGTCTCCTCGTTCACGGCCACCGCCGTGTCCCAGCCCCAATAGATGAACACCGCCGTGAGCACGCCCTCGTTCAGCGCCGAGGGCGTGAGCGCGAAGGGGTTGAGCCAGGCCAGGCTCGGCACGACCGAGTCAGGGAACTCACCCGCGTACACGCGCACCAGCGCCACCGCGGCGAACACGGCCAGGACCAGCACCTCGGCGCCGAGCAGGAACCACTGCGTGCGCGCCGACACTTCGATTCCCACGTAGCAGAGCCAGGTCATCAGCACGACCCAGGCCACGCTCACCGCGGTGACCGCGAACGGGTCGCGCGCGAGTGTCTCGGCGCCGAACAGGCGGAAGCTGTACTTGCCCGCGATCTGGCCCAGGCTGGCCATGATCAAGAGATCCGCCGCGAGCAGCGCCCAGCCGGCGATCCAGCCGGCCCACGGGCCCATGCTGCGAGTCACCCAGGTGAAGGTGGTGCCGCAGTCGGGATCGACCCGGTTCAGCGAGTAGTAGGAAGCCGCGATGCAGAGCATGGGCAGGAACGCGACCCACAGCACCGCGGGTGACTGAGTCGCGACCGACGACGCCACCACGCCGAGCGACGCGGCGACGCTGTAGCCGGGCGCGGTCGACGCCACGCCGATCACCAGGCTCGACAAGAAGCCGAGCGCACCGACTTTCAGCCCCTTCTCGAGGGGCGCTCCCTCGGGCGGGGCGCCCGCGCGCTCCAGCTCCGCAACCAGCGCCATGCCGCCACGCTACTGGACGGTGGCAGCGCTCGCCATCAGTTCGCCCAGTTCACCCACTCGTCGTCGTCGCGCCAGGGCTCGGCCAGGCTGTGGTCGATCGCGGTCGGACCCTCGATCAGCGCGGGCCAGAGCGGCGCGACCATCTGTGAGTCGAGCTTGTCGAGCTCGGCCTGGACCTCGGCCAGCTTGTCGGGACGAGTGTCGGCCAGGTTGATGCGCTCGGTCGGGTCGCTCTGCAGATCGAACAGCCAGAGCTTCTTGGGCCGCTCGGAGCTCTGCAGCTTCCAGCCGTGCCAGAGGACCGAACGGTAGTGACCCGAGCGCCAGTAGATGGCCTCGCGGGTGCGCGGGTCGGGCTCCCCGCGCACCCGACTCACCAGGTCGACGCCGTCGATCACGCGGTCGGTCGGCAGCGGCGCGCCGGCCGCGGCCGCGGCGGTGGCGAACACGTCGACGTGCGCGACCGGCTCCTCGTAGCGCACGCCCTTGGGCAGCCGCGCCGGCCAGCGGGCGAAGAACGGCGTGTGCACGCCGCCCTCGAAGAAGGTCAGCTTCCAGCCGCGGAACGGCTTGTTGATGTCGGGCAGGCCGATGTAGTTCGCCCCGCCGTTGTCACTCACGAACAGCACCAGCGTGTCGTTCTCGAGCCCGTCCGCGCGCAGCGTGTCGAGCACCTTGCCCACGCCGCGATCGAGCGCCCGGATCATCGCCGCGTACACGCGCAGGGTGTGGTTCTGGATGCCAGGCAGCGCGTCGTAGTCGGCGCGCGCGGCCTGCAGCGGCGTGTGCGGCGCGTTGAAGGCGAGATACAGGAAGAACGGACGGTTCTTGTTGGCATCGATCGCGCGCGAGGCCTCGCGCGCCAGATAGTCGGTCATGTAGACGTCGGGCGTGAAGCGCGGGCCGCCGTCCTTGCGCACGGCGAAGGCCAGGTTCGCCCACAGGAACTTGTCGATCGGATCGAACGCCTGCTGCGAGCCCACGCCGCGCGGGTCGTCGGGATCGAGGAACATCGAGGCGCCCGCGTAGAAGCCGAGATACTCGTCGAAGCCGCGCGCCTCGGGCCGCATCGCCGGTGCCTCGCCCAGGTGCCACTTGCCGAAGCCGAGCGTGCGGTAGCCCTGCTTGCGCAAGAGCTCCGCGAGCGTGATCTCGCTGGCCGGGATGCCTTCCTTGTCGAGCGAGGGCACGTCCTTCTCGCGCTCCGAGAAGTAAGTCGGCTTGCGCGCCGCGTGCTCGTTGAAGTGCGCGATCAGACGCATGAAGGCCTTGGGCGCCGGCGTGAACTCGAAGCCGAAGCGCGTGGCGAAGCGGCCGGTCATGAGCGCCGCCCGCGACGGCGCGCAGGTGGCGTTGCCGGCGTAGCCGCGCGTGAACTCCACGCCGTCGCGCGCGAGCGAGTCGATGTTCGGCGTGGGCACCGCGCCGTCCGCCACGCCGCCGCCGCGCCAGGTCAGGTCGTTCCAGCCCAGGTCGTCGGCCACGATCACCAGCACGTTGGGCGGGCGCGGTCCGGCCGCGCGCGCGGCCGGGCCTTCCTGCCAGCGGACCTCGTGGAAGGGCCCGATCGGGTCCTGCCAGCGCCCGATCCAGCCGGGCACGTGCAGGATCAGATACTCGCGCTCCGCGTACAGAGTGACCCCAGCCAGCACGAGCAAGCCCAGCAGCACGAGTCCGACGCGGCGCATCTCAGCCTCCCACGCACTGAGTCACGAGCGACGCCGCCAGCGCGAGCGCCAGCGCCGCCACCACGCGCGGGCTGAAGAACAGGCGCGCCGGCGCGATCGGGAAGGCCAGCGTGTTGGCGATGCCCGCGTGCTTGTAGCCGTGGATCGGCGCGAACATGGGCGCGGTCGCGAGCTCGATCAGGTCGCGCCGGCTGCGGTAGCGGATGATGCCCGCAAAGCTCCAGCCGGGATTCTTCTCCACGCCCCAGGCCTCGAGATACCCGGCGGCGGCGCGCCCGCCCAGCGCCGGGTGACCGCCGCGCCGGAACAGCGCGCGCAGGAACGGGCCCGTGTATCTCGCGAGCACGTCGGCGGCCGGCGCCGGCGGCTCGCCGCCCGGCCCGCGCACGGGCTCGGGCTGCAGCCGGATCAAGTTCACCATGAAGAACTCGCCGCCGTCGTCGCTCTCGAGGAACGCGCGCATGCGGTCGCGCCGCTCGGCGTCGCCATCGAGCACCGCGACCTCGGGCGCGAGCCGCGCGAGATAGTCGTCGACCTCGGCCTTGGTGAGTCGCGGCCGGAAGCCGACGTACCAGGACCAGAAGCCGCCGTAGAGCGCGAGCGCACCGAGCCAGACCGCCAGCGTCGTCATCGGTTCATTATGACAGTACGAGTGCCACATTCAAGCCGTTTCGCCTTGCTGACTCGGCAAGGACCGTGCCAGAATGCGGGCATGCCGGTGCGTATCGTAGTTCGAGAGAGCGAGAGCTCTGACGGCCGCGCGCGGCGCAGTCAGCGCAGCCGTCACGCGATCGTGAGCGCGCTGTTCGAGCTGATCGGGGCCGGCGACCCCCAGCCCACCGCGCAGCGCGTGGCCGAGCGCGCGGGCGTGGGCCTGCGCAGCGTGTTCCGGCACTTCGCCGACGTGGAGTCACTCTACGCCGAGCTGAACGAGCACGTGCAGGCGGCGGCGCTGCCGCTGCTGCGCGATCCGCCCGACTCGGGCACGCTCGAGCAGCGCGCGCTCGAGGTGGTGAAGCACCGCAGCGCCTTCTTCGAGGCGATCTCGCCCTACAAGCGCGCCGGCGACATCGCCCGACACCGTTCGTTGTTCCTGCAGCGCCAGCAGGCGCGCGTGGTACGCGAGCTGCGCGAGCGGCTGCTGCGCGCGCTGCCCGAGCTGGATCGCGCGCCCGAGCCGGTGGTCGAGGCGCTCGACGCCGCGCTCTCGCTCGAGATCTGGGAGCGGCTGCGCCGCGAGCAGAAGCTGTCGCGCGAGCGCGCCGCCGAGGCGATGCGGGTGGTCGCGCTGGCGCTGCTCGCGGCGGTCACTCGGGCGCGGAGCCGCGCGCGATGAGCAACCCGGCGCTGCGCATCGTGGGCATGCCGGGGTCGCCGTACAGCCGCAAGCTGCGCGCGGTGCTGCGCTATCGGCGCATTCCGCACCGCTGGGTGCTGCAGCGCTCGCCCGAGGGCCGCGACCTGCCGCAGCCCAAGGTGCAGCTCCTGCCGCAGCTCGTCTCCGCCAGCGGCCCGGGCGGCGCGCTCGAAGCGCGCATCGACTCGACGCCGCTCCTGCGCGAGCTCGAGTACGAGTATCTCGGGCGCGAGATCGTGCCCAGCGATCCCGCGATCGCGTTTCTCGACGCGCTGCTCGAGGACTACGCCGACGAGTGGCTCACCAAGGCGATGTTCCACTACCGCTGGTCGTACGAAGCCGACATCGCGCGCGCCGCCGCGATCCTGCCGCGCTGGGGTCAGACCGCCCAGACCGAAGAGCAGGCGCGCGCCATGGGCGAGCTGTTCTCGAAGCGCCAGATCGACCGGCTGTGGGTGGTGGGCTCGAACGAGACCACGCGCGAGCTGATCGAGGCCAGCTACCTGCGCCTGCTGGCGCTGCTCGACGCGCGACTCGTCGAGTCGCGCTTCGTGATGGGCGGGCGCCCGGGCGCGAGTGACTTCGGCCTGTACGGCCAGCTCACCCAGCTTGTGGGCTTCGACCCCACGCCGTCCGCACTGGCGCTCGAACTGGCGCCGCGGGTCGTGGCCTGGGTCGACTTCATGGAAGACCTGTCGGGCGTCGAGCCCGAAGCGGAGTGGTTCTCGCGCGACGCGCTGCCGGCGACCTTCCGGGCGCTCTTGTGCGAGGCGGGCCGGGTCTACGCGCCGTTCCTCTTGGCGAACGCCGCGGCGCTGGCCTCCGGCAGCGACCAGGTCGAATGCACGATCGACGGGCAGCCGTGGACCCAACGCCCCTTCCCGTACCAGGGCAAGTGTCTCGAGTGGCTGCGCGCCGACCATGCCCGGCTCGGGCCCGACGATCAGCGCGCCGTCGACGAGTCACTGGCGGGAACGGGGCTCGAGGCGCTGTTCGCTCAGTCGAGCTGACCGGTCCGCACGTCCTTCGAGTCGGCGGGCAGCTCGACCAGGAGCCCGTCGTCGCCGAGGATCCAGTCGCCCTTGCGCACGTCCGAGACGCCGCGCGTGAACACGCGCTCCATGAAGCCGTTTCTCGGCGAAGGCGTCAGGTGGTAGAACACCAGGAGCTTCACGCCGGCCGTGTTGGCCTCTTCCGCCGCATCGACCGGCGAGGTGTGATACGAGGGGATGTCGCCCATGATCTTCGCGACTCGCGGCCGCCCGCCGTCCCTGCCCGCCTCGCCGATCATCGCCACCAGGTGATTCGCCTGCGCCTCGTGCAGGAGCACGTCGGCGCCCTGCGCCGCAGCCACCAGCGACTCGCTCTTGGCGGTGTCTCCGCTCACGACCACCGACCGGCCCTTGTAGTCGAAGCGGTAGCCGTACGCGGGCTTCACGGGATCGTGATGGACGGGGAAGGCGGTGATGCGCAGGCCGTTCTCCTCGAGCACGACCCCCGGGGCAACCGGGTGTGGCTCCATGACCGCGCGCTCCGGCGGGATGAAGTCGGCGCCGTGATGAGTGACTCGATAGCCGGTATCGAGCGCGTACGCCTCCTGGAAGCCCGCGACCACGCGCTCGACGCCGGGCGGACCGTAGACGGCGAGCGGACCGGGTCGGCCCGCCACCCAGCTATTCAAGTTCAGCTCGCCCAGGTCGCCGATGTGATCCGAATGGTAGTGAGTGAAGAGCACGCCGCCGATCTGCGCCAGGTCGACCCGCAACAGCCCCAGCTTGTTCACCGAGCCGGGGCCGGTGTCGACGATCCAGAGCTTGCCCGCGGCGAACACGGCGACGCAGGCTTTGGCGCGCGTGGGGTGGGGCAGCGGCGAGCCCGTGCCGCACAGCAACACGCGCAGCGCGTCGTCGCCGAAGAGTGAGCTGGGGCCGGTGGCGACCAGCCGCGCCAGCGCCGCGCGCATCACCGCGTCCTGCACGGCGGGCACCCGCTCGGCGACCGCGACCCCGATTCCCAGGATCACCGCCAGCCCGATCGCCCATCGCACCACGCGCCCCATGAGGCCTCCGCCGCGGGCGCCGGCCCGCTCCCGACATTATGGCATATCAAGTGTCAATTTGTCGCGGGCTAGAATGAGCGGGGAGGGCAGGATGGTCCCGGTCGCGTGTCTCGCCGTCTGGTTCGCGGTCTGGGCGCTGTGTGCGATCTCGCCTCAAAACCGCAGCGACTGGCTGCTCGAGAACCTGCTGAGCTTCGCGACCGTCGGGACGCTCGTCGCCACCTTCCGGCGCTTCCGCTTCTCCGACCGTTCCTACCTGCAGATCACGTTCTTCATGCTCCTGCACGCGATCGGCGGTCACTATACCTACGCCCGGGTGCCGCTGGGTGACTGGCTGGAGGACGCGTTCGGCCTCGCCCGCAATCACTTCGACCGCTTGGTCCACTTCTCGTTCGGCCTGCTCTGGGTGCGGCCGCTGCGCGAGCTGGGCTTCCGCAACTCGCGGATGGGGCCGATCGCGCAGCTCTACTTCAGCGTGGCGGGCATCGGCCTGTTCAGCATGGGCTACGAGATCCTGGAGTGGCTGGTCGCGGCGATCGTCGACCCGAGCGCGGGCACGGCCTATCTCGGCACGCAGGGCGACGAGTGGGACGCCCAGAAAGACATGGGCGCCGCCCTGGTCGGGGCGCTGGCCGCGTCGCTGTTCCAGTTCGGCCGGGACGGCCGAGCCACGACCAAGTGACCGCGCAGGCTCAGCCCCGGCCGGGCACGCGCTCGAAGGTGGGAATGCCGGCGGGAATCTGGTGGAACGGCTGCTTGTCGATGGTGTAGATCGCCATCTGCGGGCCGCCGTACTGTTTCGGATCGTCCATCGTCCCGACCTTCAGGATCACCGCGCCGGGAACTGTGGGCGCGCGGGTCAGAATGTGAGTCCCGCAGTCCGGGCAGAACTCGCGAGTCACCGCGCCCTGCAGGTCCTTGCGCGCGAAGCCCTTGGGCGTGCCCTTGGTGTACGAGAAGCCGGAGAGCGGCATCGCCACGATCACGTTGGCGTCGCCGCCCGAGAAGTACTGGCACTCGCGGCAGTGACACTGACCCTTGAACAGCGGGTCGCCTTCCGCCTTGTAGCGCAGACCCTTGCAGTAGCAGCCCCCTTCGATCTTCATCGCGCGCTCCTCCGTGCCGGCTCTCCCCGCACGCGCGAAGCTTATCCGATCCCGCGCTGCGCTGTACGATCCGGCGATGCGCGAGCACGTGCTGCGAGTGAGTGTCGCGCTGCGCCGGCCGCGCAGCGAGGTGTTCGCGTTCTTCGCCGACGCGGCGAACCTCGAGCGACTGACGCCGCCCTCGCTGCGCTTCGAGATCGAGACGCCGCTGCCGATCGAAATGCGCGAGGGGGCGCTCGTCGACTACCGGATCCGGCTGTTCGGCGTGCCGATGCGCTGGCGCACGTCGATTCGCAGCTGGAACCCGCCGTACGAATTCGTCGACGAGCAGCTGCGCGGCCCGTACCGGCTGTGGATCCACACGCACCGCTTTCGAGACACTGCCGAGGGCGGCACGCAGATCGACGACCAGGTGCGCTGGGCGCTCCCGCTCTGGCCGCTCGGCGAGCTCGCCCGGCCGCTCGTAGCGCGCCAGCTCGCGCACATCTTCGCGTTCCGCGAAGCGCAGGTGCGCGGGCTGTTCGGCTCGGGTGCCGCTTGACCGCGGGCGCGGGGTCTGGTGGCATCGCCCGCATGATCAAGCGAGTCGGCGGCAACCTGACCGTGCGCAAGGGCGAGGCTCCCGAAGCCAGCCTGGAGCTCGAGCGCGAGGGCTACGCGGTGCTGCGCGGGGTGCTCGAGCCGCAGCTCATCGAGCAGCTCGGCGAGGAGATCGCCCAGGCGTTCGCGACTTACCCGCCCGAGCGCGGGCGCGGCGACAAGTCGGAGTTCCGCTACGAGATGCTGAACCGCGCGCCGGGCTGTCAGTCGGCGGTCGGGCACCCCGGAATCCTGTCGGTGATCGAGCCGCTCCTGGGCGAGGACTGTCACGTCATCGCCAACACCGCCTGGTGGAACCCGCCCGAGTTCGGCGGCGGCCCCTGGCACTGCGACGCCGGCCCGCACGTGCCCCGGCCCGAAGGCGTGCCGTGGGACGAGCGCATCCCGTACCCGGTGTTCGCGATCGGCGCGCACCTGTATCTGCGCGACTGCCCGCTCGAGTGCGGACCGACTGCGGTGATTCCCGGGAGTCACCGCTCCGGCCGGCTGCCGCCGTTCGAACGCATGAACGACGAGAACCTCGAATACGAAGGCCGAAAGCCCGTCGCGCTGACCGCGCGCGCCGGTGACGTGGCGCTGTTCGTCTCCGACGCCTGGCACCGCGGCATGCCGGCGCGGCCCGGCGGCACGGGCCGCTTGTTCCTGCAGGCGCACTACGCGCGCCGAGACCTGGCGCAGCGGATCCGAACCACCGCCGACGTCCATCATCTGTCGTCGGAAGCGGTGGAGCGGATCCGCTCACCCCGCGAGCGCGCCCTGCTCGGGCTGCACACGCCGTATTTCTACGACGGTTGACTCGCCGCGCCAGTCACCGTCAGTCGCAGGTCGGCAGCGGATCCGGGAACACCGTCTTCGCCACGTTTGCGTCCCAGCAGTTGCCCTGGCCGGTGCCGTCCCACGGCAGGTCGACGGCGAACACGGACTGGATCAGCGGCGACGGGTTGTGACCGTTGCCCAGCGCGATGTTGTGGTCGACCTGGTTGTTGTCGGGGTTCGGCTCGATGTCGAGCGCCGCGCACTGCTCTTCCGAGAGCTCGTTGCCGACGCAGAAGTTCGCGACCGCGATGCCGTACGAGTCGTTGTTCAGCACCAGGTTGTGGTCGATGCGGTTGTCGTCGACCGCCAGCGCCAGGATGCCCGTGCCGACCGGCACGCCACACACTTCGTCGTTGGGATCGGCGCAGGTGTTCTCCTTGTTGTTCGCCTGCACCCAGTTGTGATCGATGCGGTTGTGGTCGTTCTGCTTCACGTCGAGAAACGGCAGCGTGAAGCTCAGGATGCCGCCCGTGTTTCCGGTCGACAGGTTGTGATCGAGCCGCACGTCCGAGCAGTTCTCGATCTCGAAGCCGCTGACGTTGCCGCGCGCGACGTTGCTCTCGACGTGCACGGTGCGCGACTGGCCAATGTAGATGCCGGTGTCGTTCGAGCCGGTGGCGACGTTGCCGGCGATCGTGCCGTGCGTCGAATGCGACGGGAAGATCCCGTACTCGCCGTTGTCCTCTGCGGTGTTGAGGCGGACCGAGAAGTGGTCGACGCAGAGCAGGAAGATGCCCTCTCCGCCGAAGCCCTTGACCGTGAAGCCACTCACCGCGGCGCCGGCCAGCCGGCTCGCGTCGGCGTCGAGACAGGTCGGCGCGTCGACGCCGCTCGGCACGAACACGATGCCCTGGTCCTGGTCGCCCGCGTTCTCGAGCACCACCGCCTTGTGCGGGTTGGGCTGCCCCTGCAGCGTGATGTTCGGCTTGGTGACCACCACCGCGCAGGTGTGACTCGCATCGGTCGGGCAGGGCGAGCCGGCCTCGTGATACGTGCCCGGCATCACCTTGACCGTGTCACCGGGGCTGGCCTGGTCGACGGCGGCCTGGATCGAGTCACCGGGGTGGACCACGAAGGTTCGCGCACCGGCGGCGGTGGCGAACAGAAGCGAAGCGGCGGCGAATGCGACGACGGGGCTGCGCATGCGGACTCCCTCCTTGTGTGTCGCACCCTACGCTCGCCGTCGACGAAGGGTCAACCGCGGCGTGTCACAGACGGCGCAATTTTCTCCAAGCTTTCGGTTCGCGCGCTCGCCATGATGGCGCCGAAGGAGACCGAAGCATGACGAGTCTCAGCGGCGGCTGTTGCTGCGGCGCGATCCGCTACCAGCTCGGCCGAGACCCGCTGGTGATCCACGCGTGTCATTGCAAGGACTGCCAGCGCATCACCGGCAGCGCGTTCGTGACGAATTTGTGGATCGAGCGGAAGTACGTAGAGCGCAGCGGAGCCGAGCCGCGCGCGTTCCTGCTGCCCGCCGGCACCGGCAAGGGCAACGAGCTGTCGTTCTGCGGAACCTGCGGCACGACGCTGTGGAGTGACTACCGGGTCGTGCCTACGCCCTGCCTGTTCGTGCGCGCGGGTACGCTCGACGATCCGAGCTGGGTGGTGCCCGACGTGCACATCTACACGCGCACGAAGCTGCCCTGGGTGCGGCTGCCCGAGGGAGCGCGCGCCTTCGAGGCGAGCTACAAGGTCGACGACGTGTGGCCTCCGGAGAAAGTGACGCGGCTGCGCACGAATGCCTAGATGAGCCGACGCCAGGACCGGAACGAGCTGGTCGAGCATCTGCTCGACCGCCTGACCCCGCTCGGCCGAGTCGGCGCGGCCCGCTTCTTCGGCGGTCACGCGCTCCGGCTCGGCGGCGCGCAGTTCGCGTTCGTGATCGAGGGAGTGGTCTACCTGCGCTGTGACGCCGCGCTCGCGCGCGAGCTCGAATCATTCGGCGGCGAGGCCTTCCGCTACGAGACCCGCGTGCGCACGGTGCGCGTCGCCAGCTACTGGTCGGTGCCCGAGTCCGAGCTCGACGACGACGAGCGCTTCCTCGACTGGGCGCGGCGCGCCCACGCGGCCGCCTCGCTCAGAAGAAGATCGAGCCCGAAGGCAGGCCGAGCAAGACGCGCGAAGCGGGCTCGATCAAGGCGGGTGACACCATGATGTGTTGTCCCACGACGTGCACGTCGCGCATGCGCCGCTCGAGCGGGCTGCCGAGCGGATTGGCGGCGGTGCCCGCGGCCGCGTGCACGATCTCGACCGCGCGCGCCGACGCGCTCACCGCCTTGCAGCAGGCGAGCTGCACGAGCGCGCGTTGCTTGGCGGTGGGCTCGCGCCCGGCCAGCACCTCCGCCCACAGCTCCTCGACCGCCTCGAACGCGAACGCGCGCGCCGAGCGCAGGAGTGTCTCGGCCTCGACGACCGACTCCTGGGCGAAGCGGCGCTCGCGCAGCGGCGCGCGCATGCCACGCGGCACGCGCTCGGAGGCGAGCTCGATGAACGCGTCGAGCGCGCCGCGCGCGATGCCCGTGGCCACGCCCAGCTTGTTGTAGGCGAGCCGGCTGAACGGCGGCATGCGGAACAGCGGGCCCGTCTCGTGGATCGGTCCGCGCCCGACCCCGGTGGTGAAGCGCTCGGGCACGAACACGTCGCGCAGCTCGACGTCGTGACTGCCCGAGCCGCGCAGCCCGGCCACGTGCCAGGTGTCGAGCACCTGGAAGTCGCTGCGCGGCACCAGCACCTCGACCGTCCGCTCCTGGCCCTCGACGATGCACTGACCCCAGAACCAGTCACTGTGCTGGCAGCCGCTCGCGAACGGCCACTGACCGCTCACTCGGAACCCGCCGGCCACCGGCGTGGCGCGGCCCAGCGGGTTCAGCGCGCCGCAGAAGATCGCGTCGGGCTGCTTCGCGATCACCTCTTCGGCCACGTCGGGCCGCAACAGCGCGCTCGCGAAGCCGAGCACCTCGATCCCGATCATCAGCGTCCAGCCCGCGGCGCCGTCCGCCTCGGAGATCGCCTCGATCGCCAGGATCTGCTCGCGCGGCGCGGTCTCGGCGCCGCCGACCGTGCGAGACACCGCGATCCGGAACAGCCCGGCGCGCGACAGCGCCTGCACCAGATCCAGCGGCAGCGTGCGGTCCGCTTCGGCGCGCGCCGCGAAGCCCGCCACGAACGGGCGGAGCTCGCGGGCGCGGGTCACCAGCTCTTCCCCGGACGCCGCCCCGGCTCGTGTCATGCTTCCATCATACGCACCTCTGGTGACAACCTTCATGGAGCACCGTTCGCGAGCCTGGCCGTCGCGTGCCTCTGCGCGTGTTCGCCGCTGCAACGAGGGTGAAGCCTACTTGAGGCACACCGCCTCCACGTTGTTGCCATCGGGGTCGATCACGAACGCCGCGTAGTACTTCGGGCTGTAGTCTTTGCGCAGGCCGGGCTTTCCATTGTCTTTTCCGCCGTGCGCGATCGCGGCTTCGTAGAAGCGGTCGACGGCGGCGTGACTGGCGGCGTGGAACGCCAGGTGCGCGCCCGGTCCCTTCTTGCCCTCCGCGGGGTAGAGCCAGAACGCCGGCGCGCCCCTCGGGCCGAGCCCCGCGCTCGATTTGTCGTGCGAGCCGAGCACGTGACCCAGCGCGCCGAGCGCCGCCTCGTAGAAGCGCACGCTCGCGTCCAGATCCTTCACTCGCAGTCCGATGTGGTCGTACATGAGTGCCTCCTCTTGTTGAGAGGAGATGCTAGGTGCGTGCCCGGGCGGGGTCTTGGAAGATCTTGCTCAGCCCAGGGCGGGCAGCAGCGCCTGCAGGCGCTCTTCCACGATCGCCCGCTCGCCGCGAGCGGCGCGCCGGAACGCACCGGGCGAGACGCCGGCGGCGCGGTGGAAGGTGCGCACGAAGTTCGACAGGTCGCCGAAGCCGACCGCGAAGGCGATCTCGGTCACCGAGCGTTCGGCGGCGGCGAGCTCGCGGGCCGCGCGGCGCAGCCGCGCGCGCAGCAGATACTGATGGGGAGTCACTCCCAGCACCTTGCCGAACAGGCGCAGGAAGTGGAACGCGCTCAGGCCCGCCGCGCGCGCGCTGGTCTCGAGGTCGAGCTCCTCGTGCGCGTGCGCGTCGATCCAGAGCGCGGCTTCGATCGCGCGGCGGCGATCGCGCGCGCTGGCGCGGGTGGCGCGGGGGCCGCGGCCGAACAGGCGCAGGAAGCGCGCGGCCAGCCACAGCCCGGCCTCGTCGAGGCCGGCATCACTCTCGCCGCTGGCGGCGGCTTGCAAGAGCTCGCCCAGCACCACCAGCTCGGACAGCGGCGGAAGCGCACCCGCACCCCAGCCCTTCGCCGACTCACCGAGTGAGTCGACGAGCTCCGGCGTGGGGTGCACCACCAGACACTCGTCGCCGACCGCGTGGTCGTGCGTGCAGACGTACTCGTCACCCGGCCGGCCGACCAGCACCCCGCCCGTGACCAGCTCGAACGACTGGCCGCGCACGTGGTAGCCGAAGCTGCCCTTGCGCACGTAGGCCAGCGAATAGCCGTGATGGCGCTCGGAATAGGGCGCGTCGCCGTGGCTCGCGCTGCAGCAGTACTCCTCGATCCGGAGCGGGCGGGAGTCGTGCAGCACCGTCACCGGCATGACTCGAGATTCTAGCTCGCTTGCGCCCTCGACCGCACGCTGCAGGCGCTCGCCGATCCCACGCGCCGCGCGCTCCTGCAGCGCCTGTCGCAGGCCGAGTCGCGGGTGACCGAGCTCGCGGCGCCGTTCGCGATCTCGCTGAATTCGGTCTCGAAACACATCCGCATGCTGGAGCGCGCCCGGCTGGTGCGGCGTCGGCGCTCCGGGCGCGAACACTTCCCGTCGCTGACTCCCAACCCCTGGCCGAGGTCGCCGCCTGAATCGAGGTGCAGCGCGACCTGTGGACGAGCCGGCTCGAGGCGCTCGACCGGGCGCTGCGCGCCGAGAAAGGGAGACTCATATCCTGAGTGGCATCGAGCGCGCGCTGGCGCGCTAGAAGCCGGCCGCGCGCCACAGATACCAGGCGGCGACGGTGCGGTAGGGCGCCCAGCGCGCGCCCAGCTTCGCCAGCTCGCGGGGCTTGGGCAGCGCGCGCTTGCGGTAGGCGACCGCGAAGCCCCCTCGGGCAGCTGCAGGCCCGCGATCCCGCGCCCGGTCCAGGCCACGCCGCAGCGTCCGAGCGCGGTGTCGAACAGCGCGTAGCCCGAAGGCTCGCTCAAGCTAGTGACCGAACACCTGCTTCAACAGGTCGGTCGAGCGCGCCACCGGGTCCTTGCGGATGCGCTTCTCCTCGTCGCCTACCACCGTGAACAGCCCGGACAGCGCCTTGTCGGTCACGTATCCGTTCAAGTCGAGCTTGGGCGCGGAGACGAACGGCGTCGAGGTGTACTGACCCACGAGTGACTCGTAGAGCTTGGTCACGCCCACGTTCTTCATGGCCTCGTCGACGATCGGCCGGAACTTCGCCGTCAAGGGCGCCGTGGTCTTCTTCTTGAAGTAGGTCGTGGCCGCGGTGTCGTTGCCGCGCAGGATGCCGGCGGCGTCCTCGAAGCTCATGCCCTGGATCGCGTCCACGAACACCGGCGTAGCTTCACCCGCAGCCTTCTCGGCGGCGTGATTCATGGCCACCTCGAGCTCGTCCACCTGGCTGCCCATGCCCACCGCGCGCAGGCCGGTGGCCATGCCCTCCAGCTTGCCCGGCAGGGGGATGCGAATCTTGGGGTCGTTCAGGAACCCGCCGTCCTTCGAGGTCGCGCTCACCGCGCGCTCGGTCGCGACCTTGAGCGCGTCCTTCAAGCCGGACGAAGCGGTGGCATCGGAGAGCTGGGTGGAGTAGGCGACGATGGCCAGCGCGAGAGCGACGGTCCGAATCATGCTCCGAGAGTATCAGGGCCCGGCAGGACAGGCGCCCCCGGCCTCGAACTCGTCGCCCGTGCGCAGGCTGATCTGACAGGGCCGGCCATCGATCGCGAGCTGGCCGCTGCACACGCCCTTGTAGGTGTACCGGCTCGGCGCCACCACGTACTTGTCGCTCTCGCTGCAGAAGAGCGACCCCGAGACCAGGTGAGTGCCGGCCGGCAACAGCTGGTGGACGCACTCGCCCTTGCGCTTGAAGCCCTGGTCCGTCATCGGGCCCGCCACGCTGCAGCCCGCCTCGCTCGACAGCACGCACACCAGCAGCGAGTCACAGCGGCGCAGCACGCGCAGCTCGCGCGGGTCGGTGCCGAAGACCAGCAGGTAGTCCGAGACACTCGGGTCGTTCGCGTCGACCCCCAGGCAAAGCGCGATCAGCGCCTCGTTCCCCGCCTTGCCCTTGGCCAGCTTGTCGTCGCTACTGTCGACGCAGCTCACCTTGCTGGTGACTTCGAAGTCCGCGCGGGCGGTCGGAGCGAAGGCGAGCAGTGCCCACGACACCGCCAGCGCAGCGCGCCTCACGCAGGACCTGCCATGGCGGGATTATCCGGTGGCCCTCGGACCTGTCAAGGCAAGCAGGTCACACGAGCGAGCTTTCAGTCAGTGGACGCGCGAGCGATGCGTGGGCCGATCGCCCAGGATCGTCGCGCGGTGCATGATCCGGCGCTGCGGCAGGTAGTCGTTCACGGCGTAGTGCTGGGTGACGCGGTTGTCCCAGAAGGCCACCGCGTTCGGCTTCCACTTCCAGCGCACGAGATACTCGGGCTTGGTCACGTGCTCGAAGAGCATTTGTAGAATCGCGTCGCTCTCCTTGCGCCGCAGCCCGACGATCTTGTCTGTGAAACCGTAGTTCACGAACAGGCCGTCGGCGCCCGTCTCCGGGTGCGTGCGCACGACCGGATGCACTACCGGCGGGTGCTCTTCCACCGCCTTGGCGTGCTTCTCGGCGCCCGCGCCCCTGGCCACCGTGCCGCGCGCCGGGAAGCCGCGCGCGAAGTCGTGCACCGCGTCGAGCGTGTGCAGGAAATCGGCGAACGGGCGAGACAGTCCCTCGAACGCCGCCTGCATGTTCGACCAGATCGTGTCTCCGCCGTCCGGCGGCAGCAGCTTCGCGTACAGCACCGCGCCGAGCGGCGGCGTGTCGATGAAGGTCACGTCGGTGTGCCAGGCGTCGTTGTCGGTCGGGTTGCCGGCGTGGTTGTCCAGGATGAAGAGCTCGGGCGCCTCGGGCACGCCCGGGTAGAGCGGGTGCGTGTGCAGGTCGCCGAAGCGCGCCGCGAAGTTCCGCTGCTCGACCGGAGTCAGGTGCTGGTCCTCGAAGAAGATCACCTTGTGAGCCAGGAGCGCTGCGCGGATCTCGGCGATCTCCTCGTGCGCGAGCGGCTTCGAGAGATCGACGCCTTCGACTACGGCGCCGATCGTGGGGGTGAGCGTGCGGAGCGGGAACTTGCGCGTCATCGCGAGCCTCCGCCGGCATTGGACTCCATTCGCCCCGCCGCTTCAACGATCCGTCCGGTGCGCCAGCGCTGCGGGATACAGCGCCGAAAGCAGCACGGCGCCCAGAACCCAGGCGCCCAGCAGCGCCAGCCGCGCGGCGTCGACGTGCGTTTCGACGGGCAGGCCGAGCTCGTCGCGCAGGATCCCGAGCATGGGCCGCGCCACGAGCGCCCCGAGCGCGCCGCCCGCGAGGAGTGACCCGCCCGCGATCAGCGCCGCGTCGGCCAGCACCAGCCCGGCGAGCTGGCCCGGCGCAGCGCCGGCCGTGCGCAGCAGCAAGAGCTCGCGCCGGCGGGCCGCCACGACCCCGAGCAGGAGGTTCGCGATCGAGACCCCGCCGAGCACGAGCGCGAGGCTCACCACGCCGAAGAGCAGCGTATCGAAGCGACCGGCGAAGGCGCGGGCGCGCTCGAGCAGCTCGCGGTTCTCGGTCACGAACAGCGGCTGGGTGCGATAGGTCGCGGCCTGGATCGCGTCGACGACCGGACGCGAGTCCGCGTCGGTCCAGAGCTGCAGGCCGGTGGCGCCGGGCCGCTGCCAGAAGCGGTCGAAAGTGGCGAGGTCCATGTAGACGATGCCCGCGGGCCCGGCCAGGCCGTAGAGCTCGCCCGCGATCTTGAACCGCTGTGGACCGCGCGGCGTCGCGAGCTCGAGTGAGTCGCCGGTCGAGAGCGCGAAGCGCCGCGCGAACGCGGTCGAGACCGCGATCTCGCCGCGCGCCAGGCCGGCGTAGGCCGCGGCGATCTGCGGCCGATCCGCCGGATTGCGGTGCGCGAGCGCGACGCCGGCTTGCCAGGCGGCCAGAGTCACTTCCTCGCCGCGCAGCAGGACTGTCGCTTGGTACTGCTCGCACACGTCGCGCACCCCGGGCACGCGCCGGACCGTCTCGACCGCCTGGGGCAGCATGAGCAATGGGGCGCCGTCGCTGAAGGGCGGGTTGGGAGACACCCAGATCGCGTCCGGGTAGCGGCTGCGCACCAGCCCGACCAGTGTCTCCCCGAAGCTCGCCGACAGGATCAGCGCGCCGGAGGCGAAGCCGACCAGACAGCTGATCGATGCGACCGCGAGCGCCGTGCCGCGCAGCCGCGCGGCCAGGCCCGTGCCGAGCAGGTGCGCGCTGCCCGGCAGGAAGCCGCTGGCGCGCTCGCGCGCGCGCGCCAGCAGCGCGAGCCCGGGCGAGACCGAGCGGCCGGCGAGCGCCGTGCCACAGAGCAACACGACGACCAGCGCGACCCGCGGCGGGAGACCCGGAACGAGTGCGGCGCCGAACGCGCCGGTGGCGAGCCCTGCGAGCTCCAAGCCCCGGAAGCGTGCGACGACCGGCTTCTGACTCGCCGCGGAGTCACTCTGCTCGTCGAGCAGCCAGCGCCGCGTCGCCAGCCGCGCCGGACCCACCGCTCCGGCGAGCGCGCACAGCAGGCCCGCGCCGAGCGCCAGGAGCAGCGTCGTGCCCGTGACCCGCACGTCCGAATCCCGAGTCGAGCCGGCGCTGAAATACTCGGACACCCGGGAGAGCGTGGGCACGAACCCGCCCGCGAGCGCGCGCCCGGCGGCGAAGCCGAGCGCCGTGCCGAGCGCCGCGAAGGCCAGCGCGTCGCCGTGGACGAGCCGGCGCACCTCGCGCGCCGAGAAGCCCGTCGAACGCAGCGTCGCGAGCTCCGGCAGGCGCCGCTCCACCGCGGTCGAGATCGCGGAGTAGGAGAGCAGACCCGCGACCGCAGCGCCGGTCGCCGCGATGATCCAGAGCGCCGCGCGCAGCGCTCCGAGCGACTGGTCGAACGGCGAGGCGCGCAGCCCGGTGCGGCGCACCGTGGCCGCCCCTGCCAGCCGGCGCGACAGCTCGCGCTCGAGCGCCGCCAGGTCGGCGCCGGGGGTCGGCGTGACTTCGATCCGGTCCACCACGCCCGGGCGCTCCACCAGCGCCTGCAGCGCGTACAGGTCCATCACCGCCACCTGACCCGCGAACGCGCGCGCCAGCCCGCGGTCGGCGAGCAGCCCCTCGACGCGCAGCGTGCGCGGCCCGAGCGCGCTGGTGACCTCGAGTGACTGGTCGAAGCTCGCGCCCGTCTTCTGCGAGACCAGAGCTGAGACCACCACCGCGTCGCCACGGGCCAGGAGGAGGAGCGGGTCGCGCACGGAGACACCGCGCTCGCGCAGCGTCGCCCGGTGACTCGTGTCCTCCTCGAGGAAGTCGATGCCCAGCACGTGGATCGGCAGCCGTGCCGCGTCGACGCCGAAGGTCGCGAGCAGCATCGGCGAGGCCGAGGCCACGCCGGACACGCCCCGTACCTCGCCGACCCAACGCTCGGGCAGGCCCAGCGTGCCCGACACGATCTCGAGCTGCGCTGCCCCCGCGAGCGCCTCGGCGGTGCGGTCGGACAGCGCCTCGACCGCGCGCGAGGCGAGCTCGAGGCTGGTGGCGAGCGCCACGCTGGCGGCGATCGAGAACACCGTGATCGCCGCGAACGCGCGGTTCTGGCGCAACGCCGACTGCAGTCCCAGCAGCACGCCCACCGGCACGGGCCAGTCTCTCGCGCTCACGAGTCAGCTCGCCGCGGCCAGGCGCTCGCTCGCGCGGTCGTCGCGAATCTGGCCGTCGCGCAGCTCGATCACGCGATCGGCATGGGCGGCCGCCTCGCCGTCGTGAGTCATCATCAGGAGAGTGGTGCCGCGCTCGTCGCACAGCTCGCGGAACAGCCGCAGCACGCTGCGCCCCGTGTCGCTGTCGAGGTTCCCGGTGGGCTCGTCGGCGAGCACGATCACCGGCTCGGCCACGAGCGCGCGCGCGATCGCCACGCGCTGCATCTGGCCACCGGAGAGCTGCGCCGGGTCGCGGCGCTCGAAGCCGGCGATCTCGAGCCGCTGCATGAGCCCGCTCACGCGCGCGCGCAGGCCGGGCATGCGCGCCCCGTCGAGCAGGAGCGGCAGGGCGATGTTGTGCTCGACCGAGAGCGTGGGCACGAGGTTGAAGAACTGGTACACGAGCCCGACGTGCCGGCGCCGGAAGCGTGCGGCGTCGCCTTCGGAGAGATTCGAGAGCGAGACGCCACCGACGCGCACCAGGCCATGCGTGGCGCGCCGCAGTCCGGACAGGATCTGCAGCAGGGTGGTTTTCCCGCTACCGCTCTTGCCGCGCACGATCACGAACTGCCCGCTCGGGATCCGGAGCGACAGACTGCGCAGCGCAGTCACCGCCGACGCGCCCGACCCGTAGACCATCGCGACGTCCTGGGCGAGAACGGCCGGCGGTGACTCGCCTTCGCACGGAGTGGTGTTCATGCGTGGAGCGAGCGGGCTGCAAGGCGCGTGCAAGCGGAAGCGGGGCGCGCGGCGCGCGCGGGGCTCCGCGCGCGGCGGGACGCCGGCCGGCTTCGGCCAAGGGCCGACCGGATCGGGCCGCTAGGCCAGTGGCAGCCGCTCGCCGAAGACGATCGCGTTCCCGGACAGGTCGAGCGCCGTGAACTCGCGGAAGCCCCACGGCTGGCTCGAAAGCGCCCCGTTCGGGTGCACGACCCCCGCGCACCGCAGCTCCTCATAGAGGGCGTCCACGCCGCGCACGTTCACGCGGCAGGCCGTCCACAGCGGCAGGTTCGGATCGTCGACGCGAAACAGGTGCAGCTCGAAGTTACCGCGCGCGACTCCCGCGTAGTCGCGCAGCTCGAACAGCTTCTGGAAGCCCAGCCGCTTCTGGTAGAAGTCGAGTGCCGCCGCCAGGTCGAGCACGGGGAAGCGCGGCACGGCCTTCACCAGGCCCGGCGGCGCGCTGCGCGCCGCCCAGATGATCGCGGGAGTCACCAGGCCTCCCGTCAGCGCAGCGATCGCGGCCTTCCAGCCCAGGAAGCCCGCCAGCGAGAGTGACTCGGGTGCCGCCACGCGCAGCGCGAGATGTGCGGGCACGCCGAACGCCAGCAGCCCGAGCAGCCCGCAGACGCCCGCCTTCGCCAGCGCTGGCAGCGCCGCGAAGCGCGCCGTCGCGCTGCCCGGTGGATCGACGCGCGCTGGAGCCCAGCCCAGAGTCACCTGGTGCTGTACCGCCGGCGCCACGATCAGCCAGGCGCAAAGGGCGATCAGGAACGTCGAGATGTAGGCGTCGGCGATTGCGCCCGCCGAGCCCGCGATCGGCACCACCGGTGCGAAGCGGTACAGCCATGCGCCGATCCCCGCGCCGAGCAGAGCGTTCAAGAGCGCCGCCCGCAGCACCACGCCCGACAGGAGCGATCGAGTCATGGCCGCATTCTACGCCGCCGCCCGGCGCGCAACGCGAGCGCAGCGCGCGCGCAGGCTGCCGAGTCACTGCGTCCCAGTTGCGCATCGCTTTCCGTCGCCGGCTCGCGGGTACGCGACTGGCGCTCAACTTCGCGACTGGCATTGCCGAACCAGTCTTTGACGGCCTGGGGGGACAGCAGGAGATTTCTGGATGAGCGGACGGCGGACCCGGGCCACCAGCGTCGCCGCGCTGCTCGTTCTGGCGACCGTGGCCCACGCCGGGCCCTCCGCGCAGCTCAGCAACGTGACGGGACAGGTCGAAGTGCAGGCGCCCGATGCGCCCGCCTGGCGCGCCGCGCAGAAGGGCGAGGCGCTCGCTCCCGGCAGCGTCGTGCGCACCGCCCCCGGGGCGCGCGCGGAGCTGGCGCTCGACGGTGCGACCGCGCGCCTGTATGCCGAGTCCGCGGCGCGGGTGCTGGCTGCCGGACGGGGCCGCGGGCTCGAGCTTTACCGCGGCGCGGCCCTCTTCCAGGTGCAGCCGCGGGCGTCGGATCCGTTCCAGGTCGAGACCCCGAACGCCGTCGCGCTGGCCAAGGGCACCTCGTTCACGGTGACCGCCGACGGCGACGGCTCGAGCGTGTCGGTGGTGCGCGGGCTGGTGGGCGTGCGCGAGCCCGGCAGCCTGGCCCGCGAGTTCCTCGTACACCCCGGTTTCGGCGTGATCGGCGGCGCCGGGCGTCCGTTCGCGCTCGGCCTCCTGAATCACAAGGGCGATCCTTGGGAGGCTTGGTCGCACGGCGCCGCGCCTTCACGCCCCATGCGGCGCGCCACCGCCGGCGCCGCGCCACCCGCGAGCCGCGAGTCGGTCGAGTCGTTCGGACCCGAGGACGACGACCTCGCGATCCGGCTGATCGAGGCGCGCGGAGTGCGCCACGTGCGGATCGTGGGCACGGCGGGCATCGACGCCACCTTCACCAAGAAGGACCTGGGCCAGGTGCTGCGCGGGAACACCGCGCTGCTCGGATCGCCCTTGATCGCCACGCTGCACGAGCGCGGAGTGACTCCCAACGCCTTCGCGCGCCAGATCCTGGATAACTTGTGATCGCGTGGGCACCCTACCCACGCTCCAGGGGGGTGCGGCCGGTCTGGTAAGCTCGCGCCATGCGACTCAGCAAGCTCTCGCGTTCCGTGGCCGGCCGGGCCGTGCTCGTGACCGGCGCTGCCAGTGGCATGGGCCGCGCCACCGCCCATCTGTTCGCCGACGAAGGCGCGCTGGTGGCCGTGACCGATCTCGACGCCGGTGCGGTCCAGAAGGTGGTCGACGAGATCACCGGCGCGGGCAACCAGGCGCGCGGCTGGGTGCTCGACGTGGGCAGCGACGCGGCGGTCGCGCGCGTGGTGCCCGAGATCGCGCAGGCCTTCGGCCGGCTCGACGCCGTGGTCAACAACGCCGGGATCGCGCGCTTCTCGCCGATCGACGGGCCCGACTATCCCAAGCTCTGGGACGAGTCACTATCGGTGCTGATCACCGCGCACGCGCGCGTGATCCGCGCGGCGTTGCCGTTCCTGCGCAAGTCCGACGCCGCGCGCATCGTGAACATCGCCTCGACCGAGGCGCTGGGCGCCACCAAGTACGGCAGCCCCTACACCGCCGCGAAGCACGCGGTGGTGGGACTCACGCGCTCGCTCGCGGTCGAGCTCGGACCCGAGAAGATCACCGTGAACTGCATCTGCCCCGGGCCGATCCGCACCGGCATGACCCAGGCCATCCCCGACGACCAGAAGGCCGTGTTCGCGAAGCGCCGCACGGCGCTGCTGCGCTACGGCGAGCCGGAGGAAGTCGCGCACGGAACGCTCAACTTCTGTCTGCCCGCGTCGCAGTACATCACCGGTGCGGTGCTGCCCGTGGACGGAGGTCTCACGATCCGCAACGCCTGAGAGGAGACACTCGGATGAATCTCTTGACTTGGCTCGTGCTCGGTCTCGTCGTCGGAGCTCTCGCGAAGCTGATCATGCCGGGCAAGGACGGCGGCGGCATCATCATGACCACGCTCCTGGGCATCGCCGGCGCGTTCGTAGGCGGCTTCATCGGCTCGCTCGTGGGTCTCGGCTCGGTCAGCGAGTTCAGCGTCGGCAGTCTGGCGCTGGCGACCGTGGGCGCGCTGCTCCTGCTCTGGGGCCACCGCCAGCTGAGCGGCCGAGCCGCCTGATTCCGATACACTGCCCGGCGTGCGAGCAGAGCCACTGTCGAGCCGCGTAGCGCTGGTCACTGGAGTCTCTCGGCGCGCGGGCATCGGCTTCGCGATCGCGAAGCGGCTGGCTTCGCTGGGCGCGGACCTGTGTCTGCACGCGTTCGCACCGTACGATGCGCGCCAGGCCTGGGGCGCCGACCGCGACGGTCCCGAGGCGCTGGCGAAAGAGGTCGCGGCGCTCGGAGTGCGCGTCGAGTCACTCTCGTCCGATCTGGCCGAGGCGGATGCGCCGGAGCGGCTCGTCGCCGAGGCCTGGAGCCGCCTCGGGCGCGTGGACGTCGTGGTCGCGAATCACACGCACAGCCGGAGCGGCGGGCTGGAGGAGCTCCGCGCCGAGGAGATCGACCGCCAGCTCGCCGTGAACGTGCGCGCGACGCTGCTCTTGGTGCAGGCGTTCGCGGCCCGGCACGACGGCCGTGCCGGCGGGCGCGTGGTGCTGCTCACCTCGGGTCAGGACCGCGGGCCGATGACCCGCGAGCTGGCCTACGCCGCCTCGAAGGGCGCGCTCGCAAGCCTGGTCACGAGTCTCTCGGCGCATCTGGCGCACCGCGGCATCACCGTGAACGCGGTGAACCCGGGCGCCACCGACACCGGCTGGGCGAGCCCCGAGCTGCATGAGGAGATCCTGAGTCGCGAGCCCCAGGGCCGCTGGGGCGCGCCCGACGACGCCGCGCGCCTGGTCGCCTGGCTCGCCACCGACGACGCGCGCTGGGTCACCGGCCAGGTGATCCACTCGACCGGCGGCGGCCCCTAGCCCAGGAAAGCCAGCGCGGCGCGCGCGAACGGCTCGGCGGCTTCGAGGAAGATTGCGCCGTGACCCGCGTTCGGCTGGACCCAGAGCGCGGAGCCGGGGATGTGGCGGTGGAGCTCGACGCCCAGCTCGACCGGGTAGAGCGGGTCGCGGTCGCCGTAGACCACCAGCGTGCGCGCAGTGATTCGCCCGAGCTCGGCCGCGCCGAAGACGTGGTCCGTACTCTGGGCCAGGTCGCGCTGAGCCTCGAACAGCGCGCGGATCTGCGCGTCGCCGTGCACGTGCCGTGCGCGCATCGTGCGCCACTCCTCGGGCGAGCGGTCGTCGGGCGACACCGTGCGCATGAGCGCGCGCGCCTGCTCCGGGAAGTAGGGCGCCGCGCTCACCAGCACCATCGCCTCGAGCCGCTCGGGCTCCGCCGTGGCCAGGTGCAGGAGCGTGTTCCCGCCCATGCTGAGCCCCACGGCCTTGCAGCGCGGGACGTCCAGCGCGTCGAGCAGCCCGCGCAGATCGAGCCCGAGCTGGCGGTGCGTGACTAAAGCGAGCGGGTTGGTCGAATGACCGTGCCCGCGCGCGTCGGGCACGATGCAGCGGTAGTGACTCTCGAACGACTCGCGCGCGGCGTACTGCCAGTCCTGCGCGCAGCCGCCCATGCCGTGCAGCAGCAGGAGCGGCTCGCCGCTGCCCGAGAGCTCGACGTACAGCTCGGCGCCGTTCACGCGCAGGGTCTTTCGCAGCGGGTCCCGGGCCATGGCGATCCTCCCTGGCCGCACAGACTCGCCCCGCACGAGGCAAATTGACAGCTACCGGAATTCGCTAGTAAGCTGCCTGCTTGCGGTCCCGATGCGCGCGCCTTTCGTGCCCGCGTACCCCGAGCGACTGAGTCGCTAGACCTTCGGCACCTCCATGCCGCGCTTCACCGCCGGCCGTGCCGCGATCCGCTCGAGCCAGCCCACCACGCGCGGCAGCTTCATCAGGTCGGGGGCCTTCATCGCGAGAAGGAAGGACAGCCACGGGTAGTGCATGATGTCGCCGATCGAGTAGTCACCGGCGAGATACTCGCGTCCGTCGGCCAGGATGCGGTCGATCACGCCGAGCAGCCGCGCCACCTCGCCCTGGAAGATGGTGATCATGCCCTGGTTCTTCTCGGCGTCCGGCTTGCGCAGCTCGCCGCCCAGCCGGCCCAGGTTGGGGCCGATGCCGCCGGCCTGGAAGAACGCGTACTGGATCGCGGCCATGCGCTTGCGCGGGTCTTTGGGCAGGATCACGCCCTTGGGGTCGTGCTTCTCGCCCAGGTGCAAGAGGATCGCGCCCGACTCCCAGATCACCTGACCGTCGTCCTCGAGCACGGGGATCTTGTGATTGGGGTTCAGCTTCAGGAACTCGGGGGTCATCTGCTCGTTCTTCTGCAGGTTGACCGGCGCGACCTCGTACTTGAGGCCGAGCTCCTCGAGCGCGATCGAGATCTTGCGGCCGTTGGGCGTGGTCCAGGTGTGGAGCTTGATCATGGCTAGGAGACTCCTTTTCCGGGGTAGAGTTCGGGGTGCACGGCGTTCAGCAGGAGCGCGAGTGACTCGACGATCCTGGGACCGGGACGGTTGAAGTACTGGTTGCCGTCGAAGACGCGACAGAGGAATTGCTCGAGACGTGGCGTACGGTCGACCTCCGCGCACGCCTGATCGAGGTCGAAGCCGCAGGGGACCACCACCACGACGTCCGGACGGGCCGCCTCGAGCTCCTCCCAGGTGATGCGCGGCGAGTGCTGGCCGGCCTTGCCGAAGAGCGGGACTCCGCCGGCGCGCTCGATCAGCTCGGGCATCCAGTTGCCGCCCGCGATCAAGGGATCGAGCCACTCGAGCGCGGCCACGCGCGGCCTGGCGGCCGCGGAGCGGCCAAGCGCGGAGAGCGACTCGATGCTCGCGCGCAGCCGGGCGCCGAGCGCGGCGCCTTCCTCCGCCCGGCCGATCGCGCTGCCGATCCGGGTCACGTCCTCGAGCACGTCGTCGAGCGAGAGCGGCGCGAGTGACACGATCGCGGGCGCGTGGCCGATCCAGCTGCCGAGCGCCGTCTCGAGGTCGGCCGGTGTCGCCGCGCACACCTCGCACAGCGTCTGAGTCACGATCACGTCCGGCGCGAGCTCGCGCAAGCGCGCCGCGTCGAGCTCGTAGATCGACAGCCCGCGAGTCACGAGCTCCTCGATCCGGTCGTGGATCGCGCGGCCGGGGGCGCGCGGGTCGAGCCGCGGCGACGACACCACCGGCAGCGACGCGACGCCCGCCGGGAAGTCGCACTCGTGCGAGCGCCCCACCAGCGCGTCGCGCGCGCCCAGCGCGCAAACGGTCTCGGTCGCGGACGGAAGCAGCGACACGATGCGCATCGGGTTCGTTCTATACTGGCCGGGTGAGGCTCGCAACGTTCACACACGCGGATTCGAGTGGTCGGGCTTCGACGCGGATCGGAGTCATCGCCGGTGACGAAATCGTGGACCTCGCCGCGGCCGTTCCCGAGATGCCGCGCGCGATGGAGGCGTTTCTGGCCGCAGGTCCGGCCGCGCTGGAGCGCGCCCGGGGCGCCGCGCGCGGCGGCCCGCGCCTGCCGCTGGCCGAGGTGAAGCTCGAGGCGCCGGTCCGCAACCCGCGCAAGTTCCTGGCGATCGGCCTGAACTACGCCGACCACATCGCCGAGACCGGCCGGCCCGCGCCCGAGTTCCCGGTGTTCTTCAACAAGCAAGTCACTTGCGTGAATGCGCCCTTCGATCCGATCTGGATGCCGCGCGTCTCGGACAAGCTCGACTACGAAGGCGAGCTGGCGCTGGTGATCGGCCGCCGCTGCCGGCACGTGCCGCGCGAGCGCGCGCCCGAGGTCGTGGCCGGCTACCTGATCTGCAACGACGTCTCGGTGCGCGACTGGCAGCAGCGCTCCCCGACCATGACGCTGGGCAAGTCGTTCGACACCCACGGCCCGCTCGGCCCGTGGCTGGTGACTCCCGACGAGCTCGGCGATCCGCACGTGCTCGACCTCGAGACCACGGTCGACGGCGAGCGCCGCCAGAAGTCGAACACCAAGCACCTGATCTTCGATTGCTGGGCGCAGATCGAGACGCTCTCGACGGTGTTCACGCTCGAGCCGGGCGACGTGATCTCGACCGGCACCTGCGGCGGCGTGGGCGTGGCCATGAACCCGCGCGGCTATCTCAAGGTGGGCCAGCGAGTCAAGATCACGATCTCGGGCATCGGAGCGATCGAGCACGAAGTGATTCCCGAGCCCGCGGACTCGGCCGTCCTGTGAACGGCGCCGAAGCGCTGATCCGGACCGCGACCGCGGCCGGCGTCGACGTGTGCTTCGCCAATCCCGGCACGACCGAGATGCACGTCGTGGCGGCGCTCGACGCCGCGCCGGGCATGCGCGCGGTGCTGGCGCTGTTCGAGGGCGTGGTCACCGGCGCGGCCGACGGCTACGCGCGTCTGTCGGGGAAGCCGGCGCTGACGCTCTTGCATCTGGGTCCCGGCTTCGCGAACGGCATCGCCAACCTGCACAACGCGCGCCGCGCGCACTCGCCGATCGTGAACGTGATCGGCGACCAGGCCACCTGGCACCTGGCGGCCGACGCACCGCTCACCTCGGACATCGAGTCACTGGCGCGGCCGGTCTCGCGCTGGCTGCGCAAGAGCGCCACGGCGGCGGCGCTGGCGGGGGACACCGCCGACGCGATCGCGGCCGCGCGCGTGGGCGGGGGCGGAGCGGCGACGCTGATCGTACCCGCCGACTGCGCCTGGGGTGACTCTCCCGGACCCGCGAAGGCTCGGCCCTTCGACCCGCGCAAGCCCGTGACTTCGGGCGCGATCGACGCCGTGGCCAAGCGCCTGCGCGGGAGTGACTCGGCAGTGCTCTTGCTCGGCGCCGACGCGCTCGGCCGGCGCGGCCAGCTGGCAGCGGCGCGGATCGCGGCCACCACCCGCGCGCGCGTCTTGCTCGGCACCTTCCCGCACTGCGTCGAACGCGGTGCCGGGCTGCCGCCGTTCCCCAAGTTCCCGTACTTCCCCGAGCAGGGCGTGGAGCTCCTGTCGAAGGTGACCGAGCTCGTGCTCGCCGGAATCACCGAGCCGGTCGCGTTCTTCGGCTACCCGAAGCTGCCGAGCAAGCTCGCGCCCGAGAGCTGTCACGTCTCGACCCTGGCGAGCCCGGAAGAGGACTCGGCTGGCGCGCTCGAAGCCCTGGCCGAGGCGCTCGGCGCGAAGCCCGACGCCGGGATTCGCGCCACGCGCGAGGACTTCCCCGAGGCGACCGGCAAGCTCAGCTCCGAGACGTTGGGCCGCACCTTGGCGCGGCTCCAGCCCGAGGGCGCGATCGTGGTCGACGAGGCGGCGACCTCGGGCGCGCAGTGGTTCTCGCTCGCCGCCGGCGCGCCACCGCACACCGTCCTGTCACTCACCGGCGGCGCGATCGGCCAGGGCCTGCCCAACGCGGTGGGCGCGGCGATCGCTTGCCCGGGCCGGCGGGTGATCGCGTTCCAGGCCGACGGCAGCGGCATGTACACCGTGCAGTCACTCTGGACGATGGCGCGCGAGCAGCTCGACGTGACCGTGGTCGTGTGCGCGAACCGCGCCTACCGGATCCTGAAGGTCGAGCTGGCGCGCGCCGACATCAGCCAGCCCGGGCCGGCCGCCCGCGCGCTGACGGATCTCGAGCCGCCGACGCTCGACTTCGTGTCGCTGGCCAAGGGCCTGGGCGTCCCGGCCGAGCGCGCCGAGAGCGCCGAGCAGCTCTCCGCCGCGCTGAGTCGCGCGCTCTCCGAGCGCGGGCCCCGCCTCGTCGAAGCGGTGATCTGAGACTCGAGCCATGG
>Ga0335080_10000835_pt1 | contig 29111 bp, 21 predicted proteins | sample Lox_Sample_34_FD_206720 | JGI IMG/M metagenome (GOLD analysis project Ga0335080, IMG submission 206720) | Soil microbial communities from Loxahatchee National Wildlife Refuge, Florida, United States - Lox_Sample_3.4 | ecosystem: Environmental > Terrestrial > Soil > Wetlands | place: USA... | reverse complement strand
TCTCAAATGCGACAATTTCTTTCACGGTTGCCGGGTCCGGCGGCGTCGATGCTTGTGCATGACCCAAGGTGGCGTCGATGGCCTGCTGAGCCAGATTGGCAGGGATATCTTGGCCCGCGGGCGTCTCGCGGCCGTCCCACATGACCGAAGAAAGGAACTTCAAATTGGTTGCCGGCAGCGGCCGCCGGTAAACCGAAATCTGTCCCGGAATGGGCGCGCACTGATAGGGATCGTCCACCGAAACCAGCGTGTATTCAGCGCCGGCGGGAATCGGAAGCTGCACGCGAATCAGGCCCTTCTTCAGCAGTAAGCTATACGCCAACACCGCTTTGTCAGGTGATGACGTGTCCGCTCCCGCGCAGTTGGACCCGTCATTGGTTCGAAACAAGGCATCTTGCCCCGAGCTTTGCGAGAACCGTTGTTGAATGTGGGCAGGCACGATGGTCCAGCCGTCGCTGGCGACATGACAGGTGGCACAGCTTCGACCGTTCGTCCCGAGGCTCCCGAAGAAGGCGTTTGTGAACTGAAGAGGCCGTCCCTCAAAAATCGTGGTGAATATGCCTGTCGGGTCACCGAACTGCAGAGAATTGGCGCTGGAAACCGTTCCTGGCTGCTCGTCAGCGCTGAACTCCGCCGCCAGTTTCGCGGAGAACAGAGTTGTTGCTCCAATTATGCTCAACACTAGGAACTTATGCATAAGTCCCTCCTCCAAATTCGCAGCCGGAGATGGAAAAACGCGGGTGCCATTTACTGCTTCGTTCCGCGACCTTATTTGGTCGAGAGCAGTTGGTCCGCCCCGGGTTCTACCTGTTAGCTGCTGAGTGTCTCAACCATCGCTGCTTACCTGGGCAGTTTCAAGTCCGCGTCTGCCGCTCGCAGCGCCGGGCGCAAAGCATTGATGGTTTGTGCCGGTCGAGATTCAAATGAACCGCTTGGCCCTGGCGCATGAACCGCTCCGTTCACGACAACGGCAGGACTTCAACTCTGCTGATGTCGGAAGAGCTCTCGTTCCCTTGAGAACGCGAACTATTTTTCTTTGACACCGCTCTACTTACCCCAACTGCGCGCCGTCCGCCCAGTCCCGCCGTGCTACCGTCCCTTCAGGAGAGGCTCTGTGCGCTACCCGGTTTTCGACAACATCTCGATCCCCGAACGCCCGCGTCCGCAAGCGGTCCTCGCCAATGACCCGAATCTGTCAAAACGAACCCAAGAAGTCACTTGTTTTCACAGCGGCTGCCGCGTTTTTCCACACCGGTCGAACCCAAGAGAACCCAGGAAACCCAACGGACGCGCTTCCCGCCCTCGAGTTCGGCATCCCCTTGCCCCGCTTGCTACGATGGTAGTTACCCCTCAAATGGAAGCGCAAAACGTAGATCTGAAGCAGACCGTCAATCTGCCCAAAACCGACTTCTCCATGAAGGCCAACCTGCCCCAGAAGGAGCCCAAGATCCTGGAGCGGTGGGAAAGCGAGCGCCTCTACCACCAGATCCGCGAATCGCGTCAGGGGCGCCCGTGCTACGTCCTGCACGACGGCCCGCCCTACGCCAATGGCCGCATCCACCTCGGCACGGCGTTCAACAAAATCCTCAAGGACTTCATCGTCAAGTCCAAAACTATGGCGGGCTTCGATTCGCCCTACGTTCCCGGCTGGGACTGCCATGGCCTGCCCATCGAGATCAAGATCGACAGCGAGCTCGGCTCTCGCAAGTTGAAGATGACCGCCTCGGAGATCCGCCACGAGTGCCGCAAGTACGCCGAAAAGTACGTCAACATTCAGCGCCAGGATTTCAAGCGTCTCGGCGTGCTCGGCCTCTGGGAAGACCCTTACCTCACCATGAGCGCGCACTACCAGAGCGTGATCGCCGGCGCGTTCGTTGATTTCCTCGATCGCGGCTATGTCTACAAAGGCCTCAAGCCCGTGCACTGGTGCATCAAGGACCGCACCGCGCTCGCCGAGGCCGAGGTTGAATACGCCGACCACTCCAGCCCCTCCATCTGGGTCCGCTTCGCGCTCACCAGCGCCCCGGCTGCCATCGACGCCGCGCTCGCCGGACGCAAAGTCTACGGCCTCATCTGGACCACCACGCCGTGGACCATCCCCGCGAACATGGCCATCGCCTACCACCCGAAGTTCGCCTACGCCGCCGTGGATGTCGCCGGCGACGTCTACATCGTCGCCGAGGATCTGCTGCGCGTCACCGCCGAAAAGCTCGGCTGGAGCGAACCTAAGACCATCGCAACCTTTCCCGGCGAGCGGCTCGAAGGCGCGGTCTTCCGCCATCCCTTCCTTGAGCGCAATTCCGCCGGCATCCTCGCCGATCACGTCACCCTCGAGCAGGGCACCGGCGCCGTTCACACCGCGCCCGGCCACGGCCAGGAGGACTATGCCGTCGGACAGAAGTACGGCATCTTCACCTTCTGCCCCGTCGATGCCGCCGGCCGCTTCTTCCGCGCCGAGGGCGCGCCCGGACACCTCCCCGACGACCTGATCGGCAAGAACGTCTGGGAAGCCAACCCGGTCGTCATCGAGCACCTGAAATCCGCGGGCGCGCTGCTCGCCGTCGAGAAGCTCTCTCACTCCTATCCCCACTGCTGGCGCTGCCACAACCCGGTCATCTTCCGCGCCACCGAGCAGTGGTTCATCGGCATGGACCTCAACCACTTCCGCCAGGACGCGCTGGAAGCCATCAAGCGCGTCCAGTGGATGCCCGCATGGGGCGAAGAGCGCATCTCTAACATGATCGCCGTCCGCCCCGATTGGTGCATCTCCCGTCAGCGCGTCTGGGGCGTGCCCATCATCGTCTTCTACTGCGAAGCCTGCCGCGAACCGGTCACGGACCGCAAGATCCTCGATGGCATCGTGAAACTCTTCGCCGAGCAGACCGCCGATATCTGGTACGAGCGGTCCGCCGCCGATCTGCTCCCCGCCGGCTACAGGTGCGCCAAGTGCGGAGGCGCCGAGTTCAGCAAGGAGAGCGACATCCTCGACGTCTGGTTCGATTCCGGCTCCAGCCACCTGGCCGTGCTGAACCAGCGCTTCGATCTCCCCTGGCCCGCCGACGTTTACATGGAAGGCGGCGATCAGTACCGCGGCTGGTTCCACAGCTCGCTCCTGGTCGGCACCGGCCTCAAAGGCGGCGCGCCCTATCGCTCCTGCGTGCTCAACGGCTGGGTGCTCGATGGCGAAGGCAAGGCCATGCACAAATCGCTCGGCAATGTGATTGAGCCCGAGGAAATCATCAAGGAGCACGGCGCCGATCTGCTGCGTCTCTGGAGCGCGTCCGTCGATTTCCACGAGGACGTGCGCATGTCTCCCGTCATCCTCACCCGGCTCGTCGATGGTTACCGCAAGCTGCGCAATACCTTCCGCTACCTGCTAGGCAACTTGCACGGCTTCGATCCAGCCAGTGATGCAGTGCCGGGCGATCAGATGGCCGAGCTCGATCAGTGGATCCTCCTCCGCGCGGAAGATCTCGTCACCCGCTGCCGCGCCTGGTACGAAAACTTCGAGTTCCACAAGGTCTACCATTCCGTCTACGCCTTCTGCACCGTGGACCTGAGCGCAATCTACTGCGACATCATCAAGGACCGCCTCTACTGCTCCGCCCCCAAATGGCCCGAGCGCCGCAGCGCGCAGACCGCCCTATTCCGCCTGCTCGATGCCCTGGTGCGTCTCCTCGCTCCGTTGATGAGCTTCACCGCCGAAGAGGTCTGGACCCACATGAAGCGCCCCGGCAGCGTGCACGTGGCCTTCTTCCCCGAGCCCTGCGAGCTCTCCGAGGACATTCCAGACGCCATGAGGAAACGCCTCCCCAACTGGGACCGTCTCATGGAAGTGAGGGACGGTGTTTTGAAGAGCCTCGAGACTGCGCGCAACGAGAAGCTCATCGGCGCGCCCCTGGAGGCCCGCGTGCAGCTCTCCGCCAACGGCGACCTCTATCCCCTGCTGGAACAGTACGCCGGCCAGCTTCCCGAATTGTTTGTCGTGTCGCAGGTCGAGCCGGATCGCGCCGCGCAGCCCGAGCTCGACGTCAAAGTCGCCCGCGCCGCCGGTACCAAGTGCGTGCGCTGCTGGAAATACACAACCGACGTCGGCAGCGACGCGCGTTTTCCCACCGCATGCGCGCGCTGTGCCAGAGCCGTCGGCGAGATGCTTCATGGCTGACCAGCGGTGGAAAGCGTACGGTCTCGCGGCCGGCGTGGTCGCGGTGGACCGGCTGTCCAAGTGGCTCGTCGAGACGTACGTCTCCGCCATGGACACCTATCGCGTGATCCCCGGCTTCCTCGACATCGTCCACTCCGAGAACCGGGGCGTGGCCTTCGGCCTCCTCAACGACTCGTCCAACGAATGGCAGACCACCGCCCTGATCCTCTTCTCCCTGGGGGCCATGGTCTTCGTGAGCGCCATGCTGTGGCGTCCCGAACGGCTCGACCGCATCTCCTTCTGGGGCCTGGCGCTCATCCTCGGCGGCGCAGCCGGCAATGTAGTCGATCGCATCCTCTTCGGACGCGTCACCGACTTCCTCGACTTCTATGTCGGCACCTACCACTGGCACACCTTCAACCTGGCAGACTCGACCATCGTGATCGGCAGCGTGTTGCTGCTGATCGACCTGCTCCGGCCGAAACGGCGGGCCGCAAATGTATCCTGAGATCTTCCATTTGCGATGGCTGGCCACCTACGGCGTCCTGGTGGCCGCCGGCTTTCTGACCGCGCTCTGGCTCGCGGGCCGCCTGGCGAAGCAGCAGGGTCTCAACTCCGAGGCCATCACCAATCTCGGCATTTACTGCGCGCTCGCCGCCCTGGCCGGCGCCAAGCTGATGATGTTCGTGATCGACTTCCGCTACTACGCAGAACATCCCTCCGAGATCTTCGCGCTCAGCACCATCCGCGCCGGCGGCGTGTTCTACGGCGGATTCCTCGCCGCGCTCGCCGTCGCTGTCTGGTACATGCGCAAATCCAAGCTGCCCGGCCTCAAGACTGCCGACGTCTTCGCGCCCGCCATCGCCCTGGGCCACGGCATCGGGCGCATCGGCTGCTTCATGGCCGGCTGCTGCTGGGGCATCGAGTGCCACCGCCCCTGGGCCGTGACCTTCACCGACCCTGTCGCCAACGACCTCGTCGGTGTGCCCCTCAACCAACCCCTGCATCCCACCCAGCTCTACGAATCCGCCTCCGAGTTCCTCATTTTCGCAATCCTCTACCGCCTGCTTCGCAAGCCGCACGCCGAGGGCACGATCCTCGCCGCCTATCTCGCCCTCTATGGCGCCGCCCGCTTCATCGTCGAGTTCTACCGGCACCACGAGCAGGGCAACCTCTGGGGCACCCCGCTCGACACCTCGCAATGGATCTCGCTGGTGTTCATCGCCGCCGCCGTCTGGTACTCGGTCAAAGCACGGAGGCTGGCGCCCCAGTCATAGCTCGATCCCGCGCACGATGATGCCGCGCTCCCAGCCGGCCAGTAACTGAGGCCGTTCCACAGGTGGACGCACCCGGCTTCGTAAAAGGCAGATGACTCGCTGGTCGCGTTGCGTTCCCCAGAGGATCGATTCCGGATCGTCCACGACCCGGAAATCGGCGATGTCCCAGCCGGCGCGATCGATCAACGTCTGCAGGCCGCGCTCGGTGAAGATCCAGTAGTTGGTCTCGTCGCCCCGCAGGCCGTTCCTGCCAGCCAGAAACGCCACTGGCAATTCGCTCATCGCCGTGCGTCCGTCGGTGGCGTATCGCGTGATCGCCGTGGTCAACAGGCAGTAACGCGCTCTGGCAGCCAGCTCTTCCAGGACGCCGAGAGGGTTTTTGAGATGATACAGAACGCCAAGAAATACCGCGAGGCCGTACCGGCCGATCGACAGCCTCGGCTCGCGAGTCGAGGTCCACCGATGCGATGCGCACCGACGAGTCCAGCGCAGCCCTCAGGGCCTTCACCCCCGCCATCCGGTTGTAATTGGTCGGAGCGTGGTCGATTGCGTGAACCCTCGCTCCAAGCGATTCGAGGAAGAAAGATACCGAGCCGTCTCCGCAGCCGGCATCCAGCACCGGATCGCCGCCAACCAGGCGCCGAAGCCAGCGGTTCGGCCCGGTCAGCACCGAGTCGAGGATCGACAGCATTCCGAAGCTGTCGTGGGGGTACCAGTCGAAACCTTTCGGCTGAAGCGTGGCCTTGTGCGCCGCAAGCTGATTCTGAAACTCATGCGCGAGTTCCCGCAACTCGCCGGCGTCGATATCGGTCAGGAGGTTTGTAGAGCGGAGGCGCGACATATTCCGATGGGTCTAGCTCAGCGCGACCACGGCGGCGCTGACCGGGCCTTCGCCCACGGGGACCATCGTGAACAGCGGAGCGCTCTTGTACCGTTTCACCCGCACACCGCCCGCCTGGTTCCCCGAGAGCGCCCGCAGCCAGATCACGGCCATATCCCCCGATCCTTGATTCAGCACCAGCGCGTACTGCCTGTCGGGTGTGATCACGATCGACGTCGGTTCCTTTCCCACCCCGACTACCGCGATCAGCTTCCCGCTATCGACGTCGAGCACCGTCACGCCATCGGCTCCCGGATTGGCCAGCATCAGGTACGAGGGGTTCGTCTCCGTCACCGCCATCCCGGCGGGCGCGTGGCCGGCCAGGCGCGTCTCGGCCACCTCCGTCCGATAGGGATACACCGTCACCACGGCGTCCATCCCGTCGCCGGTGACGTAGAGCTGACCGCCGTCGTCCGTAAAGCAGAAGTTGCGCGGAGCCACCGAAATCGGCAGCCGCACCACAGTCCGTCCGCTGGCGGTGTCGTAGATGGTGAGGCTGCGATCGGTCTGGCTGCCGGCGATGATCTGCCTGCCGTCCTTCCGGAAGCGCGCGATCGAAAGCTCGACCGGGGCCACTATGGTGCGAGTCGTTGCCGCCTTGGCAAGCGATACGAGCGTGAGCGAACGGCTCCTGCCGCTCACGACGCACCCGTCATCGGTCTCGCGCGCCAGGTCGAAGTCGTCCGGCGGCGCGGAGAGACGGATGCGGCGGCCCGGACGCAGCGAATCGAAAGGGATCTCGATCAGGCCCGGCAGATCGCGATAGAGTACCCACAGGGCGCGCCCGTCCCGCGAGATGCGCATGCCCACGGCGCCGTTTCCCGCCCGCACCCGTCGAGAGACGCCCAGCGTGTTCGCGTCGATCTCATACACCGTGCCGTTCTGCGGAGCCAGCGCGTACGCCTTCGCCTGTTTGGGATCGGGGTGGGCCAGCATCTGCTCCGGTGCGGCATCGAGCGGAATCTGCCGGCGCATCCGGAACCTGCTGAGGTCTACTACGCCGATCGTGCGACCGTCGCGGTTGGCCACGAAGCAGAAACCCGGGAAGGGCTGCGCCTTGGGCTGGGTGCAGCCCGCCGCGGCGGCAGCCGCTCCGGCGACGAGCGCGCGCCGCGAGATGGGGGTATGGTTCACTCGCCCGATATTTTAGCGGGATTACTTCGCGCTCAGCAGGTTCGCAAACAGCCGCCATGCACCGGGTACTCCCGCCGGAAGCTGCCGGAACCACGAGAACGCGGTAAAGATGTAGACGCCCTTGCCGTACCGCGTCCAGATCTCGCCGCCCGCCAGCGGCTCCTCGCCCGGATCCTGACTCGCGATCACCGTCTGGTAGCGCGGATCCCATTGTGCCGCGAAGTAGAGCCCTCGCTCCTGCACCCAGCCGTCGAAGTCCTTCATGTTGATGTGATTCGGATATTGCAGCAGCGGGCTGTCGGGACTGGTGAACTTGACCGGCGCCTCTTCCACCGTCACGCGATACTTGTTGCCGCCCGGGACCGCGAAAGGATACGGCCCCAGGTTCGTGGTCACGGGCGTGGTGTTCTGCCCCAGGATCAGCTGCAGCGAAGGAAGCGCCGGGTTGTTGGCCTGGCGCGCGTTCGGGTCCGGGCTGTCGCCCGTCTGGTATTGCACGACGTAGGTGCCGCCGTTCTTGACATATTCCATCAGCCGCGATTGATTGGCGCGGACGTCGGCGCGTACATTGTACGAGCGCACGCCGGCTACGATGGCGTCAAACCGCGAGAGATCGGCTTGTTCCAGATCGCTCGTGCTGAGCAGGGTGACGTCCAGCCCGAACTGCCGCAGGGCGTCGGGCATCTCGTCGCCCGGCCCCATGATGTAGCCGATCTTCTTCGCCGTGACCTTGATGTTGGAGCGCACCAGCTTGATGTTCGACGCCGGGAACAGCACCTGCGACGAGATGTGCGGATAGGCGATGACCTGCGTTCCGTTGGCGATGTCGCGTCCGCCGACCCTGGCGACGGCAAGCAGCGAAGCCGTGGCCTCGCCGGAAGGAGGAGTAACCGTAAACGTGATCACTTCCTGCTCGCCCGTGCGGATCAGCTTGAATGCCTGCGCGGGCGGATCGGCCTTCCATCCTTTGGGGAGCTCGAGGTGCACCTCGCCCTCCTGGTTCGCCACGTTGGCCTGGACGGAAACCTGGACCTTCCGCGCCGCCGAGTCGGGGAAGAGCGACACGGGCGAGGGCAGATTCACCGCCACTGCCGGCACGATCACCGCGGGCCGGACGCGCTCGCCCTCCGCTCGGTCGGCGTACCGGAAGTGAACCGGACGGACCAGCTCGATCGGCGCGCCATCGATGTTGATCCGCGCGCGAACCTGCGCCGCCGGCGGGCTGTCGGGCAGGCCGATAAGCAACTGATTGTCCACGTCGTACACGTCGGCGTTGTGCGGCTTCACCAGCCAATAAGGCTGCGTGTACGGTTCGTTCGCGGGGACCTGGCGGCTGAACTCCAGCGTGGCCGCCTGGTTGTAACCCAGCGCCGCGGGCTTGGCCGCGAGCGCTTCGTTGAAGATACCTTCGATGCGCTCCGCCTCCAGCGAGACATTCGCATGCGAGCGGTTCAGCACCGTGGCGGTGACGTTGAAGTTCGCGCCTGGCGCGGTCTCCGGCTGGCGCGCCTGGGCCTCGAACCAAAGCCCGGCGCAGGCGGCGATGGCTTCATCCAGCTCGGTGAGCTTCGCCTTGGCCAGCGGATCGTCGATCGCCGCAATCAGCGGCCGGGCCTTGACCAGAAGAGGAATCGCCTTCTCGGGATGGGCCGGCTCGTAGGTGCGAATGACATCGGCGAAGATGGCGCCGATGGGGCCGCCGCCCGGCAGGCGATTCCACGTGGTATCGATGCCCTCGAACAGATCGTCCTTGGCCGGTGCGCCGCCGATGACGATGAAGTCGCTGTGCCCGGCGCCCGGCCGCCGCATCGCGCCCGTCCCCTGCGAGTGGTGCATGGAACGCGAAAGCACCGCCAGCTCTTCATAGGAATAGCCCAGCACCGGATTGAACGCGCCCGTATCGGCAAAAGGTCCGGGCGGCTCGGTCCCGTTGCCGTCCGTGGGATTGGGAGTGGCACCGCTCCGGCCTCCCCGTCCGCCTCCCTGCTGCGGCGCGGTGGCCGGACCCAGTGGAAACCCGAAGCCGGTGAAGCCGGCTGCCTGAGCCAGGCGTTTCGCCTGCCATGGCTGCACGTACTTGAGCTGTTCGGGGAACTTCGTCGGGTCGGCGGCGGCGGTGAACGCCTCCTTGCCGAGGATGGCGGAGGTCTGGTGCTGTCCGTGGCCGTCGCGCGGCGTCCCGCTGAAGCCATTGATGATCACGTCCGGACGGTAGCGCCGGATGATCCACACCACGTCGGAAAGGATCCGGTCGTGGCCCCACTTCTGAAGCGTCTCCTCGGCGGTGCGGGTGAAACCGAAGTCGATGGCGCGCGTGAAGAACTGCTCCGCGCCGTCGATCTGCCGTGCATCGAGAAGCTCCTGCGTGCGGATGATTCCCAGTTGCGCTCCCTGCTCGCTGCCGATGAGGTTCTGCCCGCCTTCGCCGCGCGTGAGAGAAAGGTATGCCGTACGCATATGCCGCCCGCGCGCGAAGTAGGCCAGCACCGCGGTGCGCTCGTCGTCGGGATGGGCCGCGATGTGCAGCACCGTGCCGAGCTCGTTGAGCTTGTAGAGCCTCTCCTCGATCTCGGCGGCGCCGGAAAACGGGCGCTGCGCGCGAAGCGTGACGGAACTGGAGAGACACAGCGCAGCCAATGCGAGAACAGCGGGAGTGCGGACCATTGTTTCCACATTTTACGACGGCGAAGGCGAATCGAGCTTGATCCAGTTCTCGCTGATCTTGCCGTTCACCACGTGAACGATGGCGATGACGCCAAACTTGACATCCCGGCCGGTCTGGGAGTCGACGCCCTGAGCTGTCAGGCGCGCCGCGACCTTCTCGCCCTCGCCGAAGAGGTCGTCGATCGTGACATGGAACTCGGTAAGTTCCATGCCGTCCGGGGCCCATTCCTGCTCGAGCCAGCGGCGAACCAGGTCCTGGTTGCTCCCGGCCAGCGCGCCGGCGATCAGCTCGCGCGCATCGTCCGCGCAAGACGCGGGAACCAGCAACCCGAACGTGCCGAGTGCAAAATGTCCGGGAAGAGTGGGCTCGGTGGTCACCTCGGCAGGAAGGTTCGCGTCGAGCAGTACCTGCTGCGCCTCCATCGCGGACCGGCGATCGCTCAGAAGCCCGATTTGAACCATCTCCTCGGCCGCGGGGGCGGCCGGTTCCCGAGGTGCAGATTCTTCCGGTTCCATTTCCTCCGCGTCCACCGCTTGCTCACGCTGGAGGTGCCGCCGTTCCAGTTCCGCCTGGTAGCACCGCCGGGCGAGATCCACCAGCTCTGCCGGGTCCATTGCCAGAAGTTCCTCGTCGCTCAGCGAGCGATAGTGGCTACGGTAGTCTTCGGCGGAGAGTTTCATCGTACCGTCAGGGTAGCAGGCCGCGGGTATACTGGCGGTATGCACCTGACCACGGCACGCGCTCTAATTTTGGTCGCCGCGCCCGCCCTCGCGCTGGCAGGCAACTTCAACGGGACGTGGGATGCGACCATCATGTCCGGCAGCGATCCGGTCGCCTTCCGCATGGAAGTCGCGGAGGCGCCGGCCAAGGTCTGCTTCTTCGAGGACACGCAGCCGGTTTGTTCGACTTCCGCCGAGGTGGATGGTACGAAGCTCGTGGCCAAATGGGACTTTCTGCGGACGGACTTGCGGCTGGAAGTGAAGGGCGACAAGACGCTGACAGGCGTCTACCACCTCTATCGCAGCAACCGCGACATGAACGTCGAAGCGCGCATTCACCAGGCGCCGCCCGCGCCTGCCGCGCCGCCAGCGAAGCTGGACGGCGAATGGGAGGCGCGGGTGGCGGACCGTCCGAACAACCCGGCCTGGCAACTGCTCCTGCGCCAGTCCGGCAGCGACATCAAGGGCACAATCCTGCGCGTGGATGGTGACGACGGCACCATGGTGGGCCGGGTTGAAGGCACCCATCTCTCGATCAGCCATTTTTCCGGCGACCGGCCGGTATCGCTCACCGGCGAGCTCAAGCCGGACGGCAGCCTGGAACTGAAGCTCGGGCGCACCAGCCTGGTCGCGCTGCGGCCTGCCGAATCGCGCGCGCGCAATCTCGCGCCGCCGCTCGACCCGGCTACGTACGCTCACGCGAAGAACCCTGACGAACCGTTCCACTTCCGCTTTCCCGATCTGAACGGCCGCGCCTACACGGAGGCCGACTTCCGGGGCAAACCGCTGATTGTGACCATTACCGGAAGCTGGTGCCCGAACTGCCGCGACGAAGCCCCGTTCCTTGCAGAGTTGTACGACCGCTACCACCCGAAGGGACTGGAGATCGTGGCGTTCTGCTTTGAGGAGGCGAGCGACGCGCCCGAGCACGGACAACTGCGCGCGTTCGTCCGCAAGTTCGGTATGAAGTATCCGGCGCTGCTGGCGGGCGAGCCCTCGGGGCTGCGCACACAGGTACCGCAGATCGAGAACCTGAGCGCGTTTCCTTCGTCGATCTACATTGCCAGGGACGGGCGCGTCCGCATGGTGCACACGGGTTTTCCGGGCCCGGGCAGCGGCGAAGAGTTGACGCGCGTCAAGAACGAAATTCGCGAGCTCGTGGAACGGATGATCGCGGAGCCGGTCGCGGCTGCGCGGGCCCGCTAGGCCAGATTCAGGACCTGCTTTACGCTCCCGCTCTGCTCGCCGATCTTCTTCTGCAGCAGCATCAGCGCGTAGATGAGCTGCTCCGGACGCGGCGGGCAGCCCGGCACGAAAACGTCAATCGGGATCACCTGGTTCACCGGAACCAGTGCGTAATTGTTGAAAACACCCGTGGAGGTCGCGCAGGCGCCCATCGATATCGCCCACTTCGGCTCGGGCATCTGTTGGTATAGGTGGCGGATGACGGGCGCCATCTTCTGCGACACCCGGCCGGCGATGATCATCAGGTCGCTTTGTCGCGGCGATCCGCGAAAGACCTCGGCGCCGAAACGGGCGATATCGAACCGCGAGGCGCTCATCGACATCATCTCGATGGCGCAGCAGGCAAGTCCGAATGTCATCGGCCAGATGGAATTCTTGCGCGCCCAGTTGAGCGCGGTATCGAGCGTGGTGAAGACAATCCCTTCGCCTGCAGCCGCCGCGGCGTTGGCGACCGAGTAGTCGTCCACTCTCGTGAATAGCTCGGGCTGGCTGCTGGCCATGGGCTTGTTCATGACTATATTTTCGCATGGCGGGGCGAAAAAGCTGAAGCACCTCCCGCATGGCTTGTAAACTGGAGGTTTGCCTTCTTTCGAGCAGCTTCTGCAGAGCGCCGCTTCCTTGTTTGGAATCGATGCCGGGTATTGGGACGTCTGGGGCCAATACCACCCCACCTCGATCGAATCCCGGCAGGCCATTCTGCGGGCGCTCGGCATCGACGCGGACTCGACCGAGGGACTGGAGCGCTCCCTGGCCGATCTCGCCCGCAGGGAGTGGGAGCGCTTGCTGCCGCCGGCCGTGGTCGCCGGCGAAGGCCCCGTCGAGCTCTGCGTGAATCTGCCGGCAGAGGCTTTGGGCCAGACAGCGCGATTCGAGGTGCGGCCGGAGGACGGACGCGTCGCGCGCTGCGAACTTCAACTGTGGGAATTGCCGCAGACTGAATCGCGGGACATGAATGGGCAAACGTGGGTGCGCGTTCGAGCGCGGCTCGCCACCCGGCTCCCGCTCGGCTATCACGAGATCCGCGTCAGCGTGGGAACCAGCGAGGGCGTCACCCGGTACATCGTCACCCCCGAGAGGGCATGGACCGGTCCGCACCTCGGACATGGCGGCCGCTCAGCCGGTATCTGCGTCAGCCTCTATGGCGTGCGCACCGCGCGTAACTGGGGCTGCGGCGACTTTCGCGACCTGGATCAGGTCAGCGACTGGGCGGCGCACGATCTGGGTGCAAGTTTCGTCGGCCTGAATCCGCTGCACGCCATCCATAACCGGCGTCCCTACAACACCAGCCCCTACCTGCCGAACTCGATTTACTATCAGAATTTCCTTTATCTGGACGTGGAGGGCATGGAAGACTTCGCGCGCTCCCGGCGGGCGCGCACGCTGCTTCAGAGGCCCGAGATTGCGCGCGAGATCGCGGAGCTGCGCGAAACGCCCCTGGTGGAATACGAGCGTGTGAGCGCTCTGAAGCTGCGATTCCTGAAACTGATGTTCGTTCAGTTCCTGCGCTGCCGGCGGCAGGGCGGCCCGCGCGCCCGCGATTTCGATGCCTACCGTGCCCGCGAGGGCGACCTGCTGGAGAAGTTCGCCACTTACTGCGCGCTGGACGAGGTGATGCACCGGTGCAACCCGGAGGTCTGGGTCTGGACGCAGTGGCCGCCGCAGTATCAGGATCCGCAGTCGGAAGCAGTCCGCGTTTTCCGCCGGAAACACTGGCGCCGCGTGATGTTCTACCAGTACCTGCAATGGGAGATCGACAGCCAGTTGCGCGCCGCACAACTGCGGGCGCGGGAGCGCGGTCTCTCCATCGGGCTCTACCACGACCTGGCGCTGGCCACCGACCGTTTCGGCAGCGACCTGTGGGGCCACCGCGAGTTCTTCGTCGCCGGTTGCCGCGTCGGGTCGCCCCCGGACGCCTTCTCGCCCAAGGGTCAGGATTGGGCGTTCCCGCCGCCCAACGCGATGCGGCATCGGGCCGACGGCTACCGCCTGTACGCCGAGTCGATTCGCAAGAATTGCAGGCACGGCGGCGCTTTACGCATCGACCACGTGATGCGGCTCTTCCGGCTGTTCTGGATTCCCGACGGCTACGAGGCGACCGAAGGCACCTACGTGCGTGAAGTCAACGAAGACCTGGTGCGGATTCTGGCTCTGGAGAGCGTGCGCAACCAGGTGACCGTGGTAGGAGAAGACCTGGGTACGGTCGAGCCGTCTATTAGAGAGACGCTGGCGCGGTTCGGAATCCTGAGCTACCGCCTGTTCTACTTCGAAAAGGAAGATGCCGGCCAGTTCCATCCGTACAACGCGTATCCTGCCCAGGCGCTGGTCTCGTCCACGACACACGATCTGCCGACGCTGGCCGGGTTCTGGGTGGGAGCGGACATCGAGTCGCGCCGCAGCGCGGGCCTGATCGACGACGACGCGTACCGCGCCCAGCAGGACGAGCGTGCGCGCGATAAGCAGGAGATGCTGGACGCGCTGTTCCTCCAGGGGCTGATGCACCAAGATCGGCCGCGCGCGGCGGATGCTTACCGGGAGATGACAGGCGAATTGCACCACGCCGTTGTCGGTTTTCTGGCACTAACGCCTTCCGCCCTGCTGGCAATTAACAACGAAGACCTGACCAAGGAGTTACACCAGCAGAACCTGCCGGGGAGCACGTGGCAATATCCGAACTGGGCCCGCAAGATGCGGTTGAGCATCGAGGAGCTCCGGCAAGGCGAAGGACGCGGGTATACGGCGATGTTCGCGGACTGGATCGAGCGGAGCGGGCGGAAGAACGTAGCTTGACACGCGCCGTGCGTTACCGGTCCATGCGAATGCTCGGCTTGCCGCTGGTGGAGTTGCGTGCCGTGGCGGGGTCGAAGATGCGCGCGTCGACTGGGAGCAGCTTGTACGGCGCCGGGTCAGGTTGCTCCGCGAACAGGTCGCTCAGGTCGGTTGCCGCGGCGTCGTAGAGATTCAGCGGCGGGATTCCCAGCAGCCTGAAAATGGTCTTCAGCAGCCCGGGAAAGCTGGAATTCCGGTGCGAGATGTATCCGTGGCGGATCCACGGGCCGGCCGCAATCAGCACGGTGCGATGAGCGTCGATGTGGTCGATGCCGCTCTGCGCGTCGTCTTCCGTGATGAAGACGGCCGTGTCCTTCCAGCTCGGAAGCGTGGAAAGGAACTCGATAATGCGCCCCAGGGCATAGTCGTTGTCGGCCACGAAGCTCTCGCCGTACGGATATCCATCTGCCGGTCGTGCCGAGGTCGTATGGTCGTTGGGCAGGTGGATGAAGGTGAACCGCTCCAGACCTCGCTCGCGGACCTCGTTGATGAACTGGGTGGCGCGGAACTGATCCGTGATGTTCATGTTGAACCCCGGATACGTCCGGGAGGTATTGCGATAGAGCGGATCGGGCATAGGAACGTTGGTCAGGAAGCGCGCTCCGGTCGGTGCCAGGTCTTTTCCCTCGTCAACGCCGGCAAGCTCGAAGCCTTCGCCGTAGTTGCGGAACGGGATCCCGTGGCGCTCCAGGTGGTGCCAGAGGGTTCCGCCTTCGAGTTGCTCCTCGGGGTGCACCGAGGAATCCGAACCGGCGAACAGGAGCCGCCCGGGAGCCGGGCCCAGCCGGAAGTCCTTCTTCTGCTCGCTATAGGCGGCCATCAGGGAGCTCTCGGTCCAGGCGTTGGGCGGCGAGCCCACCAGCCAGTGGTGCCCATCGACGCTGACGTCGCTGTCCGTATAGAAGTTGTCGCTGATAGCGAACTGGCGGGCGAGGGCGTGGTGATTCGGCGTGACGCTGATGTCCTTGATGGATAGTCGCTGGCGCCGGCCGTCGGCGAACCCGCGCAATCCGAAGCGGGCGAGTTCGGGGGCTCCCATCGAGCCGGGAACGTCGCCGAAGACCTCGTCGTAGGTGCGATTCTCTTTCACGATCAGGACCACGTGCCGGATCGCGGACGGAATCGCAGCGTCGGGAACGGGCCGCGGGATGAATCCGCAGGACTCCAGAACGAACCGGGTGTAGCCGGCCAGTGCTCCGGCCTCGGGTATGCGGAAGAGGGAGACCGATCCGTGGCGTCCCCGGAGCGCGCGATACGAGGAATCTCCCATCACGGCATTCGGCCCCTGTCCGAAACCGCGGCCCGCCGCGACAAACACCTGGTCGCGGTCCACCGCTACCCGGGTGGGAAACCATCCGGCGGGGAGGTGGCCGAGGACGCGGCCCTGCCTGGGGTCGATTACCGCCACCGCATTGATGCCGGCCTCGGCCGCAAACAGCCAGCCAGTGGGCGCGTGGTAGGCCAGGCCGATTGGAAGGACGCCGCGGAACTGCTCCAGACCCGGGATGCGGATAGAGATCTCGGAGACGATTCTGAGGCTGGATGCGTCGATGGCGGTGACGGTATCGAGATTGGCATTCGAGACGAAGACCCGGTCTCCCGCGGCGGCAATTCCAGAGGGGCTCGCGCCGGCAAGCGATGCGGCGGAAAAGGGGGCACCGGTGGCGACGAACGCGACCACGGACGGAGCGTTCGGCTTGGAGACGTCGATCACGCACACGGAGTTGGCTTCGCGGACGTTTGGCTCGCCCAGACCTGGCACGCGTACGGGACCTCGGGCCGTGGTCCGTTCGGCCCCGGTGATTGATTCCGGACTCGGGAAACCGAACGCCGGGAACGGAAGTCCGGTTTCGAGCGGGTTCTTTGGGTCGGCACCCGGAATGGCCTGATATTCGAACATTCCGAGATTGGTGACGTAGAGGCGGCGGCGGTTCGGAGACAGTGCCAGAGCGAAGGGTAGACGCCCGGTCTTGACACTGGCCAGCACGGCGCGCGTTCGCGTGTCGATTACGGCCACCCGGAAATTGGCCTGGTCTACCGCGTAGAGCAGGTTGCGCTCGGCATCGAAAGCGAGATCACCGGCGTAGGAGTCCCGGTAGCCGTTCTGATTGAGGTCCACAGGCCGGCGGCGGTCGGAATTGAAATCGAACCAGGATATCCGGCCGGAGTTTCCCTCGGAGACGTAGGCCGAATGTTCGGATGCAAAGGCTATCCCCATGAAAACACCGCGCCACCCGGCCGTGCCTCCGTCGTCGAGGTCAGGACCGCCGCGATCGTCATCGCGGTCGCGGGCCGCAAGAGTGCGTGGAACCCATTCGCCGGAGCGCTCCCGCTCCAGGATCGTCAGTGAGTTTTGGCCAGGCCCTCCATCGGCGGTGACCAGGGTTTTCCCCGAGGGGTTTATGGCCAGCCCAAACGGGCCAGCCCCGGTGACAAAGGTTTCTCCGAGTGGCTGAATGACACGTCCGCCTGGGAGAACGGACGCGTTTTCATGGCGGTGCGCGGGCCGGATTCCCGCCGGGCTAGAGAAAGACTGCGCCCGCAGCAGGAAGCCCTGGCAGATCACGAGAAGGAAGCAAAATCCGCACCCGGTGCGCACTTTCTTCATGATAAGCCGCAGTTCGCAGAGGCCGGAGCGAAAACTCGCGTAACCTTCCGGTATGCAGCCTTTACCGGGAGCGGCTATAATCAGGTAAATATTTCAACCGTAACTTCTGCCATTGGCCTGGGTATATCAAAGCCGAGGGCTGTGTACCCTTATTGACAGTGCTAGTTATTACAAAACCCGCGGTCGTAAGGGGACGTGGCGAGGGGGTGTGTCAATTGGCACCACACCTGCTGAAGTTCGGTGAGCGGCAACCCCCAATGAAGTACGCTGTCAAACTGCTGGCGTTGGCGACCATCCTCGCCACGGGGAGTCCGCAATTGGTGGCAGGGCCGCAGACCGGCAAAGGAAGCACAAAAAAGACACCTCAAAAGTCCGAAGGCGCATCGTTGTCGGGTTGTGTGGATCAGCAGGAAGGACAATACGTTCTGGTGGACGATCACGATCTCAAAGTGATCGCCAACCTGGAAGCTGAGGGGTTTCCGACAGAGGGGTTTGCCAAGCACATGGGTGAGAAGGTAATCGTCCGGGGATCGCAGAACCCGGGGGATGCCCGCCCGGTCTTCAAAGTACACCGCATCGAGACCGTGAGCGACACGTGTGCGCCGCAGGCTTCCTCAGGGGGAAAGAAGTGAGCTCAGTCTTGGGAGGAGACAATATGGCATCCGGTATTTTTGCAACACCTAAACCGCTTGAAGATCCGTTAGCGCATTTGCCGTGCTCCACGATCGTGGAGTACCGCAAGGGGCAGATCATTTACAGCCAGGACCAGCCTTCGACGACGCTGTACCTGGTAATCGACGGGAAAGTAAAGGTTTCCAGAGTTGCAGACGATGGCCACCAGGTGGTGGTGGACATCTATCAGGCAGACGAATTCTTCGGCGAGTCGGCATTTCTCAACCTGCCGCACCGCTGCGAGCAGGCAACGGCTCTGGAAAACTCCAAGCTCATGACGTGGACCACGGCAGAGATTGAAGATATCGTGACCAAGCGTCCCCGGCTGGCAGTGGCGCTGCTGCAGATCCTGGTCCAGCGAACCGTGGATTTCACGCACCGTATCGAGAGCTTCAGCCTGGACAACATCGCGCGCCGCCTCGCCCGCTCCCTGATCCGCTTCTCGGAAAGGCTGGGGGTTCAGGAGCAGGACGGCTCCGTGCGCATGGCTCCGTTTACACACGAACTGCTTTCGCAGTACGTAGGCACTTCCCGCGAGATCGTAACGCACTATATGAACCAATTCCGGCGCCAGGGATACCTGCGCTATTCACGGAAGGGGATCGTGCTCTACCGCGACGCCTTTAAGGACTGGCTGCGCCAGAACGCGTAGCTCAGAAGGCGATCCGAGGGGCTTTCGTGCTTCCCGCGGAGTTGCTCAGGGTGACGTCGCAGGCGGCGATGCGGGACGCATCGCCGGTCACCGGGAATTGCGCGTGAAGCAGGAAAGCTCCGCCCGCGCCGGACGCGGAGAAATAAGTCTGGAATTGCCCTGCCGCATCGGCGCGAATCGCGCCGGGGGCCAGCGCAGTGCCTCCCGAATCGTAAAAAGTGAACGACAACGTGCCGAGTGTGCGCGTGTTGTCGAAGCCGGTTACCGCGATGTCTACGGAGGATGCGGAGCGGACTCCCTGCGTCTGCTCCACATCTACGGGCGCCGCCGGTATCGCCACGCTTAGCTGATCGTTTGCCGAACCCAGCCAGGCGCTGAAAACAATAGTCCCCGCCGTGGTGCCGGTCTGAAACGGAATGCTCACCTGGGTATCGCCGGGCGCCACCGAGTATGCCGCGTTCCGTTGTCCGTTCGCGAAGAGGACCGTGGGATCGTACGGCCCGCGAAAGTCCAGCGTGACGCCTCCCGTGGCGGCCGTTTTCACAGCCGAATCGAAGCGCACGATCACGCTGCCCTGCTGGGCGCTGGCCACGCGCTTGAGATCCACCGTGAGGAACGGTTTGGGCAGCGGAGGATCGGCGCCGAGTCCAGTCAGCGGATAGACGCGACCCCCGACCGCCAGCGTCCCCTGGCTCGGGCCCGTCGCCTGCGGGGAGAAGGTTATCGTGATCACTCCCGATTGCTGCGGCTGAAAGGCCTGCCCTGAAAGCGCCTGGCCGGCGAGCGAGAAATCGGAACCCTGGACAGCGATGGCCGGGACAATCATGACCTGCGGAGTCTGATTGGAGATGGTAAAGCGCTGCTCGGCGGACGAGCCCCGAACCACGCTACCGAAATCGAAGACGCCGGTGACGGTCAGGCTGGGCCCTACGGTGGCGGTGAGCAGGATCGAGACACCATCGGAACGTAGCGCGGCGCTATAGGTCCCGATATCCGCGGAGCGGAACGACACGGTGAAATCGAGCGCAGCCTGCGGCGCGAGGGTAGCGGGCAGGGCCGGAGCGGCAAGAGCGAAGCCGGAGCCCGCCACGTTGAGCGTGGTTACGGCTGCCGAGCCCGCGGAAATGTTGCGCAGCCGGAACCTGGCGGTGCTGGTCTGCCCGGCGTATAGCGAGCCGAAGTCATAAAGAGCGGGTGCGGGATGCTCGGAGACATCGTCCACCACGTAAAGTTGGAGCTGTGCCCACGCGGGAAGGGAGCAGAGCAACAGAAGCAGCGCCTTCATGGCTTGATCACCGTGATGGTGGGACTGCCGATTCCGAAAGCCGGAGGCGCGGGCGGAGGAGCGGCGGCCGCGGGTGTCGATCCCGCATGCCCTGCCAAAATGGCCGCGAGGGCTCCGCCGCCGGCGGCAGCACCGATCGCGATCCAGCGGCGGCTGTGGGAACTCGCGGCCGCGGCCGGAGCGCCTGCTTTGAGCCCGGCCACGTACTGGAAGGACACGGTCCCGGCGCGAGCCTGCTCCTTGGAGACAACGATGCGGACCTGGAAGCGGCCAGGCAGGCGGTTCGCCTGAAATGTTCGAATCGTGGCCCGGCCACGGGAATCGGTGGTGGCGACGTCGGTGCGCAGGCCGCTCGCGAAGGTGCCCCCAGGTCCGTCTTCGGGAAGATGGAAGCTAACTGCGGCGCCCGGGACTGGCTTCCCGGTCTCGTCCGTCACTTCCACGGTCAGCGGACGCGAAGACCGTGCGCCAGGCTGATGCACCGCGCCGTCGCCTTCGACAACCTGAATTTGCAGGATGGCAACCTGTGCCGGAGCCCCCGTGGCCAGAACAAGCCAGAGGAAGCCGAGTTTCCGCACCGTAAAGCATTAGTAGCGTGGTCGCGGCGAAGTTATCGGGTTTTTCTCATCAAGACCGTGGTGACGTTGTCCGGGCCGCCGGCATCCTTTGCCGCCTGAATCAGTTTGCGGCAGCTTTCCTCGAGCGGCGCGCCGCGTCCGCCGGCCAGAATCCCCTCGATCTGCGGCGCTTCAATGACACCGTGCAGCCCGTCGCTGCAGATGAGTACCATGGTGCCTGCTGCAAGGGGCACGCGGTAATAGTTGATGGCGAGGGGAGCGCTGGCGCCGATGGCCATGGTGAGCACGTGGCGCATGGGGTGGTGTTTAAGGCTGTCCTCGTCGAGTCCCAGCGGCCGGCCGACTTCGTTGACCCAGGTCTGGTCGTCGGTGACCACCTTCAGTCCCTGGTGATCCATCACATAGGCGCGGGAATCCCCCACGCTGGCGATGGCAAGCTCGGAATCGAGATCGAGGGCCGCCACCAGGGTGGTTCCCATGCCTTCGAGGGAGGGATCGCGATGGGCGGCCTCGAGGACCCGGCGGTTCGCCTCTTCGGCGGCGCGGATGAGAACCTGCGAATCGCGCGGCGCGGCGCCGCGGACAGTTTCGGCCACGGTCTCAACCGCAATTCGCGAGGCACATTCGCCGGCGCGCGCTCCGCCCATTCCATCGGCAAGCACATACAAGCCCGCTTCCGGGTCGATGAGGCAGTAATCCTCATTGTTGGCCCTGACGCATCCTTTATCAGATAGAGCGAAGGCTTCGAGCATGAGCGCACGCGTCCGTAGAAAACTGTAGCACAGACCAGCTGTCAGCTATCAGCTGTCAGATATCAGCTAACTGCTGTCGGCTATCGGCGGATAGCGGATAATGGGAATGCCTCATGTGGAAGCGGCTGCTCCTTACGCTGGAGATGATTAAGTTCGAGCACTCGGTCTTTGCGCTGCCGTTTGCGCTGACCGGGGCGCTATTGGCGCTGCGCGAGGGCGGAATTCGCAGGGGCGAGATCGCGTGGAAGGTGGCATGGATCGTAGTGTCGATGGTGGCGGCGCGGTCGGCGGCAATGGCGTTCAACCGGCTGGTGGACGAGCGCATCGATGCGCGCAATCCGCGCACCCAAAGGCGGCATTTGCCGGCGGGGCTGCTGTCGCGCGGCTTCGGATGGGCGTTCGTGGCGGCGGCATCGGCGGTGTTCCTCGCTGCCGCGGCGGCACTGAATCCGCTGTGTCTGAAGCTGGCGCCGCTGGCGCTGGCCATTGTCTTTTTCTACTCTTTTACTAAGCGGTTTACCTCGTTTTCGCACCTGGTGCTGGGGTTTTCGCTGGGGATCGCGCCGGCGGCTGCGTGGATCGCGGTGCGCGGAGACCTGGACCCGCGGATTCTCTGGCTGACGGCGGCGGTCACTTTCTGGACCGCGGGGTTCGACGTAATCTACGCGTGCCAGGACTACGAATTCGACAAGGCCGAAGGGCTGTTCAGCGTGCCGCGCGTGCTGGGTGTCGCCGGCGCGCTACGCGCGGCGAAGACGCTGCATTTCCTGATGATCGGCTGTCTGCTGGCGCTCGTGTATGTGCTGCAACTCGGGCCGCTGGCCCTGGTGGGAGTGGCCGCGATCGCGGCGTTGTTAATCTACGAGCACAGCCTAGTGAAAGCCACGGATCTTTCGAAGGTGAATGCGGCCTTCTTCACCATGAACGGTTACGTGAGCGTGCTATTCTTTGTATTCTGGGCCGCTGATATATTCCTGCATGCAAGCCGTATTCGATGATTCCCGGCTGATCCCTATTCGCGCCAAGGTCGAGGGGGGCGAAAGACTGTCGTTCGAAGACGGGGTGACGCTTTTCCGGACAACGGACATTTTGGGGGTCGGATACCTGGCCAACATCGTTCGCGAGCGGTTGCACGGCAACAAGACTTACTTTAACGTCAACCGGCACATCAACCCGACGGACGTGTGCGTGGCGAGCTGCCGGTTATGCGCGTTCGGCAAACGGGTGCGCGATCCCAAGGCGTACACGATGTCGTTGGAGGAGGTGTGGCACAAGGCAGGCGAGGGTTGGAGCGAGGCGGTCACCGAGTTCCACATCGTGGGCGGTTTGCATCCCGAGCTGACGCTGGATTGGTATTGCGAGATGCTGCGCGGTTTGAAGCAGCGCTTTCCGCAGGTACACCTGAAGGCGTTCACGATGGTGGAGATCGCGTACCTGGCGCGGCGGAGCAAGGTCACGGTGCGCGAGACTCTGGAGCGCCTGCGCGACGCCGGCATGGACTCGCTGCCCGGCGGCGGCGCGGAGATCTTCAACGAACGGGTGCGGCGCATCATCTGCGATCACAAGATCGACGGCAACGAGTGGATCGAGACCGCGCGCACCGCGCACCAGTTGGGGCTGCGATCGAACTGCACGATGCTCTACGGGCACCTGGAGAACGACGAAGACCGCGTGGATCACCTGGTCCGGCTGCGGGGATTGCAGGACGAGACGCACGGCTTCGTGACGTACATCCCGCTGGCGTTTCATCCGGACAACACGCCGCTGCAGCACATTCCGAAGACGACGGGATTCGCCGATATCAAGAACATCGCGGTGGCTCGCCTGATGCTGGACAATATCCCCCACATCAAGGCGTACTGGGTGATGATGACGCCGCGCATCGCGCAGATCGCGCTTCGGTTCGGCGCGGACGACATCGACGGCACGATCGTTGAGGAGCGCATTTACCACGATGCCGGGGCGACCACGGCGCAGGGGCTGCGGCGGCAGGAGCTGCTGACGCTGATCCGCAAGGCGGGGCGCGAGCCGGTGGAGCGGGATACGCTGTACCGGCCGGTGCAGCGCACGGAAGCGACGTTCACGGTGTTGGTGTAGGGGTATCCTCAAAGTATGCAGGTCGAGCTCCCTGACGTGGAGACGTGGGCTCCAGTCGAGATCCGCTTCGAGCGGCCGATGGATGATGACGAGTACCACGCGTTTTGCGCGATAGCGGACGGCGTGTCCTTTGCATGGCTCATCGACGCCGACCAGCGGACCGTGTACATCTGCCGGCCAGACAAAGAGCCCGAGCAATTCACAGGCGTGGATCACGTTGATGGCGAAGGGCCGGTCGCGGGATTTCGCCTCGAGTTGACCGACATCTGGCAAGGTCTGTAGGCAGTGGCCCGGGACCGTCTGTTTCTCATCGATTCCTTCGGCTACATCTTCCGCGCATATCACGCGCGCGCACGGTCGGCGGCGCCCCCGATGCGCACCAGCACCGGGATCCAGACCGAGGCGGTCTACATCTTCAACAACATGCTGCGCAAGCTGTCCAAGCAGTTTGCGCCGGCTTATATCGCCGCGATCTTCGAGAGCGAAAAGCCGGTTATCCGGCTGCAGGAGTTCGCCGAATACAAGGCTAACCGCACCGAGACGCCGCCGGACTTGATGGACCAGATTCCGTACGTGCGGCGCGTGCTGGAGGCGATGCGGATTCCGATTCTGGAGTATGGCGGATACGAGGCGGATGACGTGATCGGGACTCTGGCACGGAGGGGCGAGGCAGCGGGGCTCGACGTCGTGATCGTTTCCAGCGACAAGGACATGCTGCAACTCGTGACCGAACGGGTCTCGATGCTGAATCCCGCCAAGGACGACGAGTGGTACGACCCGGCGAAGGTCAAGGAGTTCCTCGGGGTCGAGCCCCGGCAGGTGGCCGATCTGTTCGCGCTTAAGGGCGATGCGGTGGACAACATTCCGGGCGCTCCGGGCATTGGCGACAAGGGCGCGCGCGATCTCATCGAGAAGTTCGGTTCGGTGGAGGCGGCCCTGGGGCGTGCCGCCGAAGTCGAGCGCAAGATGTACCGCGAAAGCCTCCAGAACAACGTGGAGCGGATCCGGATGAGCAAGCGGCTGGCGACGATCGCTACCGACGTGCCGGTCGAGATCGCGTTCGAAGCGCTCCAGACGCAGCCGCCCGATCCGGTTCTGTTGAAGGCGATCTATAAGGAGATGGAGTTCCACAGCCTGCTGAAGGAACTCGGGCCGAGCGAGGACACGCGGCCGCGCGACTACGCGGTGGCGAAGAGCGCGGAGGATCTCGCGGGCTGGCTGGAGAAGGCAAATGGCGCGCCCGTCTCGGTGGCGATCGCCAAATCGGCGGAGGGCGAGTTCGCATTGGATACGATCGGCCTGGCATGGCGGGCGGGAGAGGCGCGCGCGGTGCCGCCGGACCTGCTGCCGGCCCTGAAGCCGTGGCTCGAAAACGGGTCGGCGGTGAAAATCGGCTGCGATGTGAAGGACGCAACGGTGGCGCTGGCAAGGCTGGGTATCGAGGCGCGCGGCTTCGCGCACGACGTGATGCTCTACGGGTTCCTGCTGGACGCCGAGCCCGGCGGCTGCTCGCTGGAAGCGCAGGCGCAGCGGCGCATGGATCTGAAGCTGGGCGCCGGGCCGGAGCAGAACGCGGACCTCGCGCTGGAGATCTGGCAGCAGATCTGCCCGTCGATCGACCAGCGTGGCTTGCGCAAGCTGTACGAAGAGATCGAACTTCCGCTGACCGGCGTGCTGGCGCGGATGGAGCGCACCGGGATTCGCATCGACCTGGGCGAGCTGAAGCGCCTCTCGGGGATGATGGAGGGCGAGATCCACCGCCTCGGCGAAGAGATTCATGCCCTGGCGGGACGGCCGTTCAACATCAGCTCACCGCAGCAACTGGCGGTGGTGCTCTTCGACGAGCTCAAACTGAAAGCGCCGCAGACACGAACGTTCGGCAAGAACCGCTCCACCGCGGCCGACGTGCTGGAAGAGATGGCGCCGGAACACGAGATCGTGCGCAGGGTGCTCGAATACCGGCAGCTCACCAAGCTCAAGGGGACGTACGTGGACGCCCTGCCGGTGCTGCTCGACGCCGGCACGCAACGCCTGCACACCAGTTTCAACCAGGCGGGCGCCGCAACGGGGCGGCTCTCGTCGTCGAACCCCAACCTGCAGAACATTCCCATCCGCACAGAGCTGGGCCGCGAAATTCGCGCGGCGTTTGTGCCGCGGCCCGGATGGAAGCTGCTGGTGGCGGACTATTCGCAAATCGAGCTGCGCCTCCTGGCCCACATGTCCGGAGACGAGCTGCTGGTGGAGGCGTTCCGCAATGGCGAGGATATTCACACGCGAACCGCTTCCGAAGTGCTCGGCGTGCCCCCTCTGATGATCACGCCCGATGCCCGGCGTAGCGCCAAGGCCGTGAACTTCGGGATCGTGTACGGCATCAGCGGGTTCGGCCTGGCGCAGCAGTTGGGTATTCCGCGAGCGGAGGCGGAGAAGTACATCAAGAATTACTTCGCGCGGTATACGGGCGTGAAGAAGTTCATCGAGGCGACGATTGCGGAGGTGCGGCAGACCGGTGTCACGCGCACGATGTTCGGACGCGAGCGGCCGATCCCCGACATCAACAGCCGGAATCCGAACTCGCGCGGATTCGCCGAGCGGACGGCGGTGAACTCGCCCTTGCAGGGAACTGCGGCGGACCTGATCAAGCTGGCGATGGTCCGCATCGACCGCGAGCTCGCCGGCATGCAGAGCAAAATGCTGCTTCAAGTGCACGACGAGCTGGTATTTGAGTGCCCGCCCGGGGAGGCCGGCGCGCTCACGGATCTGGTGAAGCGCGAAATGGAAGGCGTGCGCGAGCTGAAGGTGCCGCTAGTGGTGGACGCCGGGGTCGGGGACAACTGGCGCGACGCGAAGTAGCGCACGCTGCCTTTCGCCGATGGCGGCCCAGTCGAAGTGACGTTTGGCGTGAGCATGGGCAGCATCGGCGATCTGGGCCCGGCGCTCGGGGTCGGCGATCAGAGTGGCGATTCCGGCGGCGAAGGCTTCGGGAGTGTCGCCGATCCAGACGCTGTGGCCATGGAGCAGGCCGAGACCGGCGCATCCGGAGGTGGTGGAGACGGCCGCGCGGCGCATCGCCATGGCTTCGAGGACTTTGACGTTGGTGCCGGCGGATACCGTGGTGGGGACCAGCACGAGGTTGGATTCGACGTAGTGCGGGCGGACGTCGCTGACAAATCCGAGGAGGTGCACTCGAGGATTGGAAGGCGGCTCGGGTGTCCCGGCGAAGGCGCGCCAGTAGGTCAGGTAGTCCGGGCCGCAGACTGCGGTCACCTCCATGCCCGGGAATTTGTCAACGAGCAGCGGCCATACTTTTTCCGTGAAGAAGCGGAAGGCTGCGATGTTCGGGAAGTGGCGGAACGAGCCGATGAAGAGCAGGCGCTCACCGGGCGCTTCGGGTTCGGGGCGGAAGCGGTCGAGATCGACGCCGTTGGGAACGATCTCTCCCTTGCCGAGCATCTCGGCATCCTTCCCGCTCATGACGGCCACGCGCGGGAAGCGGGCCACGGCGCGGCGTTCGAAACGGCGCCAGCGGAGGAGATCCCAGGCTGAGGTGAAGGTGCGCTCGCGGCGGGCGATTTGCATGAAGAGATCGAAGGTGACGTCGTGCTCGACCAGGATGTCGCCGCCGTACTCGGCCAACTGCGTGTACTCCACCTGAAGCGCCTCATAGGCGAACCAGCGGCGCTCCTCGGCGAGTGCGCGGCGCATGGCGGGCGAGCGGTATTCGTGGACTTCGGGCGGCAGCAGTGTGCTCCAGCGCGGCTCGCGATAGCGCGGCTTCCGCACCAGGACCACGCGGGCGCAGAATTCGAGCACCGGGGCCAGATCGGGTTTCTCCTCGGCGAACGCGAACAGCTCCACATCGAACTCTTTGGCGATCTCGCGCAGGAGGTTATAGATGCGCACCGCGCCGCCGTGGGAGAGCGGATACGGGAAGTAGGGCGAGAGCAGCGCGACGCGGCGGCGGCCGGCAGTGCACGGCCGGCCCTCGATCGCCTCATGGCCGGCCGGAACCGTCGAGCGGTCGCGCTTTGGCCAAGGCCACCACCACGGACGAAGGTAGATACGGTCGAGCGGCACGCCGCGCCAGAAGAGCAAGCCAGCCAGATTGGGCCGGAGGTGATGGCGCTCCAGACGCGAGTTGTAGGCGAGAATCTTGTGCGGGGCGAGCCGGTACGCGGCGCGGCGCAGCCGGCCGTGTCCGCGGCCGAGCATGACAGGCACGAGCCCGATGCGATACGGTCTCAGCTCGCGGCGGAGCTGCGGCCAGTTTTCATCCGTAGCGACGAAGTGCTTGCGGTCCGGAACCAGCGCGCGGACCTCCGCTGCCATCCTGCGGCACAATTCGGGATCGCCGGTGCAGAAGGTGACCACGGCAACTTCGGGACCTTTGCCCAGCAGGCGCCAGAGCCAGTTCTTCACCGGGTGGACCTCGTAATCCACAGCACTCCCGATGCGGCGAGGGGCGTAACGGCGACTCCCAGAATGACGGGCGAGTATCCGTGACGGTCGATGATGGCGCCGAAGACCGGTCCGATAGCGGCGGAGATGGCGCCGTAGCTCGCAACCAGGATCGAAATGGCGAAGGCGGCCGGCGCGGCGCCGAATACATCGAGCGGCAGGGTGTACATGTTGACGCTGAACGCCGCCACGGCAAAGATGCTCAGCGAGATGCCTGCGGTTGCGACGAGAGGAGTGTTGGCGGCTGGAATCGCGGCCCCGGCGAGAGCAAGGACGCTGGCGGTCAGGCAGACGCGGAACCGCGCGGCAGGCGCGGGCGCTCCGCGGCGGACCAGGCGGAGCGAGAGCCAGCCACCGGCGAATCCGCCGGCGGCGGCGAGCACGGGAGGAATCCACGCGTAGGCGGCGGCCTGCTGCAAGGTGAGGCGGTGCGCCTCGACCAGGAACAACTGCGTGAAGTTGAACCAAAGGAAATAGCCCATCATGCTCAGGGCGTTGGCAACGACGAAGATCCAGAGGCGCTGGTCGCGCAGCATGGCGGCATCGGCGCCGGGATGCTGCTTGGGCGCGGGCAGCGAACCGCTAGAGCGTGCGGTCCAACTCCAGACCGGAATCCAAAGCAGGCCCAGCGCGCCGGTTACCAGGAACGCGGCCCGCCATCCACTGCGAACGGCGATCGCGGTCGCCAGCAGCGGGGCGAGCATCATGCCCAGGCTGACGCCCGCCTGGTTGACGCCGTTTCCGAGAGCGCGTTCCTCGGGGCGCAGATACTGGTGAATGGCCTTCCCTGCTCCGGGAATTCCCGCCGCTTCCGCGACGCCGAGCACGGCACGGCAGCCTGCCAGCCCACCCAGGCCACGTGTCAATCCGGTGCCGATTCCCGCGCACGACCACAGGGCCACGGCGATTGTGATGGCGCGGTTCAGCCCGAGACCATCGATCAGCAGACCGGCGAAAGGCGCGCTCAGCGCATACGGGAGATTAAAGGCCGCGGTGACCCAGCCATACTGCTCGTGCGAGAGGTGAAATTCGGCGGCGATGGCTGGCGCCAGAGCGGCGAGGGTGGCGCGGTCAAGCATGTTGATAGCGGTGGAGAGCACGAATACCGCCAGCACCACCCAG
>Ga0335080_10000834_pt1 | contig 29150 bp, 30 predicted proteins | sample Lox_Sample_34_FD_206720 | JGI IMG/M metagenome (GOLD analysis project Ga0335080, IMG submission 206720) | Soil microbial communities from Loxahatchee National Wildlife Refuge, Florida, United States - Lox_Sample_3.4 | ecosystem: Environmental > Terrestrial > Soil > Wetlands | place: USA... | reverse complement strand
GAGGCGCAGCTCCGAGATCACCTCCGTTCAGAGCTCGGCAACGACTGGTTCGCGCGGCGCGACGCAGGCGACCTTCTTCGCGAGCTGTGGTCGCTCGGGCAAGGGCCGACGGCCGAGGCCTTGCTCGCCGAAACCACCGGCGCCCGCCTCGAGATGGCCTCGGTCGCGGACCGGATCCGAGAGGGGCTCGCCGTCTAGCCTCGCTGCCGATCGCCGCCGAGCGGAGGCGCTCGTGATGGCTCTTTGCCATGCCGGCATGCCGCACCGCCCTGGCCGTCCTTCCTAGCTTGTCCCTCCAGCGTTCCTCCGGCTGGGAGCCGATCTCCTCACGCAGCACGGCCGGCATGCTCGCGAGCGCCTTCCCCGTCGAAAGCCCCCAGAACGGCGACATCCAGTACTCGAGGTGCGACTCGACGCCGTGTGGTGCCCCAGATCGGCCCGAGCTTCCACGCCGTTGCCGTAGTCGCAAGCCATCCAGCCCAAAAGGCTAGGTCCTGTTGTACTCCCGTCGCAACCGCCGCCACGATGGGCTCGGACAATGCGTCAGTTGGGTTCGGTTCGCGCCGCCCAAGGCCCAATTCGAGCTCAGGGGGATTGATGAAGCGCTATGTTCGCCCGTTGGTCGTCGCGACCTACGCCGCCAAGGATCTCCGCAAGGAGGCTGCTCTGGTGGCCGTTGCGTCCAGCCATCAGGACTGGAATTGGCACTGGCACTACCACTAGTCGGATCGGGCCACAGCCCGGTGCACCGGTACGTTTCTCGCGGGGCGCCGGGGGGCGCCCCGCGGCGCGTGGTCCGCAGCTGCCGGTTCCGTCGGTGCCCGCAGGCAGAATGCGGATCCCGGGAACCGATGTCGCTCAACCTCGGCTCACGGTGACGACATGAACGACATGCCGATCAGCAACGACTCGAGAGTGGTCAGGGCGGACGACGTACTCCTTACGCGCGCCGGCGACCAGGGTGTGCTCGTCGACGAGGCCTCGGGCAACGTCCACGTCGTCAACGATACGGCGGCGCGAATCTGGGAGCTCTGCGAGCACGGCCCCACGGTCGAGGAGCTCCTGACGGCCATGACCGGCGAGTACGAGGTGGACGCAGCCGAGTTGCGGCCGGATCTCGAGGGCGTGCTCCGCACCTTCTCCGACCTCGAGCTGGTCACGATCTCGCCGGCTCTGTGAGCCTCGCCGAAGAGCACCGGACAAGCGGCACGATCACCGCGTCGTATCTCGTGGTCGGTGTGCCGGTGACGGTGACCGCCGACGCCCAGACACTCGAGTTCGTCGACGAAATCTACGCAACCTTCCGCACCCGCTCGGTCGCCCCCGAGAGCTATGCGATTCGAGTCAGGCAATCGCCCGGAGGTGTCCAGGTCACGGACTCGGAGGGCCGAGACGTCGAGGTCGGCGATGAGCGCGAAGCTGGGGTCCTGACGATCGAGCGAGTGGTGCGCCATGCGACCGGGCAGCTCGCAGCCCGTGGGGTGTATGCCATCCACGCCGCTGCGCTCGTCCACCGAGGAGAATGCGTCGCAATCGCCGGACGAACCCATGCCGGAAAGACGACGCTCGCGCTCGCACTCGTCGGCCGGGGGCTCGGGCTTCTCTCCGACGAGCTCGCACTCTCGGCGCCCGACGAGCGGACGATCTTGCCGTACCCCCGCGGCGTTCACGTCCGTCCCGGCACACCCGAGCGGATTCCCGAGCTCGCGTTCATTTCCGACCTGCCGTTCCATCCGTTCAGCGGAGGCCGGCAGTGGACGCTGCGCGCCGATGAGATCGCTCGCGTGTTCCCCGGCTGCTTCGGCGAGCCCGCACCTCTGAGGCACGTGGTGCTGCTCGAGCGCGCAGAAGGCGCCGAGAGCGTCCTCGAGCCCGTCGACTCCGGAGTGGCGGTCGTCGAGCTCGTGCGGGCGACCACGGCCGCGGCAGATGACCTGCCAGCGGCGACGAAGCGGGTGAGCCGACTCGTGGACGGCGCGCGCTGCATCAGGCTCCGCTCGGGAGAGCTCGCGAGCTCGGTGGACGTGCTGCTCGCGTGGCTCAGCCGCGACGGTGCCTGACGAGGCCCAGAAGACCGGGGTCGCGGACTCGACGCTGGCCCTCGCGAGCTTCGCGGTCTACAAGACGAGAGGCGCCTCGGAGTGGGTCGCCGTGAGCGGGGTGAGCATGCTCCCGTTGATCAGATCGGGCGACGAGGTGCTCGTACGCTTCGGCCCCGAGCGGCCGAAACGGGGCGAGATCGTGCTCTTCTGGGAGAACGGTCGCATGGTCGTGCACCGGCTGGTCCGGACTCGCCGCAGCCACGAGGGCGATGTCTTGGTCACGCGCGGCGACGGGACACTGTTCTTCGACCGTCCCTTTCCGGCCGACGAGTCGTTCGGGATCGTCCGAGCTTGCCGCCGGACCGAAACGGACGCACTCGTGCCGATCGCGGCCGGGGGCCGCCGCGGCGCCTTTGTCGCCGCGGTCTCGGCGGCGACGGGCTCTGCCCTCGACGCCGTCCAACGCCTGCCGAGGACTCTCCGCCGGCCGGCCGGCAAGATCGGGCGTCGGCTGGCGGCGCGCCTCGTCGCGGGTTCGGCGCGTGTCGCCGCCTGGTCCGAGCGAGCCTGACCCCAAAACGGCGGTGGGCGACCGACGGCCGCCCACCGAGGCGCGAGAGGCGAGTCCCGCGTCCTTACTCGCCGGTCGGTGCGTCGATCGTCTTGTGGGCGACGCCAACCTCGATCTTCCTGGGCCTGGACTGCTCCGGCTTCGGCGCGCGGATCTCGAGCACACCGTCGGCGTAGGTGGCCTTGATCGCGTCCCCGGAGACACCCTGCGGCAGGCCGACGGAGCGCGTGAACGTCCCGTGGCGCCGCTCGAGCCGGTGGTAGGCCTCGTCGGCGACCTCGCTCGTGCGGCTTCGCTCGGCGCTTACGGTCAGAGTGTCGTTCGCGACCTCCACGGAGATCGCATCCTGCGTGAGCCCGGGCAGGTCGAACGCGTACACAAGTTCTGTCTCGGTCTCCCAGGCATCGAGCGTTGGGACCCACGCTTGCGTCTGGCGTCCGCTACCCTCGAAGAGCCCGTTCATCAGCCGGGACAGCTCGTCCTGCAGGACCGCGGCCTCGCGGGACGGCGTTGCCCAGCGACGAGGGGTGGTCCAGCGAACCATCGTCGTCATCACTCCATCCTCCTTCGGTTCTTCATCGTTCTCGAACAAGATTGTAACTAAGACCAGAATAAAACCTAAGTCTGATCTTATCAAATGTGGTAGGATCGGCACAGAGACGAGTTCCAGCCAACTACCGCCGGCACGGGGCGTCCTAACTCGGGAATCCCACGACGGCCAGGAGCGTTAACTTCGATATGCGTACCTTGCAGGACATCAAGCGAGACATCGACCGCCTCACGGACCGGCGTGCGGAAGTGCTGCACAAGCTGTCCGAGGGGCACGATCCAGAGCTCACGCTCGAGCACAAGCAGCTCGACGAGAAGATCGCGAACCTCTGGGACGAGCAGCGCACGACACGCGCATCGATCCGTTTCGGCGATCGCAACCTGATCATCCAGCGGGCCCGCCACGAAGAGCGGCTGTCCCGCGCAGCCTAGGCTAGAGATTGCGCACCGAGGCGTCCCCGGAGAGAATCGGGGACGCCGAGAGGCCTACCGGCCGGCATGCGGCGCGGGAGACGACTGTTCCGGTTCCGAGACCGCAGCAGCGCGGTGACGAATGCGAAAGCCGTGCCGGTCCCGCTGCAGCGTGAACGCGTGGACCCGGAAGCCGACGATGTTCACGAGCGGGAGCTTCGGCTATCCGGGTCGTCCATCTTGAGGTCCCGTCGAAGCCTGCCGCTACAGTTCTCCCATCGAGGGGCGTTAGCTCAGCTGGGAGAGCGCCAGCTTTGCAAGCTGGAGGTCACCGGTTCGATCCCGGTACGCTCCATCCGTGAAGGCCCTGGCAACAGGCCCTTTTTGTTGTTTGAAGGCTCTCCCACTTCTGTGCGCCCTGCGGATTGGCAAGCCGTTTGGCAAGTGAAGATGCCCGGAACGCGGCGTCGACGTTGGCGACGGAGGCATCCTGTCAGACCCTCTTGCCCTGGGCTCATATCCGAACCGTCCACACGAAACAGACGATCTACGAACACCCGAAATTCGGCGGACACGGTTCGGACTGCCAGCGAGGGTCAGTTCCGTTCTTGGCGTCGTTTCGGTGGAGGCCGACCCACAGCCTGGGATCAGGGACGCGAAGGCCCTGTTGTGATTAGCACACAACAGCGAGTGTCAGTCGGAGCTAGCGCCGGGCACGTCGGAGTCGCCGTACCGAGGCACGGCAATGCGGGCCACGACGAGCTGAAGAGCTGAGGCGAGCAGGTAGATGGCGGTTGCGAGCAATCCGCCCAAGGGCCAGGCTACCGTGCCGTTCACAAGGTGGGCGATCGTCGCGGCGGCCGCGATCGCGAGTCCGACCGAGACGAAGTGCAATGCACCCCAGACCGCGGCACGCGATGCCGCGGCATCCGCAGGCACCTGCACGAACCTCGCCGAGACGCCGCCCACAGCGGCAAGGGCGATCACCGCGAAAGCGGTGACGGCCCCCAAGAGGAAGAGCAGCGCGTCAACGGTGGTCGGGAGCCCGCGCGCATGGGCAAGTACCGCTCCGCTCGTCCAGATCGTCAGCGTGTAGCCGTACGGAGCGGCACTTGCGGAAACCGTGGCGGCGAGCGCCGAGAGGTAGCGGCCGCTGACGAGGCTCTCGCGACCGGCCCGGGCAGGCACCCGACGAATGTTAGATCATAGGACGATATAATTACCTCCCAACCGACCACTCATCCCACCCGGGTCGTCAGCGCAGCTTCCGTCTGCTGCCCTGTGTGAAGCCGCCGCTCGGCCGTCGGGATCGACCTTGGGTTTGTCATGATCCGGATACGCCGGCTCAGGAACTCGTCGGTCATTCGTACGAGGAGGGAACGCTCACATTGGCCCGAGCCCCGGATGGCAGCCGACGCCGCTCGAAGCAAAGCGACCTCGCGCGGGCGGCTGCGTTCCGCAGCGAGCTGCGGCGGTTCCTCAGGCGAACGGAAGTGGTGACGACGCAGGCCGGGCTCACACCGGAACGCTACGACCTCCTGCTCGCGATCGAGGCGGCCGACGAGACTGGAGAGCCGCTTCGGATCACCGATCTCTGTGAGCTTCTCCAGCTCCGGCAGACTGCGGTCACCGAGAACGTCAAGCGCGCTGTGCAGGCGGGCTTGATCGAGCGGCAGCCCCATCCCGGGGACGGTCGCGTGTCACTCCTTTGTCTTACCTCCGAGGGAAGGCGCCGGCTCAGAGCAGCATATGAGGCGTTGCGTGGCGATCGGGCTGCGCTCAATCGAGCCTTTTCTGAGCTTGACCTGACATTCCGGGCAGCAAGCCGGTAACGGCCCACCTCTCGGAACCCATGCCTACTACCGCAGCCTTACCTGGACAAGCCGCCGTGTAAGGTCCGCTGGGTCGCCTGCGGAATCGGGTCGTAGCCGCCGTTGGCGTTCCCTCGAGCCCATTCGGTACATCAGGCCCACCGCCGAGGGAGACCGCCGGCTCGCCGCAGCAGTCCGGGAGCTGGGAGACGAGCGGGCTCGGCTGGCCAATTTGCTGGCCGCCGCTCGTCGAGGTCGGTGCGCGACACGGAGCGATAGCGCCCTCGGACGCCGTCTCTTCACCTCTGCGGAAGGACGGCCAGGCGCCCGACACGGGCGTCACGACGGACCAGATCGAACGAGCCCTCGCATCGCACCCTTTTCACTCTACTACATCATGATATGATCTATATCTCTCTGCTGATGAGTGCGCGAGGATTCGGTCCGAGGCGCACGGAAAAAGGAGGTCGCGAATGGGGGCGCCTTATGCACGCAGGAGTGGGTTCCGGGGACGGATCGGCGTCGTCGCTGTCGGCGTGTCGGTCCTCGCGTTGCTCGGGGTTGCTGGCGCGGGCGCATCGTCGCGGAGCGCGAGCCGTCCAGCACACGCCGGAAAGCATGCGGTCAAATCCGTAGTCGTCTCGACGCGGACGGTCGACGGACTGGGGACGATTCTCGTGAACGCCAAGGGACGGACCCTCTACATGTTCGTCCCCGACAGGCACAAGAAGGTGACATGCAAGGGCGGGTGCGCCGTGGCCTGGCCGCCGCTGAAGCTTCCGAACGGCGCGAAGCTCGTCGCGACGCACGCGGCCAAGGCGAAGCTCCTTGGGAGCGACCCCGACCCGGCAGGCGGTCGCGTGGCCACCTACGACGGCTGGCCACTGTACCTGTGGGTGGGCGACAGGAAGCCCGGCCAGGCGACCGGTCAGGCACTCAACGCGAACGGCGGCCTCTGGTATGTGCTCTCGCCGACCGGCAAGGTCATCACGAAAAGAGCGGCGACGACGGAATCCGCCTCGGCGAACGCTCCGACGCCGGCGACGACGACTACCGTTGCGGCCCCGCCGCCGGTGACCCTCACGACGACGACGACCACAGCAAGCGCACCGGCGGCCAGCGGGGGCAGCAGCTCCTGCCCGGGGGGGCAGACGGTGCAGGAATACCTGCAGTCGCAGGGCACCGCGGGTGACCGCGACGGCGACGACAGCGGCGGCCCCGACGATTCGGACGGCTGTCTCTGATGCCGGAGAGCTTGCGGTGCAGGGCTTCTCGTGTAGTTCTGACGACGAATGAGGGGTCGGTACCGGGCTCGTAAGCTCGAAGAGGTCGGTTGCAGCAGGAAGAAGAACTGGCGAGTTGACGGGCGCACACAACCCAGACCGTCGCCGCGACTCGCTCGATGTCTCCGCGTCGAACTCTACGGTTTCAGACGAGGGCGCGTTAGGATGCCGCGCATGCCCGCCGGCTACGACTACACGGTGCACGAGCACACCCTGGACGGCCCCGTGATCGGCAACTACCACTACGAGGGAAGCAACGACCTGACCGGGCCGAAGCACGGCGACATCATCGAGCTCGAGGGCCTAGTCGGCCATTGGCGCGTGACCGCGAAGCATCCCCTTGCGACCCACGATCAGGCGGCCGAACCCCAGGACGCCGGGCAGCTTGTCGTCGAGCGCGTCGACGACAAGCTGATCGAACCGCACGGAGACTGACCCGAGGCCGGCGCGAGCAGCGCGCGGGTGACTTCCCGCGACACCCTCAGGGGGTGCGCTTTGCGGCTGGAGGTGATCGGTTCTCGGATCCCTTGCGGTATGGCCCGTCATGGAATCGGGTAAGTCTTCCGTTGACGGCCGTGACCAGTGACTTCATCCGGCATACCGCCGAACTCAATCGCCAGGTGCTCGATCTCAGCGCGGCGATTCGAGCTGACGCGGCCCGGGCAATGCTGGGCGGCGACCCGAACCAGCTCGCTGCCTCGCTTCAGGACGCGTTGGAGCTTCTCGACGCAGTTGTGCGCGATCTGACCGAGAGTCGCGCCAAAGACGCTGCGATCTACGCAACGGACCCCGCGTTCCGCGCGGCGCTCGACGCGGCCAGTGCTCGGAGCAATTCTAACGCATGATCTGGCCCACCGCCGCGAGCCGGCGGAACGGAGCCGGCTATCCCGACTCACCGGCGTCGGCCTGCCAGATCCGAAAGCCGCCGATGAACGCGTTCTGGTTGCTACCGAGCCGCGCCTTCGCCGGTAGCTGGTCGAGCTTCGCGGCGTTGCCCCCGCCGAGCACGATCGAGTCCGGCTCGAACGCCGTGGCGAGTTGCTCGACGGCTTCTGCCACGACCTTCTGCCACCGCTTCATGCCGAGCCTCACGCGGCCTCGTTCGCCGAGGTAGTCCTCGAAGGTTCGCTTCCTGAACGGGAGGTGGGCGATCTCCATCGGCTCGACGACGCCCTCGGCGACCAGCGCGGAGCCCAGCCCCGTGCCGAGCCCCAGGAAGAGCATCGTCCCTCCTTCGTAACTGCCGAGCGCCTGCATCGCCGCATCGTTCATGACCTTGGTCGGTGCTTCGAACGCTGCCTCGAAGTCGAAGCCGACCCAGCCCTTCCCAAGGTTGAACGGCTCGACCACGACGCAGCCGCGGTGAACCGGTGCGGGTACTCCAACTGAGACGACGTCCCAGCGCCACCCGTCGGCGAGCCCGATCGCGGCTGCGACCATCTCGCTCGGCGTCAGGGTCGGCCCCGACGGCGCACGACGACGGTCCGACTCGCCGCTGACAAGAACCTTGACATGCGACCCGCCCACATCAACTGCGAGAACCGCTCGCGCCTCGACCATCGCCCCCTACCGGCTGTGATCGCTCGACCTGTGGAACTCTACGCCAGCCGCGATGAGGCCCGAGCCGCTCGCGCGACTCGAACCTCATCCTTGCGGCATCGTGACTGCGGCGTCAGGCGTCGCAGCTGCCGACGAGCACTGCGGCCTGCGGCTTCCCCTTGTGGCCGGCTGCCGCCAGGATCGGGGGAACGTCAGGGTCGGAAGCGAAGCTCTGCCACCCCTGCTCGTCCCAGTCGAAGATCGCCCAGACCCGGTCGCTCTCGGACGGGTCGCGGAAGACGACTGCGCCCTTCGAGCCGTGCTTCTTGCGCTTCTCCGCTCCTCTGGTCGAGAAGACCTCCATGAAGCGGTCGACGTCCTCCACCTGTGTCGTTGCGAGCAGCATCTCGTTCTCCTTTCTCTCTCTGGTGGTCAGCTGGTAAGGACAGGTGAACCGACGAGGCGCTCCTCCGGGTCGATCGCCCCGAGGGTCTCGACGACCTCGAAGCGGCCGTCGCGCGCCTGGCCGATGTACATGTGCATCCGCACGTGGTGCTGGCCCGGCACCATCGCCGCAGGCCCACCCGGGCCCTCGGCGATCCGGGCGTGGTCGAGCGCGGCGAGCACGTCGTCCTGGGCGAGCGAGCCGGCCTCGGTCACTGCGGCCGCCCAGAGGCGCAGCCCGCGGTAAAGGCCCGAGCACCCGCTGCCGCCGGTGAACTTCGGACCGGCGGGGTAGAGCGCGTCGTACTGAGCCAGCAGGTTCCGGCTGAACGGGTCGGCGACCTCGTGGTAGTAGTCGAGGCAGCTGTACAGCCCCTCGACGTGAGCCGCGGGGACGGCGCCGAGCAGGTTCTCCTCGAAGTAGGTGCAGACGAGCCGGCCGCCGCGAGCCGTGAAGCCGGAGTCGTGCAACTGCTCGAGGAAGGGCACGACCCCGGGCGGCACGGTGGTGTTGAAGACCACGTCCGCGCCGCTCGCCCTGATCCGCCCGACGGTCTCACGGTAGCCCTCGTGATCGAGCGGGAAGTACTCCTCGCCCACGACCTCCCCGCCGTTCGCCGTGACGACCTCCCGCACCCTCGCGTTCATCACGTGCGGCCAGATGTAGTCGGCAGACGGCAGGTAGAAGGTCTTCGCCCCCGTCTCCCGCATCAGCCACGGGATGAACGGGTCGACCTGCTGCGCCGGCACCGGCCCGGTACAGAAGATGAGCGGATCGGACTCCTGCCCCTCGTACTGCTCGGGGTAGATGTAGAGCGTCTTGCCCTCCACCACGACCGGGCCCTTGATCGCCTGCCGGGTGGAGCTGTAGATGCCGCCGAGGACGACGTCGACCTCGTCCTGCTCGACGAGCTTCCTCGCGACCTCGGCCGCGACCTCGTCGTCGGTGGCGCCGTCCTCGAGGTGCAGCTCGAGAGGACGGTCCAGCAGCCCGCCCTTCGCGTTGATGTCGCCGACGACCATCCGGGCAACGTTGGCGTTCGCGAGCCCGATGATCGAGAGCGGACCCGTCTGATCGGCGATGACCCCCACCCTGATGGGGTCGTCGCCGGAGATCGGCGAAGCGGTCATGATTCCTCCCTTGCTGTAGCGTTGGCAGTCGCCCCGGAGCGAGAACTGCGACGCGTCGTGTGCGCATTCTGCTCGGAGGCCGGCGCCGAAACATCGGGAGGACTCCCCATCTTCGATCCACCACTTCGTCTCGGTGAGCTGGTCGCGACGCTCGCACTTGCGCAGGACAACGCGTTCGGGCAGCCGCTCGAATCGCAATTGCGGTCGTGTCTGCTCGCGAGCTGGATGTGCGATGCCGCCGCGCTCGGCGAGGAGCTACGAGCGACCACCTACTGGGTGGCGCTGCTCCGGTTCATCGGCTGCACCGGACACGCGCACGAGGTCTCGACCCTGTTCGGCGACGAGATCGCGATTCGCGGCCAGACGCTCATCCACGACTCGGGCAATCCGGCGGAGGTCATGCGCGACATCGTGGCCTTTGCGACCGCCGGCCGCGACGAGGAGGAACGGGAGGAGATCCTCCGGAAGATCCAGGAGACGATCCGCGAGTGGGCCTTCAACAACTTCTCGTCCGGCTGCGAGGTGGCCGACGTGCTTCTCGCGAGGCTGGACTTCGGCCCGGACATCCGCGAAGCGCTCCGGTGTACGTTCGAGTGCTGGAACGGGAACGGGCACCCCAACCACGTGAAGGGGGAGGCGATCCCGCTTCCGATGCGAATCGTCCACGTCAGCCATGACATGGAAGCGCTCGGCCGCATCTTCTCACCCGAGCGCGCGCTGGAGGCCGCGCAGGAACGCCGCGGCCAGACGTACGACCCGGCGGTGGCGGATGTGTTCCTCGCGCATGGACGGGACTGGTTCGACCAGCTCGGCGGGATCGAGCCGTGGGACGCCGTGCTCGCCCTCGAGCCCGAGCCCCACCGCCTCCTGACTGGCGTCGAGCTCGACGACGCCCTCACGGTCGTTGCCGACTTCATCGACCTCAAGTCGCCGTACTGGGGCGGGCACAGCCGCCGCTGCGCGAAACTCGCCGAGGACGCAGCAGGCGTGCTCGGGCTTGCCGACGCGGAGGTGACGACGCTCCGGCGCGCAGCGCTGCTGCACGATTTCGGCACCACCGTCGTTCCGAACTCGATCTGGGACAAGCCGGGCCCGCTCACTCGGTCGGAGTTCGACCGCGTCGAGCTTCATCCGATGCTGACCGAGCAGATGCTGCGCCGCTCGCCTGCCTTCGCCGTCCTGAACCCGGTCGCGTGCGCGCACCACGAGAAATGCGACGGATCGGGGTACCACAAGCGGGTGCAGGCTGCGGACGATCACCTTGGCGCCTGCGTCCTAGCCGCAACGGAGGTCTACGTCGGGCTGACCGCCGACAGAGCAGACCGCCCGCCGTTCACGCCCGAGGACGCCGCCGCTGACCTGCGCCGGCTCGAGTCGGCCGGCGTGCTCGAGCCTCGCGCGAGCCGTGCCGTGCTGGTGGCCGCCGGGCACGGCGAGCCGAGAGGCGCTACGGGTAAGCGGCCGCAGAACCCGGGCGGGCTCACGCGTCGCGAGGTCGAAGTGCTGCGGCTCGCTGCTCGAGGGCTCACGACGCGCGAAATCTCCGACCGGCTCTACATCTCCCCCAAGACTGCCGATCACCATATCCAGCACATCTACGGCAAGATCGGCGTCTCGACACGAGCCGCCGCCGCTCTCTGGGCGATGCAGCACACCGTCGTCCAGTGACGCCTATCCGCTCCCGAACGCCGCGAAGATGCCCCGGACGAGCTCGACCGCGCCCACGATCGTCAGCGCCCAGATAGCGAGCGCGCGCAGATTGCGGGCAAGCCAGTTATTGAAGTCCGTGGCGGCCTTCTTCGTCCACTCGGGCGCAAAGACGAAGCCGACGAGCGGGATCTCGACGAGCACAAACATGATCACGTAGAAGAGGACGATCATCGCGAACGTGCCGCTCGTCGAATACTCGAGCTCGGCGATGTTCTTCATCCCGATGATCGCGAGCGGGCCCGGCAGGATCGTCGCCACGATCCCGGCGACGAACGAGAGCACCGCGCCCTTCTCGACGAGCTTCTCCACCAGATCCGTGCTCCGGCTTTGCTTGTTCGACGGTGGCCGTTTGTGGAAGCGCTTCGGGCCTCTGCCAGACGTCCCCAAATGCAGGACGAGCGCAGCGAGAAGGCAGAGCCCACCGATCACGAGATCGAGCCACGCGTCGGCGCTCGACGGTGAGCCTGACAGGAACTCGCTCCCCTGGAACCGGAACACGAGCGCCGAGCTGACGCTGATCGTCGTCAGCATCCCGCCGAGGTAGAACCAGCCGAGGATCCTGACCGGGTGGTCGGTGTTCAGTGCGAGCACGACCACGATCAGCAGCAGCGGCCAGAGCGCCGACCCGGCGGCCAGGAGCAGGATCTCGAGCACGTCGAACACGAGCGCCTGAGTATGAACGACGTCAGAGGCGGCACGCGCAGCCGCACCGAGAGCCGCCGGAGCACCGGCACGTCCACGAATGGGGCCGACGGCGTGAACGGTTCGGGGTAACCGGGTCTTGCACCGCGGCTACACTCGCGCGCGATGCGGGTCGGGATGCTCACAGGCGGCGGGGACTGCCCCGGGCTGAACGCGGTCATCCGCGCCGTCTGCCGCCGGCTCTGGGAGAGCGGGCACGAGACAGTCGGAGTCTTGAACGGCTGGCGCGGGATGATCGACGGCAACCTGAAGCCTCTCGGTTTCGACGAGATCTCCGGGATCCTGCACCTCGGCGGCACGATCATCGGCACCTCACGGACGAACCCTCACAAGCTCGAGGGCGGCGTCGAGGGCGTTAAGAAGACGTTCGAGCAGCTCGACGCTCTCGTCGCGATCGGGGGAGAGGACACGCTCGGCGTGGCCGCCAGGCTGCACGCGGAGGAGGGGCTACCGGTCGTCGGCGTCCCCAAGACGATCGACAACGACCTCAACGGCACCGACTACACCTTCGGGTTCGACACCGCCGTCTACGTGGCGACCGAGGCGATCGACCGTGTCCACTCGACGGCCGAGTCGCACAACCGGATCATCGTCGTCGAGACCATGGGCCGTCACGCCGGCTGGATCGCCCTGATGAGCGGGATCGCGGGCGGGGCCGACTACATCCTCATCCCGGAGCAGCCCGTCGTCTACGACGACATCGCCGCAGCGGTCGAGCGGCGCCGCTCCCGCGGCAAGAACTTCTCGGTGATCGTCGCCAGCGAGGGCAGCGAGCTACCGGGCGTCGCCGACGAGGGCGAGGTTGACGATTTCGGCCACGTCCGAGTCGAGAACCGCAACGTCGGCGACACCGTCGCCCAGGAGCTCGAGAACCGAACGGGCATGCAGGCGCGCGCAACCGTGCTCGGCTACATCCAGCGGGGCGGCACACCCACCCCCCGCGACCGGATCCTCGGGCTGCGCTTCGGGCTCGAGGCAGCCGACCTCGTCACTGCGGGTACGTGGGGCCGGATGGCGGCGCTCCACGGCGACGGCATCGTCTCGGTGCCTCTGACCGAGGCCACTTCGGAGCTGAAGCTCGTGCCCGAGTCCTGGTACGAGATCGCGAAGACGTTCTTCGGCTAGCGTCGCCCGAGACGCGCCCTCAGCCTCGAGAAGAGCGACGGGCCCGCAGACGCGCGGAGAACCTGCTCACGCTCCAGCTGGCGCTTCGCAAACGCCCGCTCGCGCATCACGCGCGTCGGGTAGCCCGGCTTCCAGTAGACGGGACGCGGCCGACGCGGGCTAGCCACAGGTTTGCTCGGCCGTGCAATCGTTCCCGCGCAGCGGGAGCCGGCCGAGCAGCAAGGCAAGCGAATCGAGCTCGGCATCCGAGAAGCGCCCGACGAACAACTCGTCGACGCCGCGCAGATGCGTGGCGGCTGCTTCGCGAAGCTTCACGAGCCCTGCACCCGTCAGCTTGGCGTACGAGACACGAGCATCGGTCGCGCAGGCGTCCTTCTCGACGAAACCCGCCCGCTCGAGCCCGTCGAGCAGTCTCGTGATTCCCGATGCCGTGAGGACGACTGTCTGTGCGAGGTCGACACGGCGCATCCGCCGACCCTCCGCCTTCGAGAGCATCAGCAGCACCTCGTAGTCGTTCAGCGTCAGACCGTGCACGTTCAGCAGGTCGGCGTTGAGTTGGCGCGTGATCGCCGAATGAGCCCGGAGGAACGCCACCCACGACCCGAGACGGTTCTGAGTGGCGGCGGCGACGGTCATCGAGACCAGTGTAACTCGTCAACGGGTCCGTACAACCCGCACCGTGCCGCCGTTTCACAACTGACTCTTATTTGACGCATCAGCTCTACTCATGTATAAGTCTACCAAGTCGGTGGACAAAGTCGGGACGAAAGGAAGGGCGGACGTGACCCAGCAGAAGACCTACGACCGTGCGACGATCATCCGGCGGGGGGCAGCCGTGGGCGCCTCGCTCGCAGCTTTCGGGCTGGCGCCTCGGCTCGCCGGCGCCGCTCGGACGCACAGCGCCGGCACGACCCTCAACCTCGTCGCCTACTCGACGCCGAAGCCGGTGCTGACGAAGATCATCTCCGACTTCCAGGCGACTCCCGCGGGGCAGGGTGTCTCGTTCACGCAGTCTTACGGCGCCTCGACGAGTCAGGCGAAGGCCGTGATCGCCGGACTGCCGGCCGACGTCGTCTTCCTCTCCACCGGCGACGACGTGAACCTGCTCGTCGACGCCGGCCTCGTCAACCAGAACTGGGACGAGCAGGGCTACGACGGGATTGCGGCCGACACGGTGGTCGTCTTCGCGCTCCGGGACGGCAATCCGAAGCACATCAAGGGCTGGGACGACCTGACCCGCCCCGGCGTGCAGGTGATCACGCCGAATCCGTTCAGCTCGGGCTCGGCGAAGTGGAACATCCTCGCCGCCTACGGCGCCCAGCGCCACCTCGGGAAGACCGACAAGCAGGCGATCGCCTACGTGCAGAAGCTGTTCGGCAACGTCGTCTCGCAGGACACCTCCGGCTCGAATGCGACCAACACCTTCCTCTCGGGCAAGGGCGACGTCCTCATCACCTACGAGAGCGAGGCGATCAACGCCCGGCTCCAGGGCAAGGACATCCAGTACGTGATCCCACGGCAGACGATGTTGATCGAGCTGCCGATCGCCGTCCTCCAGGGGAGCCCCAACAAGGACCTCGCCAACAAGTTCATCCAGTTCGTCAAGTCCGAGCCCGAGCAGGAGGTGTTCGGCCAGTTCGGGTTCCGACCGGTGAACAAGGTCGCGGCGGCCAGGTTCGCGAAGCAGTTCCCCGTCCGGCCGGGGCAGTTCACGATCGACGACAAGACGATCGGAGGCTGGCGCGCGGCCGACAAGAAGTGGTTCGACCCTTCGAACGGCCTGATGGTCAAGATCGAGCAGCACGTGGGAGGCCCGACCGCTGGCTAGCGCAGAAACTGCTGCGACCCCCGGCCTGCGGGGGCGGATCGACACGCGAAGCGTGAGCGAGAGGGCCGGAGCTGCCCTCTCGCTCGGCTTCGTCACGACCTTCATCACGGTCGTCGTGGCGCTGCCGATCGCGGCGCTCGCATGGTCCGCCTCGAAGAAGGGCGCCGGCGGATTCTGGGACACCATCACGAACCCCGAGGCGCTAGCGGCGCTGAGGTTGACCCTCGCGGTCGCGGCGCTGGCGGCGCTGACGAATGCAGTACTCGGGACGATCACGGCCTGGGTGCTCGTCCGGGACGACTTCCGCGGCAAGTCAACCATGAACGCGATCATCGATCTGCCCTTCGCGCTGCCGACGATCGTCGCCGGGCTGCTCCTGCTGACGTTCTATGGCCCGCGCTCCCCGGTCGGCGTCCATCTCGCGTTCACACGCGGCGCGATCTTCGTCGCGCTCCTCTTCGTCACGCTTCCGTTCGTCGTGCGAACGGTGCAGCCGGTACTGATCGAGCTGGACGTCGAGATGGAGGAGGCGGCGCGCTCACTCGGGGCCGGCGAGGCGACGACGTTCCGCCGGGTCGTGCTGCCGAACATCCTTCCCGGGATCCTCTCCGGTGTGACGATGGCCTTTGCGCGGGCAGTGGGCGAGATCGGCGCCATCGTCCTGATCTCGGGCAACCTCCCCTACCGCACCGAGGTCGCCTCGGTGTTCGTGTTCCTCCGCATCCAGAGCGGCGATCCGGACGGCGCCGCCGCCGTCGCCGTCGTCCTCCTGGCCATCTCCTTCGCCGTGCTGCTGGTCGTCGGCGGCATCCGGCGCTTTGCCACCAAGCATGAACGCCCGTAAGCTCACGCTCCGCGCGATTGCGCTCGGCTACCTGCTCGTGATCCTGGTGGCCCCGCTCTCGCTGGTCGTCTGGCGGACGTTCGCGTACGACGCGTCGGGGGCCTGGAAGGCGTTGTCCGATCCAGACACTGTGCACGCGTTCAAGGTCACGCTCGAGGCGGCGGCCGTCGCCGTCCCGCTGAACACGCTCTTCGGCGTGCTCTGCGGCCTCGCCATCGTGCGACGCCGCTTCCCGGGCAAGGGCCTAGTCAACGCCTTCGTCGACCTGCCGCTCGCGCTCTCCCCGGTCGTGGTCGGGCTGGCGCTGTTCCTGCTCTACGGACGCACGGGGTGGTTCGGCTCATGGTTGAACGGCCACGGCTACCAGGTGCTGTTCGCGCTGCCGTCGATCGTGATCGCGACGGTGTTCGTCTCGGTCCCGTTCGTGGCCCGCGAGGTGATCCCGACCCTGCGGGAGATCGGAGACGAGCAGGAGCAGGCGGCCCACACCCTCGGCGCCTCCTCGTGGCAGACCTTCTGGCGCGTGACGCTGCCGTCGATCCGCTGGGCGGTCGTGTACGGCATCGTGCTCACGACCTCGCGCTGCCTCGGCGAGTACGGAGCCGTGGCGGTCGTCTCCGGGAGCATCCAGGGCAAGACGGAGACCGCGACCCTGCGGGTGCAGGAGGAGTACGAGAACCTGAACACCGGCGGTGTCTACGGCATCTCGCTCGTGCTCGCCGCGATCGCCGTGACGACCCTGATCCTGATGTCGATCGTGAAGCCAAGCGAGGAGCGCTACTGATGTCGATATCCGTCCGGAACGTCTCGAAGCGCTTCGGAGACTTCGTCGCCCTCGACGGCGTCTCGATCACCGTCGCGCCGGGCTCGCTCACCGCCCTTCTCGGCCCGAGCGGGAGCGGCAAGTCGACGCTCCTCCGGGTGATCGCCGGACTCGAGACGCCCGACTCCGGCTCCGTGTTCATCGAGGAGAGGGACATGACCGGCCGTCGGCCGCAGGACCGCGGCGTGGGGTTCGTGTTCCAGCACTACGCCGCCTTCAAGCACATGACCGTTTTCCAGAACGTGGCCTTCGGGCTCGCGATACGCAAGCGGCCGCGGGCGGAGATCCGCAAGCGGGTGGCCGAGCTGCTCGAGCTCGTGCAGCTCGACGGGCTCGCGGGACGGTATCCATCCCAGCTCTCGGGCGGCCAGCGCCAGCGGATGGGCCTAGCCAGGGCGCTCGCGGTCGAGCCGTCGGTGCTGCTGCTCGACGAGCCGTTCGGCGCGCTCGACGCACGCGTGCGCACGGAGCTGCGCGACTGGCTCCGTCGCCTCCACGACGAGACGCGCACGACGACGGTGATCGTGACTCACGACCAGGAGGAGGCGATGGAGGTCGCCGACGAGGTCGTCGTCATGCACCGAGGCAAGGTCGAGCAGGTGGCCGGCCCCCGCGAGCTCTACGACCTGCCCGCGAATGAGTTCGTGATGACGTTCGTCGGCCAGGCGAACCGCCTCGGCGATGCCTTCGTGCGCCCCCACGACCTCGAGCTGACCCTCGAGCCCAACGGAACGACGCGCGAGGCGATGATCGAGCGGATCGTCCATCTGGGCTTCGAGGTCCGGCTCGACCTGGTCCGCGAGGACGGCGAGCGCCTTCAGGTACAGATCACCCGTGACGAGGCCGAGCAGCTCGAGCTCGAGAGCCGCCAGATCGTCTTCGTGAAGCCCACACGGCAGACGACGTTCCGCTAGTAACCTCCGTGCCGGTGCAGACGGCCGGGGGAGAGACGGCGACGGAGCAGCTGCGCGAGGTCGAGCATCGCCCGAAGCCACGGCGGACGCGGTCGCTGGCAGGCGGGCTGACGATCACCGGGATCTGGTTGGCCCTGTCGCTGGTTCTCGGCGCGGTCACCACGCAGGTGCGCGACTGGTTCGCGATGACGAACGAGCTCCTCTACGAGCTGCGGGCGATCAACGTCGCTCAGACACACTCGCCGCTGCCTGCCATTCACGGCGTCGCGATCCGCTCCTACGACCAGCTTTACCCGTTGCTGCTGGCGCCGGCATTCGCGCGCGGGCTCATCGCGCACGATCTCGAGACCGCTCACTTCCTGAACGCGATGATCATGGCTTCGGCTTGCATCCCCGCGTACCTGCTGGCCCAACGAGTCACGGCGACTCGCTGGGTGTCGCTGGTCGTCGCGGTGCTCACGGTGGTCATGCCGTGGATCGTGTTCGCGTCGTTCCTGATGACGGAAGTCGCGGCCTACCCCGCATTCCTCTGGGCCGTGTTCCTGATCCAGCGAGCGCTCGAGGCGCCCTCGAGGCGAAACGACGTCGGCGCCCTTCTCGGGATCGCACTCGCCTTCACGGCGCGCACCCAGCTCGGCCTGCTGGCGGTGGCGCCGCCCGTGGCGATCCTCGCGCTCGAGCTCGGGCGCGCCCCGGGCCCAGGCGCGGTGAGGCGGCTGCGACGGGCCTGCGGACTTGCGGTGAGCGACCACCAGGTCCTCGCAGCAGCGTACGCGTTGTTCGCCGTCACGCTCGTGGCATTGAAGGTCGCCGGCCATGTTGGCAGCATGGTCGGGGTCTACGGGCAGGCGCTTGGCGGGGAGCTTATCCCGCACGGGACAGCCGGCTCGCTCGTCAGCCACGTCTCAACGCTGGCGATCGGAGTCGGGATCCTGCCGCTCGTCGTCGGGCTGGCCTGGCTCTCCGCCGGCGTGGTGCGGCCAACCGAACGTGCCGCCGCGCACGTCTTCGCGTGTCTGGGGACGGTCGTGTTCGTGGTCATGGTCACCGAGCTGACGGTCTTCGACCTCCGATTCGGCGGAGCCGGAGGGTTCGTGCACGACCGGTACCTGATCTACCTGCTCCCGATCGTGGTATTGGGGTACTTTTGCGCACTGCTCGACCGCCGGCGGCCGCGCTGGTCACTCGTGGCCCCGACCGCCCTCGTCGCGCTCGGCTTCGTCTTCGGCGCGCCCCAGCGGTTCCTGTGGCAGCAGTTCGCGCAGCTCAACTCCGACGCCCCGATCCTCTTCGTCTGGCGCCCGATCGTCCGGGCGGCGCACGGCATGACCGAGGCGCAGGTCTCGCTCGTCGTGGTGACGCTCCTCCTCACCGGCCTTTTCGCGCTCGGCAACCGCTACCTCTCCCACCGGAGCCTCACGGCGATCGCCACCGGTCTCGCGGTCGTCGTCATGCCGCTGCTGACCGTCTACATGTTCGACCGCCTGCTCGGACAGAACAGCTGGTCGGGTCGACCGGTCACACGCTCCGAAAGCGGCGTCTTCGACTGGGTCGACCGGTCGCTCGGCACGAGGGCGAACGTCACGATCGTCCCCTACGCGCTCTCCGACTCCTACTTCCTCAACCAGCAGGAATGGCGCGACATCCAGTTCTGGAACAAGTCGGTCACGCACGTCGCGCAGTACCTCGACCCGTACGCGTATCGCTTCACCGACCCGACCTTCCCGAAGATCATGCCGACCTTCAACCCCAGGACCGGGCTCGCGAGTATCTCCCCGACGCCCTACGTGATCCAGGCCGTCCAGGATTCGCGCTTCAGGCTCTCGGGGAACGTGCAGGCGGTGCAGCCGTCGGGCATGGCCCTCATCGACGCCGACCGTCCCTGGCGCACGGACTGGCTCAGCTCGGGTCTCTATGACGACGGCTGGACGAAGCCGGGCGTCACCACGCGCGTGCGCGTCTTCGCGGCACCCGGCCAGCGGAGGGCCGTGTACCGGGCGCTCCAGTTCGGGTTCCGCTCGCCCGACGACGTCGCCCGCCGGCCGGTCCAGATCGCGTCGAACGCGGCGCGCTGGAGCGGCACAGCCGTCCCGTCGACGACGAGGCAGACGGTAGAGGTCTGCGTCCCCGCGCACGGTTACTCGGATGTCTCGTTCCGGGCTCTCGGCTCGTCCGAGATCCCGGGCTCCTCTGACGACTTCGGACGGTCACAGCTCTCGCGGCGCGGAGGAGTGTTCCTGGCTCAGATCGCGCTCGCCGACGAAATCGGCAAGAGCTGCATGCCCTGACCCGCCCGCCCGGGCTCAGTGGGGCTGCCAGGCGTCGTCGTCGGCGGTGAGCGACACGATCTCGGCCGGAAGCTCGCCGCCGGCGACATCGGCGAGGGTGACGGCCTCGAGCACACGCCTCAGGCTCGCCCGGACGGCCACCCACACTTCCCGCAGCGGCTCTGCAGTCCCGGTGTAGCTCACCTCCTCGGAGCGAAGCCCGCGGACGTTCGCGAGCGGCCCGTCGACCGCACGGATCACCTGCGCGAGGTCGATCTGCCCGGCCGGCCGCGCTAGCCAGTAGCCGCCCTCGACTCCGCGCTGGCTTCGCACGAGCCCGGCGTTGCGGAGGTCGGACATGATGTTCTCGAGGAACTTGATCGGGATCGCCTGGGCCTGCGAGATCCGCTCGGCTTTCAGTGGGCCGCCGCCCGAAGCCGCCAGCTCAACCATCGCCCGGACCGCGTAGTCGGCCTTCGCGGAGACGCGCATCGGCGAAGTGAACCAGTCAGGAGCGATCGAACGCGTCGAGGAGCATCCGGATCTCGCAGGTTTCGCGAAATCCAAGCCCTGCGAGGATCGGGCGTGACAGGCGGCCGGCCTGGGTGAACGCGACAGGGGTGCCGCGCTCGCAGGCGTCCTGGAAGCGCGCATGGACGAGCGCCCGGTAGACGCCGCAGCCGCGCGCCTCGGGCAGCACGGCGCCGCCGAAGAGGGAGACACCATGCTCGCTGAACGACCCCGTGGCCCGGCCGACCGGCCGGCCCTCCAGATAGGCCAAGTGGGAAACCACATTCGAGTCTGGGTCAAATGCCCGGGCTACACGGCCACCGCCAAAGGCGATTGCAGCTATCTCGGCGGCCACCTCCTCGTCGTCCTGCGATGCGGCCCGCCGCACCTCGATCTTCTCGGGAGGCGCCGCGATCGGCTCTGTCAGCGCCATCCCGACCGCGAACTCGTCCTTGAGCTCGACAAGGCCGAGCTCGACGAGCCGCTCGACCAGGTCAGCGGGCGTCGCGGAGGAGCCGACCTCCCACGTGCACGCCGTCCGGCCGCGGGCGCGCAACGCTCGGTGGATCTCCGCCCGCGCTGCCTCGACCCCGTCCGGCTCGAGACGAAACCGTTGGGCAACGTTCCAAACGGGGCTCGTCGCCACGCCCCATCCAGAGCACCCAGCCGTCGGCGACGATCCGATCGTCACCGGAAGCGAGAGGCGTGTAGGTGTTCGCGTTCTCCGTGACCTCGAGAATCGGGTCGAACATCAGGAGATCAGGTTGCCGGATAGAGCTGAGCGTGCCAGGCGTCGCGGTAGACGCGTTGGAGCTGCTCGATCCGCGAGACGTATGCACGCGTCTCCGGGAACTGGATCCCCTCGCCGGCGGCGCGCCAGCGATCGACGTTCCCCTGTCCCGCGTTGTACGCGGCGAGAGCCAGCGGAAGCGACCCGTACTTCGCGACCAGGTCGTGCAGGTACCACGTGCCGTAGCGGATGTTGATCTCCGGGTTGGTCAGATCGCTGACTCTGAAGGCCGTCCCGCCTGTGCGCAACGCGATCCCCTTGGCGGTCGAGGGCGTGAGCTGCATGAGGCCGATCGCGCCCGACGACGACCGGGCGGACGGATGGAACTTCGACTCCTGGTAGATCACGGCGGCGAGCAGCGCGGGATCGATGCCCTCGGCACGGGCACGCGCCCGGACGATCGCCGTATAGCGGAGCGGGTAGCGAAGCCGCTCGAACCACGGCGGGTTCTTCTCGACCACGTACAGAATCGCGCCGGCGAGCGCCAGGATGACGACCGCGGCGACGACTCCGAGACGTCTCATCGCGTCAAATCGTCCATCACGGACCCGACGAACCGGTCGAGATCCGTCAACGACCCGGTGTTCGAGTAGGCGTAGTCGGCCCTCGAGACCTTCTCCGAATCGGGAAGCATCCGGCGCTCACGCTCGTCGACAGCCATTTCGGAGCGCGCATGCCGCTTCTCGTCGGGTGCGGTGATGACAACGATCTTGTCGAACCGGTCCTCCGCGCCCACCTCGTACAGGAGCGGGATCTCCGTGACGCACACCCGCGGTGGGCGGGTGAGCTCAGCGAGCTGCTCGCGCCACTGCATGTACTCGAGCGCGACGAGCGGATGGAGCAGGTCCTCGAGCCAGGTGAGCTCGCGATTGTCGTTGAACACGACCGTCGCGACAGCACCGCGATCGAGCTGTCCATTCGGCCCGACGACGCCGTTGCCGAACCGCTCCACCACAGCCTCGCGCACCTCGTCCCGGCGGAGCAGCTCGTGGACGATCTCGTCGCTGGACACGGTCGCCGCACCGTGGCGGGCGAACGCCGCCAGCGCCTCGCTCTTGCCTGCGCCGATGCCGCCGGTGATCGCGACGGCAACCGGTCTCTTCCGGCTCACTCCTCGACGGGCTCGGGCTCTACTGCGACCGGATCCGCCTCTGCGACGGCCTCGGAGTCAACCTCGGCCTCGGGCATGGGCTCATCGACGGCGACTGCGGCCTCGCCGAGATCCTCGTAGGACTCGACGGTCTCGTCGGCCTCTTCGGCCTCACCGGGATCCGAGAGATCGAGGTTCGGATGCAGGTGGACGGACTCACCGCCGTCCGCGCGCGGCTGGACGGGCTCGTCCGGATCGACCCGCTTCAGCGAGAGCGAGAGCCGCCGGCGCTCGCCGTCGATCTCGATGATCTTCACATTCACAGCCTGACCCTGCGAGACGACCTCGCGCGGGTTCTCGACGTGATGCTGCGCGAGCTCGGAGATATGAACGAGCCCCTCGACGCCCGGCAGGATCTCGACGAAGGCGCCGAACGTCACGACCTTCGTCACGCGCCCCTCGACCACGTCGTTCTCGTGGTAGCTCTCGAGCACCTGCTGCCACGGGTCGTTCTGCGTCTGCTTGAGCCCCAGTGAGATCCGCTGACGGTCGCGGTCGATGTCCAGCACCTTGACCTTCACGGTCTGCCCGATCTCGAGGATCTCCGACGGGTGGTTGACGTGCGACCACGAGAGCTCGGAGATGTGGATAAGGCCGTCCATGCCGTCGAGGTCGACGAACGCACCGAAGTCGACGATGTTGGAGATCTGGCCCTCGACCACCGCGCCAGGCTGGAGCCGGTCGAGGATCTGCTGCCGCTGCTCCTTGCGCTCCTCCTCGAGCACGGCGCGGCGCGAGAGCACGACGTTGTTGCGCGAGCGGTTGAGCTCGATCACCTTGCAGCGAAGCTCCTGTCCGAGGAACTCGTCGAGATCCTGGACCCGCCGGATATCGACCAGCGAAGCGGGCAGGAAGCCGCGCACGCCGAGGTCGAGGATCAGCCCGCCCTTGACGACCTCGATCACACGGCCGTCCACGGGGTCGCCCGACTCGGCGGCGCGTTCGATGTTCTTCCACGCGAGCTCGAACCGGGCGCGCTTCTTCGACAGGATCAGACGGCCCTCGGCGTCCTCCTTCGTGAGCACGAGCGCATCGATCTCGTCGCCCACCGACACCTCGTCGGACGGGTTGATCGAGCGGCGGATCGAGAGCTCCGCGACAGGGATGACGCCCTCGGACTTGTAGCCGATGTCGACGAGCACCTCGTCCTTGTCCACACGAACGACGGTCCCGTGCACGACCTCTCCCTCATTGATCTCGGGGAAGGTCGAGTCGTAGTCGGGAATCAGGTTGCCGTCGGGTCCAGCGACCCAGACGCCGGGCTCCTGCTGCATGAGATCACTGCTGGCCAAAACGGTCGGGAAGTATAGCTTGCCCGTGTTAGCAGCCGAAATCCCCTGCGCTCGTAAGCCAGGTCGAGGCTCAACTCTTCGCCTCGGCCCAGTTGTCACCCAGGCCGACGTCGACCGCGAGCGGCGGATCGAGGGGGTAGGCACCGGTCATCTCGGCCCGCACGAGCTCACGGACCGCCTTCACCTCCGCGTCCGGCACCTCGAGCAGGAGCTCGTCGTGCACCTGCAGTACCAGGCGGGCGGCGCGGCCCTCGTCCCGAAGCCGGCGGTGGATGCGGATCATCGCCACCTTGATGATGTCGGCGTTCGAACCCTGCATCGGGAAGTTGACGGCGATCCGCTCTCCCGCCTGCCGCAGCTGCCGGTTGGAGACTCGCAGCTCCGGCACCGGCCGCCGACGCCCGAGCAGCGTGGTCGCATAGCCGTCGCGGGCCGCCTCCTCGATTGTGCGGGCAAGGAAGTCCTGGACGTGCGGGAACCGCGCCAGGTAGGCGTCGATGTAGGCCTGCGCCTGTTCACGCGGGATCTCGAGGTTCTCGGACAAGCCGTAGGCGGAGATGCCGTAGACGATCCCGAAGTTGATCATCTTCGCGATCGAGCGCTCGCCGGTCGTCAGCGTCGCGGGATCCTTCCCGAGCACCTCGGCCGCCGTCGCCCTGTGGATGTCCTCACCGCGGGCGAACGCCTCCTTGAGCTTCGGCTCGTTCGACAGGTGGGCGAGGATCCGGAGCTCGATCTGGGAGTAGTCGGCGGAGAGCAGCTTCGATCCCTCGTCGGCGACGAAGGCGGACCTGATCTCACGACCCAGATCGGTGCGAATCGGGATCGACTGCAGGTTCGGGCTGGTCGTGGAGAGACGGCCGGTGGCGGCGACGGTCTGGTTGATCGTTGTGTGCAGGCGCCCGGTCGTCTCGTCGATGAGCGCGGGCAAGGGGCCAAGGTAGGTGTTGAGCAGTTTGGAGAGCTCGCGCCACTCCTCGATCACGGGGACAATCGGGTGCTCGCCCCGGATCGAGCGGAGCACCTTCGCGTCGGTCGAGAAGCCCGTCTTCCCCCTACGCCCCGCGGTGAGTCCCAGCTTCTCGAACAGGACCCTTGCCACCTGCTGGGTCGACCCGAGCATGAACTCCTCGCCGGCCAGCTCGTAGGCACTCGATTCGAGCTCGGTCACCCGCTCGGCGAGGCGTGCGGTGATCTCGCCCATACGGTAGGTGTCGATCCGCACGCCGGCGCGTTCCATGTCGGCGAGCACACCGGTCAGCGGCAACTCGATCTCGCGGTAGAGCGCTGTCAGGCTGCGCTCCTCGAGGCGGGCTTGGAGGAGCGGCGCAAGCAGCCGCGGCAGCTCGGCCGCGACCACGAGCGCCGCTGTCTCCTCGTCGGTGGGCGGATCGGCCACGAGCTCGATCCCGTACTCCGGCCCGAGATCCGAGAGCTCGTAGGTCGAGCGGGCGGGCTCGATCAGGTACGCCATCAAGAGCGTGTCGTCGACCGCCTCGACTCCGAGCGACTTCGCGTCGTGAACGGGGCCGATCTGCACGAGGTGCAGATCTGCAAGCGACCGCTGGCTCACGATGACCTCGCGCCCGGTGGCAACGGCGATACGGTCGCCGGCTGCGGCGAACCCGACGGGGCCATCGGACGGCTCGACCGAACCCTCCCGCCACCGTATCGGCGTCGCCTCCGCTGGATCACGGGCTGCCGCAGGCAGCGCCTGATCCAGCGTATCGAGGCGCGAGAGAAGCGCGCGGAACTCGAAGCGGCGGAAGATCTCCTTCAGCTGCGAGCGGTCCGGCGGGGCGAGAACGAGCTCCGCCGGGTCGAAGTCGAGGTCGAGGTCGCGGCGCATCGTCGCGAGCTCCTTCGAGACGCGCGCCTGCTCGGCGTTATCGCTGATCGCCCGCGACCGCGCGGGGGTCAGCTCGCGGGCGTGCTCGATCACCGCCTCGAGCGAGCCGAAGCGTCCGATCAGCTCCCCCGCGGTCTTGTCGCCGATGCCGGGAACGCCGGGGATGTTGTCCGAGCTGTCGCCCTTGAGGCCGATGAAGTCGGGCACCTGGTCCGGCCGGACGCCGTAACGGGCCTCGACGCGCTCGGGAGTGTAGACCTGGACGTCGGCCACCCCGCGCGGGGTCATCATCAGGCAGACGTTGTCGGAGCAGAGCTGAAATGCATCACGATCGGTCGAGACGACGCACGTCCTGAGACCGGCGGCGTCGGCGCGCGTAGCGAGCGTGGCGATCACATCGTCGGCCTCCCACCCCTCGAACTCGAGGTTGCGGTAGCCGAACGCCTCGACGATCGGGCGGAAGCTCGGGAACTGCTCCCGGAGCAGGTCCGGCATCGGCCTGCGACCCTCCTTGTAGACCACCTCCGCCGCCTCGGCCAACTCGGCGCGGTGCACCGGACGCGAGTCCCAGGCGACGGCCACGGCCTTCGGCCGGTAATCGGAGAGCAGCTTGAAGAGCATGTTCGTGAACCCGAGGAGGGCGTTCGTCGGCATGCCCTCCGAGGTGGCGAGCTCCTCGGGGAGCGCGAAGAAGGCGCGGTAGGCGAGGTTGTTCCCGTCGACGAGGAAAAGGTCGGAGTCCCGCGCCGGCGCGTCGTCGAGCTCGAGGTCCTCCCCTGTCAGCGTCTTCGGCGACAATTCCCTCCGATGCTACCCCTGCCCGAGCCGGCTTCTGCCTGAGCTGCTGCTTTGACCCGCATCCCGCTCCTCTCGGGGACGCGGATCGCGGTCGTCGACGTCCCCGACGGCGGCGTGATCCTGCGGCCGCCTCCCCCCTCCGACGTCGTCCGCGGGGTCGCCGGAGCCACTCGGGAGGCGCTTCGATTCCCGCTCGCCGGCGTGCCGCTCTCGTCGCTCGTCACGCCGGGCGGGACGGCAACGGTCGTCGTCGAGGTGCCGCACCTGCCCGTTCCCTCGGCCGCCGTCGACCCTCGCCAGGAGGCGATCGGGGCGACGGTCGACGAGCTCAAGCGTCTCGGCATCTCGCAGGTCACGATCCTCGTCGCCTGCGGGCTCTTCCGCAGGCCCTCGCCGCGCGAGATCGGCCTGCTCGTTCCGCCCGACTTCCGGCGCCGCTTCCGCGGCCGTCTGATCGTCCACGACGCCGAGAGCGCAGACCTGGTCGAGCTTGGAACCGTGGGCGGGCTCGTCCTCCGCGTCTCCCCCGCGCTGATCGAGACCGACCTCATCGTTACGGTGACCGCCGCCGAGAGCGTCCTGCACGGGGGGCCGTCCGCGCTCCTACACGCCAGCTCCCGCGAGGTGCTGCGCGCCGCAGGCGCCGCGTCGCTGCTCGAGACGTCGTCCTCGCAGGGCTGGCGGCTCGCGATCGAGCTCGAGCGGCTGCTGGCGATCCGGACGCAGCTCTACGGCGTGTCGCTCGCCCTCAACCTCCCGCACGTCTTCGGCGGGTACCCCTACGAGGAGCAGATCCTTGAGCGGCTCGCCCGCTCGAAGGCAAGGCGAGCTCTCGGCGTACTCCCGTCAGCCCTCCGAAGCAGCGTGATCGAGCGGGTGCCGCGCGAGCTGACCGCGGCCGCGATCCTCGGCGGCACACCTTCGGCGGCTCACACGGAGGCGCTGCTGCGGGCAATCGAGCTCAAGGGCACTGATCTCGACGAGCCGCTCGACGCGGTCGTGATCGGGATACCGCCGACGACGCCGTTCCTGCCCCGGTCCATGCCCAACCCCGTCTCTGCCGCGTACTTCGGGCTCGGGCTCGCGCTTCGGCTGTGGCGGAATCGCTTCCCGGTGAAGCCGGGCGGCACTGCGATCCTGCTGCACGACTTCCAGCGGCGCTTCCCGGCCCCGGTGCAGACGCCGTACCGTGCGCTGTTCGCCGACCCGAGGACGGCCCGCGACCCCGACGCGCTGCGGGAGGCCGAGAGCGCGGTGCTGGCCGACGAGCGTGCACTCGACGACTATCGGGCGGGTCGTTCGGTTCACCCACTCGACCCGTTTGTCACCTGGAGCGCCTGCGACGTCTCGATCAGCCGGCTCGGCCCGGTGCTCGTCGCAGGCTGCCGCGACGCCCATTCGGCCCGGCAGCTGGGCTTCGTGCCCGTCCACAACGTCGGAGCTGCGCTGGCGATGGCGCGGGGCCGCGGCGCCGAGCGGATCGGCTTCCTGCTTTCGCCTCCGTACTACCCGCTCGTCGTCGGTTAGAATTCGAGTGTCGCGAGACACGGGGTGAGGCCCCCGTTCAACCGCTCAGATCGAGCCGATGGCCTCTACCAACTTCAGGAGGTAGAGGCTCATGAGCGACATCGCGATCGCCGCACTGCTTGCAGGCACCATCGTCTTGGCGTCCACCGTCTCCGTCGAGGTCGGGATCTCGGTCGCGCTGATCGAGCTCTTCCTCGGGATCGTCGTCGGCAACTCGTTCCATCTCGACGTCCCGAGCTGGCTCAGCTTCATCGGCTCGTTCGCCGGGATCGTGCTCACGTTCCTCGCCGGCGCCGAGGTCGACGTCCCGCAGTTCCGGCGCGAGTGGCGAGCCTCGCTCTCGATCGGGCTCGTCAGCTTCTCCGCGCCCTTCGCGGTTGTCGGGCTGCTCTGTTACTTCGGCCTCGACTGGACGAGGAAGGCGTCGGAGATCGGCGGGCTGGCGCTCTCGACCACCAGCCTCGCCGTCGTCTACGCGGTGCTCGTCGAGACCGGTCTCTCGCGTGAGCTGATCGGGAAGCGCCTGATGTCGGCAACGTTCGTCACCGACATCGCCACCGTCGCCGGCCTGACGATCCTCTTCATCAAGCCGACGATCTGGATCGTGCCGTTCGTCGCCGTCTCGGTCGCGCTCATCGTCGGACTGCCGCGCATCGCACCGTGGTTCTTCTCGCGTTACGGCGACCGTGTGATCGAGCCCGAGATCAAGCTCGTGTTCGCCTGCCTCTTTTGCCTGGCGTGGCTCGGGACTCGCGCGAGCTCCCAGGCGGCCTTGCCGGCCTTCATCCTAGGCCTGGTGATGTCGAGCCACTACGTGAAGCACCGCGGCGAGCAGGAGCGAATGCGCGTCGTCGCATTCGCGTTCCTGACGCCGTTCTTCTTCCTCAAGGGCGGCATGAACGTCTCCACGAGCGCGCTCTGGGCGAACCTGGGCGTGCTCGGGCTGCTCTTCGTCGGGAAGATGGCGCCGAAGCTCGTCGGCGTCTACCCGCTCGCCCGCCGTTACACCTCGCCCCACGCCGTGTTCACCACGCTGCTGATGTCGACCGGGCTGACGTTCGGGACGATCACCTCGCTCTACGGACTCAACGCCGGGATCATCGACCGGACGCAGTTCTCGCTCCTGATCGCGGTGGTCGTGCTCTCGGCGATCATCCCGACGGCGATCGCTCAGCGCTTCTACTCGCCGACGACCGAGGCCCTGCGCGACATCACAGCTCCGGTGCCGCCCGCCGGCCTG
>Ga0335080_10000833_pt1 | contig 29172 bp, 27 predicted proteins | sample Lox_Sample_34_FD_206720 | JGI IMG/M metagenome (GOLD analysis project Ga0335080, IMG submission 206720) | Soil microbial communities from Loxahatchee National Wildlife Refuge, Florida, United States - Lox_Sample_3.4 | ecosystem: Environmental > Terrestrial > Soil > Wetlands | place: USA... | reverse complement strand
GGCGAGCCCCTCGCGTGCCGCGCGCTCGCGCGCGTAGCTCACCTGCTCCTTGGAGATGTTGAAGGCGCGCACGCGCACCCCGTAGTTGCGTGCCATGTGCAGCGCCAGCGTGCCCCAGCCGCAACCGGCCTCGACCACGCTCTCACCCGACCGCAGGCGCAGCTTGCGGCAGACATGGTCCATCTTGGCGACCTGTGCCTCATCGAGGCCCGCCGCGGGCGTCGGGTAGTAGGCGCAGGTGTAGGCCATCGTGCTGCCGAGCCACAGCGCGTAGAACTCGTTGCCGATGTCGTAGTGGTGATGGATGTTGTCGCGCGAGCGGGCGAGCGTATTTCGGCGCTGGCGGCGCAGCGCCCCGGTGGCGCGGCGCAGGAGCGAGGGGCTGCGGTCGGTGACCCCGGAGTGGTAGATGCTCTCGAGCAGCCGCACCAGGTCCCCTTCGATCGTCACGCTGCCCTCGGCGTAGGCGTCGCCGAAGCGCAGCTGCGGGTCGGCGAGGATGCTCATGAGCGTGCGCCGGCCGGCGAAGGTGACGCGTGCCACGGCCGGGACGTCCTCCGGACCCACCAGCGCGGCCCCACGCACCACGAACTCGACCGGCGGGTCACCGAGGAACTGGCGCAGCCGCGTCAGCAGCCAGGCGTCGATCGAGCGCCCGCCACCCTCATGGGGCAGGTCCGCAGGCTCGGTGACCGGCGAAAGCGCAGGGCCGGAGGCACGCTCCGGAGTCGATGCCACACTCTTCTGAACGGCGTTCACGGGATCCCCACCTTGTCTGACTGAAGCCCTAATCTAGCATGGGGCCCGGGGACGGCGGCACCGCCCCCGGCGGGGCCCTCAGGGACCCCCAAGTGTCTGATTCAGGAGGTTGGCTAGACGCGCTCCAGCCAGCAGCAGCCGCTCGCGCACCACCCCCCGGGCGGCCTCGACATAGGCCGCGTCGAGGCGCACGAAGTCCCGCGGCGCCGCCCCGCAGGTGAAGCCCGGGTAGCGGTAGGCGATGTTGCGCGCAAGATTGTTGGATTGTGACAGCCACTCGTCCGGGGAGCCCTGGCCGGCCTCGGCCACCAGGGCGCGCGCCTGCCCGGCAAGGGCGTCGATGTCGCGCGGCACCTGCTGGCCGTTGCGGGCGCCGAGGGCGAGCTTGACGAGGTCGTTGTCCCAGGCGCGGTGCAGACTCTCGCGGCCGCGGGTGTGCACGCCGGCGAGCGCCACCTGCACTTCGTTGCCGCCGCGGTCGTTGTTATCGGCGGCGTGCAGCGGCTGGTGCAGGTCGGCGACCAGGTGCACGACCCACTTGAGCGCCTCGTTGCGCTGGCGCGCCGGGGCACGCGTGTCGGCGAGCAGCGCGAGCTGGCGCTTGAGCTGCTCGCTGGCGCACTCCCCGTCACGACAGGCGCGCGCGAGGTCGGTGGCGCCGCACACCGCCAGGTTGTCGTAGTGCCAGCGCGCGTGCGCGGCCGGCGTGCCCTGCAGTTCATCCGCCCACACCGAGACCTCCTCGAGGCTGGTGCGGCCGGAGGGGTTGCCGAACCTGTCGAGGTCGTCGGCCAGCAGCCGCGTCACCGCGGCATGGGCCGGTGGCGTCAACAGGCGGTCGGCGATGGCGCCAACGGTGCGATGGCCCTGCGGCCCCCACGCCAGGGCGAGGGGTGAGTACGCCAGAGCGAGCAGCGCTGCCGCGGTGGCGGCCCTACGCTGCCGACAGCGGCGCTGAGCCGCTCGGGTCCGCGGGCCATCGTGTAGACTGCGCGCCCCGAGCGCGACCCGGCCGCGCCAGAACACCACAGGAACCTGCCGCATGAATCGCACCGCTGCCCTCCCCCGGCTGTCCGCCCCCCTGGGCGCCGCCGCTCTCGCGCTCACCGCCACGCTCAATGCCACGGGGATCGACGTCGCCGGCATGGACCGGGCGGTCGCCCCCGGGGATGACTTCTTCCGCTACGCCAACGGCACCTGGCTCGCGCAGACGGAGATCCCGCCGGATCGCGCCACCTACGGCTCGACCGAGATGGTCATCGAGCGCACCGAGAAGCGCACCACCGATCTCATCAGCAGCGCCGCCGCCGGCGCAAGTCCGGACTCGATCGCCGCGAAGATCGGCACCTACTACGCGACTTACATGGACGAGGCGGCGATCGAGGCCGCAGGCCTCGCGCCGATCGCGCCGGCCCTGCGGCGCATCGATGCCATCCGCGACCGCACGGCGCTCGCCAGGGCGCTCGGCACCCTGCTGCGGGCCGACGTCGACGTCCTCAACAACACCGAGCTGCACACCGACAACCTCTTCGGCCTGTGGGTGGCGCAGGACCTCAGCGACCCCAAGCGCTACTCGCCCTTCCTGCTGCAGGGCGGCCTCATGATGCCGGACCGCGACTACTACCTGAACCCGTCGCAGAAGATGGCCGACGTCCGCACGCAGTACCGCACCCACATCGAGACGGTGCTCAGGCTCGCCAAGCTCGCCAACGTCAGCTCGCGTGCCGAGCACGTCTACCAGCTCGAGACGCACATCGCGCAGGTGCACTGGAGCCGCGCGGACAGCGAGCAGGTCGCAAAGGGCAACAACCACTGGAAGCGCGCCGAGTTCGTGCAGCGCGCCCCCGGCCTCGACTGGGACACCTTCTTTGGCGCCGCCGGGCTGGCGCAGCAGCAGGAGTTCGTGGTGTGGCAGCCGAGCGCCGTGACCGGCATCGCCGCGCTCACGCTCAGCGTGCCGCTCGAGGACTGGAAGGACTACCTGCGCTTCCACCTGCTCGATCACTACGCGCCTTACCTGCCGAAGGCCTTCGCCGACGAGCACTTCAACTTCCACCGTCACGTGCTCTCGGGAACCCTGCAGCAGCCCGCGCGCTGGAAGCTGGCCGTGCGCGAAACCAACGCCGCCCTCGGCGAGGCGGTGGGCCAGCTGTACGTCGAGAAGTACTTCCCGGCCGCGGAGAAGGCGCGCGCGGAGGCGATGGTGAAGAACCTGCTCGCCGCCTTCGGCACGCGCATCGACCACCTCGAGTGGATGAGCCCGCAGACCCGCGCGCGCGCCAAGGCCAAGCTGGCCGCGCTCAGGATCGGCGTCGGCTACCCGGATCACTGGCGCAGCTACGCGGGGCTGAACGTCATCAAGGGCGAGGCGCTCGGCAACGCGCGGCGCGCCGAGCTCTTCGAGCTGCACTACAACCTCGCCAAGCTCGGCAAGCCGGTCGACCGCGGCGAGTGGGTGATGGTGCCGCAGGAGGTGAACGCGGTGAACCTGCCGGCCATGAACGCGCTCAACTTCCCGGCCGCCATCCTGCAACCGCCGTTCTTCGACGCCAGCCGCGACCCGGTGATGGACTACGGCGCGACCGGTGCCACGATCGGGCACGAGATCAGCCACAGCTTCGATGACCAGGGCGCGCTCTTCGACGCGGAGGGCAAGCTCGAGAACTGGTGGACCCAGGAGGACTTCGCGCACTTCGAGGCCGCCGGCAAGCGCCTGGCGGCGCAGTTCGATGCCTACAAGCCCTACCCCGACATCCACGTCAACGGCACGCAGACCCTGAGTGAGAACATCGCCGACGTTGCCGGGCTCTCGGCCGCCTACGACGGCTGGAAGCTCTCCCTCGGCGGCAAGGCAGCCGCCGGAGCCGACGGCTTCAGCGCCGAGCAGCTGTTCTTCATCAGCTTCGCGCAGAGCTGGCGCGACAAGATGCGCGAGGCGGCCATGCGCCGCGTCGTCGTCACCGACGGGCACGCGCCGGATGAGTACCGCGCCGACACAGTGCGCAACCTCGACCCCTGGTATGCGGCCTTCGAGGTCAAGAGCGGCCAGAAGCTCTACCTCGCGCCCGCGGATCGGGTGCGCGTCTGGTAGCAGCGCGGCCGCCTCAGCGCGGCGGTTTCAGCTGCGCGTAGTCGAGGATGGTGACGTAGGGGAAGACTACGCGCCCGCCGCGCTCGTGCCGCGCAAACAGCACCCGCAGGCCCTCGAGGAGCGGTGCGTGCTGCGGATGCCCGGGCTCGGGGGCGTAGGACGAGGACATGAGCCGTCCGGTGAGGCCCTCGAGATCGAACAGCTGCTGGTTGGGGAAGCGCTCCTCGGCGTACTCACCGCCGAAGAATTCGCGCATGGCCGGGGCGTCCACGCGGCTGCCGACCACCTGGTCGTAGTCGGGAGCGTGCCGGCGCACGAGCGCCTCGTAGTCCTGGAGGAAGGCGCTGCCGGCAGCCGGATGTTCGTTCCACAGGAGCGCACCGTAGGCGCCGGCGCGCACCACGCGCAGCGCTTCGCGGCGCGTGGCCGCCACCTTGAACCAATGGAACGCCTGGGCCGCGATCCACAGATCGATGCTGCCGTCCGCGAGGCTCGTCGCCTCCGCGCTCGCCGCGATGCTCACGAAGCGCGGCTCGCGCGCGAGCGCGCGCTCGGCCGCGGCGCGCATGCCGGCGTTGGGCTCAATCGCCGCCACGTGCGCCCCGGCGGCCAACAGCAGTGCGGTGAGTATGCCGGTGCCCGAACCCACATCGGCTACGTAGGCACCGGGGCGCAGCCCGCAATGCGCGCCGAGGAACGCCAGCGCCGCCGGCGGGTAGCTCGGCCGGTAGCGCACGTAGTTATCGACGCGGCTGGAGAAGCGCTCGGTGGGATCGGTCATCCGCGGGCGCGTACCGGCCCGCCCGCAGCACAGTGCCGGCGCCTGCGTGCGGGGCCGTCTCTCCATAAAGGCATAACGACACGGTAGCGTATCCGCGTGACAATCGTCTAACGGAGAGCCCATGACCGCAGCCCCGCACCGCCTCGAGACCCAGCTGGTCCACGCCGGCGAGCCCAGCCCGCGCATCGCCGGCGCCGTGGAGATGCCGATATTCCAGTCGGCGACCTACACCTATGCCGGTGAAGGCAGCTACGACGACGTCCGCTACCTGCGCAACAACAACACGCCGAGCCAGCTGGCGCTGCACGCGAAACTCGCCGCGCTCGAGGGCGCCGAGGCGGCCCTGGTGGGCGCGAGCGGCATGGCGATCATCTCCGCGACGCTGCTCACGATGCTGACCGCCGGCGAGCACCTGCTGGCGCAGCGCTGCCTGTACGGCGGCACGCACGATTTGATCACCGGGGCGTTCCCCGGACTCGGCCTGAGCGCCGACTTCATCGACGCGCAGCGGCCGCAGAGCTGAGCCGCGCTCCTGAGGCCCGGCACGCGCGCCATCTACGTGGAGGCGATGACCAACCCGCTGCTGGAAGTCGCCGACCTCGCGGCCGTGGTCAGGTTCGCGCGCGAGCACGGCCTGGTCTCGATCATCGACAACACCTTCGCGAGCCCGGTGAACTACCGGCCGGTCGCAGCCGGCTTCGACCTCGCGCTGCACAGCGCCACCAAGTACCTCAACGGCCACGCGGACATCGTCGCCGGGTGCGTGGCCGGGCGTGCCGCGCTCATCGAGCGCATCCGCCACAAGCTCAACCTCCTCGGCGGCGCCCTCGATGCCCACGCGGCGTTCCTGCTCAAGCGTGGACTGAAGACCCTCGCACTGCGCGTGCGCTTCCAGAACGACAGCTGCCTCAGCATCGCGCGCTATCTCGCGCAGCACCCGAAGGTGGCGCGCGTCAACTACCCGGGGCTCGAACAGCACCCCCAGCACGAGCGCGCCCGCGAGCTGTTCGCCGGCTGCGGCGGCGTGCTGAGCTTCGAGCTCCACGGGGGCGCGGCGGCCGCGGACGCATTCGCCGCACGGCTACGCCTGCCCGCGGTCGCCCCGAGCCTCGGCGGGGTGCAGTCGCTCGTGACGCGGCCGGCCACCACCTCGCACGCCGGCCTCGAGCCCGGCGCGCGCCGCGCACTGGGTATCAGCGAGGGCCTGCTGCGGCTGTCTGTCGGGATCGAGGCCACGGAGGACCTGCTCGCGGACCTCGCGCAGGCGCTGCAGTGAAGCCGGCGCGCCAGCTGCGCAAGTTTCGGGTCCCGCCCCGCGCCGGCCTCTGCCACACTCGCCACCCCTGAAGCCCTCACCCAAAGGTTACCTACCGATGTCCACACCCGAGCTCTCGAGCGCCACACGCGCCACCGCGGCCGAGCCCGCCTTCGGCCGCACGGCGCTCGAGCTGACACTGCTCGGGGCCATCTGGGGAGGTTCGTTCCTCTTCATGCGCGTGGCGGCCTCCGAGTTCGGGCCGTTCCCGCTGGTCGAGGCGCGTCTCGCGCTCGGGGCGCTCGTGCTGCTGCCGCTGCTGTGGCAGGCGCGCGCGCAATTCACCCCGGCGCTGTGGCTGCGCATCGCCGGGATCGCGGCGGTCAACGCGGTGATCCCGTTTGCGCTCTTCGCCTGGGGCGCCGAGCGCGCGCCGGCCGGCATCGGCGCCATCAGCAACGCGATGACGGTGATGTTCACCGCCCTCGTCGCCTACCTTTTCTACGGCGAGCAGATCGGCGCGCGACGCCTGACCGGGCTCGTCGCCGGCTTCGTCGGCGTTGCCATCCTCGCCAGCGGCAGGACCGGCGGCGGGACGGCGGTGTGGCCGGCGGCACTCGCCGGCGCCCTCGCGGCGCTGTGCTACGGCGTGGGCATCAATCTGGTGCGGCACTACCTCACCGGACTCCCCTCAGGCGCGGTCGCGGCGGCCAACCTGCTCGCCGGCAGCGTGCTGCTCGCCCCGCTCGCGCTCTATACCTGGCCGCAGCACGCGATCAGCGCGCGCTCGTGGCTGAGCGCGGTGCTGCTCGGGGTGCTGTGCACCGGCATCGCTTTCGTCTTCTATTACCGTCTGATCGCACGCATCGGTCCCTCGCGCACCTCGACGGTGACCTACCTCATTCCGCTCTTCGGGGTGGTCTGGGCGTATCTGGTGCTCGGTGAGCCGGTGACGCTCACCATGGTGCTCGCCGGCGCCCTGATCCTCGCCGGCGTGGCGCTCAGCCAGCAGCGCGCTGCCCGAAGCTGATGGGGCTCGCGATCCCGGGCCTGCTCAACGTACGCGACCTCGGCGGGCTGCCGACCCGCGACGGCGCGGCGACGCGCGCCCATTCGCTGGTGCGCGCCGATGATCTGGCCCAGCTCGACGCCGCGGGGCTCGCGGCGCTCGCCGACTACGGCATCGTCACGGTTCTCGACCTGCGCTGGCCGGAGGAAGCCGCGCGCGAACCGAGCCCGGTACCGCAGCACCTGCCGCAGGTGCGCCTGGTACAGGTCTCGCTCCTCACCAGCACCGAGGATGAGTGGCGGCTGCGCAGCCGCGACGTCGACAAGGAGCTGTGGAAGTGCACGGTGCTCGAGCAGGCGCGGATCGAGCTGCGCCGCGCCCTGGCGGTGATCGCGCACGCCGACCCCGCGGGGCTCTTGTTCCACTGTGTCGCGGGCAAGGACCGCACCGGGCTGATCGCGGCACTTCTGCTCGCACTCGCGGACGTCGAGCCCGCGGCGATCGCGAGCGATTACGCCGCGAGCAGCGCGAACCTGCGCGAGGGCTACCTCCTGCGCTACCCGGATGCCGATCCGGCACGCATCATCGAGGCGCTGCGCTGCCCCGAGGAAGGCGTCTACAACATGCTGAAATTCCTCGCGAACGCCGGCGGTGTGCGTGCCTACCTCGGTGCGATCGGCCTGAGCACGGAAGAGATCGGGCGGCTGCGCGCGCGGCTGCGTTCCTGAAGACGCGGGCGCCGCGGCGGGCGCGGGCGGGCGCCATTCACCGCTCGTTCAGCGGCGCTTCGCGATACTCATTCCCGCACCGGACTGATGCGCGCTCCCGGGCCGCCCTCCCTTGATGCGCGGGCAATTAGCTGGCACGAGGTCCGGATTTGGGCGCCTCACTCCGGTGCATTCCCTCTACACTTGATCCCGGAAAGCCGCTTGCCTGCGGAGGTCGTGGGGTCATGCCAATCACCGGCGGATGTCTGTGCGGCGCGGTGCGCTATTCCTGCGCGGCCGCGCCGCTCGTGTCGCGGGTGTGCTGGTGCCGCCTCTGCCAGTACCTGGGAGCCGGCAGCGGCACGGTGAACGTGTGCCTGCCGCGTGCGCAGCTCACCTCGAGCGGCGAGCTGCGCGATTACCGCTCCGTCGCCGACAGCGGCAACGTCATGCACCGGCGCTTCTGCCCGCACTGCGGCACCCACGTGTTCAGCGAGGCCGAGGCGCGCCCGCACCTGATCTTCGTGCGAGCCGGCACCCTGGATGACCCCGAGCTCGCGCGCCCGGCGATGACCATCTGGACCGCCGCCGCGCCGAGCTGGGCGTGTTTCGATGCGAGCCTGCCGTGCGTGGCGGGACAACCACCGCCGCCGGCGACGAACATCACTGCAGCTTGAGCGCCTCGCGCAGCTGCGCGGCGGTCAAGAGGTGGGTGTAGGGCATGGTGCCGTAGTCAAACTCGCGCGCCCGGCTGAGATCCCCGACCACGACCGGCGCGAACCCGGCGTCCGTCACCAGCTGCTGCGCGATCGCGAGTGCCTGCGGGTCATTGCCGGCGAGCGGGATGGCGATGAGATCGCCGCTGCGGTGCGCCTCGCGCGCCAGATCCCGGTAGCCGATGGCGTTGAAGGCCCGCACCAGACGCACCCCCGGCAGGTACTGCGGTGACATGACCCCGGTGCCCTTCTGCCGCGCCTCGAGCGCCATCGCGCCATCGCGCTCGGGGTAGGGATTGCAGGTGTCCAGCACGATCTTGCCGGCCAGTTCGTCCCTGAGGTCCGCGCCGAGCTGCGGCAGCGCCTTGTAGGGCACCGACACGAGCACCACTTCGCCGAACACGGCCGCCTCGCGCGGCGTGCCGATGCGCGCCTTCGGGCCGAGCGAGTCGGCAAGTGACTTCAGTTCCTCGGGATGGCGCGACGACAGCAGCACCTCGTGGCCCGACTCGACCCACAGCCGTGCCAGCGTGCCGCCGATGTGCCCGGCGCCGATGATGCCGATCTTCACCGGCGCCGCAGGCTGCGCGGCGTTGCCCGGCACGGCAGCCGCGACCGCGAGCGCGGCAGCGAGCAGCACAGTCGCGGCCGAGCGCAGTGCGATCCGAGCAGGGCGCGGCGGCATGCGACTCACGAGCGCGCGCGCATCGCCTAGCGGGTCCCGGCCCTACTTCTTGCGCCTGGCCCCGGCGCGCTTGGCGGCGCGGAACGAGATGCCGGACCGCATCGCCTTCTGTTGCACGGCCGCGGCGGTGCGTCCGAGCTTCCGCGCCACGAGGCTGGTCGCTATCCCCGCCTTCGCGAGGGCCTTGAGGGTGTTCAGTTCACGGGCGCTCCAGGATGCGCCGTCGTTGGGTGGACGTCTTGCCATCGTAGTAACTCCATAATCGGCGTGACCGGGGTCGGCGATCATACACCGGCATCATCGCGCGCGCGCAGCGACTACGGTCTGCAACATGTTAGAAATGCACATGTCTGACGGCGGCACGCGTTGGGCGGTTCCGCGGCGAACCAACTTGTAACCTGCAGCAAATGCGACGCAGCGCCCGTGGCGCGCGCTCTGCGGCGCCAACACCGAAACTGGAGCTTCGCAACACGGTGTTGCTGCGGGAATTTCCGCGCGCCGCCGCTGTGTGCGGGAACAGCGGGCGAGGTGCGGAACGCGCGTGGCGGCCGGCGCAGCTAACTCAACATGGAGCACGTCGGCGAACACCGACAGCATGCCGCAGCGGTGACAAAGTGTCACCGCTGCGGCGACGGGAACTTATTCGCGCACGCCGGCTCTGAGGCAGGCTGCATCCAGACAGCTCGCGAGCAGCATGGCGATGGTCATGGGTCCCAGGCCCCCCGGCACCGGCGTGATCCAGCCAGCGCGCGCCGCGGCGGCCTCGAACTCAACATCGCCCACGAGCTTGCCGGAGTCGGTGCGGTTGATGCCGACATCGAACACCGCCGCTCCCGGACGGATCCACTCCCCGGGAATGAATCCCGCCTTGCCGACGGCCGCCACCACGATCTCGGCACGCTCAACCTCGGCGCGCAGGTCGCGCGTGCCGGTGTGGCACACCGTGACCGTGGCACGGGCCAAGAGCAGCTCGAGCGCCATCGGCCGGCCCACGATGTTGGAGGCGCCCACGACGGTGGCGCGGCTGCCGGCGAGCTTGAGCCCGTATTCCTGCGCCAGACGGATGACCCCGAAGGGCGTGCACGGGCGCAGCCGCGGGCGCTTCTGTGCCAGCAGCCCGGTGTTGAGCGGGTGGAAGCCGTCGACGTCCTTGGCGGGATCGACCGCATCCATGACGCGGTTGGCGTCCACGCCCTTCGGCAGCGGCAGCTGCACCAGGATGCCGTCGACCCGCGGGTCGTGATTGAGGGCGTGCACCAGGGCGAGGATCTGCGCCTCGCTGGTGCTCGCCGGCAGGTCGTGGGCGAAGGACTCGATACCCGCCTCGAGCGAGGCGCGGCGCTTGTTGCGCACGTACACGCTCGAGGCGGGATCCTCGCCCACCTGCACCACCGCCAGCCCCGGGCGGCGCCCGAAACGCGCCGCGAAGGCCGCCGCGCGTGCGGCGACCTCGGTGCGTACCTTGGCGGCCACCGCCTTGCCATCGAGCAGCCGTGCGCCGCCGGCAGCGCGTGCCTCGGTGAGTGCGTCCATCAGTAGCGGTAGTGCTCGGACTTGTACGGTCCGGCCTTGTCCACGCCGATGTAGCGGGCCTGCTCGTCGGTGAGCTCGGTGAGCTGGACGTTGAGTTTCTTCAGTTGCAGCCGCGCCACTTTCTCGTCCAGGTGCTTGGGCAGCACGTGCACCCCGACCGGGTATTTCGCGCCGTTGGTGAACAGCTCCACCTGGGCAATGGTCTGGTTGGCGAAGCTCGAGCTCATGACGTAGCTTGGATGCCCCGTGCCGCAGCCGAGATTCACCAGGCGCCCCTCGGCGAGCAGGATCAGCCGCCGCCCGTCCGGCAGGATCACGTGGTCCACCTGCGGCTTGATGTTCTCCCAGCGATACTGCTTGAGGCTCGCGACGTCGATCTCGTTGTCGAAGTGGCCGATGTTGCAGACGATGGCGTTGTGCTTCATGCGCAGCATGTGCGCGTGGGTGATGACGTGGTAGTTGCCGGTGGCGCTGACGAAGATGTCGGCCTTGTCGGCGGCGTAGTCCATGGTGACGACGCGGTAACCCTCCATGGCCGCCTGCAGGGCGCAGATCGGGTCGACTTCGGTGACCCACACCTGCGCCGACAGCGCGCGCAGCGCCTGCGCCGAGCCCTTGCCGACGTCCCCGTAGCCGCACACCACCGCCACCTTGCCGGCCACCATGACGTCGGTGGCGCGCTTGATAGCATCCACCAGCGACTCGCGGCAGCCGTAGAGGTTGTCGAACTTGCTCTTGGTGACCGAGTCGTTGACGTTGATCGCCGGGAAGGCGAGCTTGCCCTCCTTGGCCATCTGGTAGAGCCGCTTGACGCCCGTGGTGGTCTCCTCGGTCACGCCGCGGATCTTCGCGAGGCGCGTCGAGTACCAGCGCGGATCGAGCTTCAGCCGCGCGCGGATCGCGGCAAACAGCGCGGTCTCCTCCTCGCTCGTCGGGCTGGCGATGACGGCCGGATCGCTCTCGGCGCGCGTGCCGAGGTGCAGCAGCAGCGTGGCATCGCCGCCGTCATCCAGGATCATGTTGGCGCAGGCGCCGCCGGGCCACTCGAAGATGCGGTGGGTGTACTCCCAGTAGTCAGCGAGCGATTCGCCCTTCCAGGCGAACACCGGCGTGCCGCGCACCGCGATGGCCGCGGCGGCGTGGTCCTGGGTCGAGAAGATGTTGCAGGAGGCCCAGCGCACCTCGGCCCCGAGCGCCTGCAGCGTCTCGATCAGCACCGCGGTCTGGATCGTCATGTGCAGCGAGCCGGCGATGCAGGCACCCTTGAGCGGGCGGGTGCGGGCATATTCCTCGCGGATCGCCATGAGGCCGGGCATCTCGGTCTCGGCGATCACGATCTCCTTGCGCCCCCAGTCGGCGAGCGCGAGGTCTGCGACCTTGAAGTCGGCAGCAGTGGCGGCAGGTTTCAGTGTGGCGTTCATACTCGTTACTCCGTAGGTCCAGAGTGAGCGCCGTATGGTGATCCGCGGCTTCCGCTGAGCCTGGCAGGCACGGGCCTGTCGCAACGCTCCTCAGCGGACGCGGCTGCCACCCTGTGCGGGCGGCTTGCGGGGGATTCTACGCCGCGCGCCGCCCCTTGCCCTCGGCAGCCAGGGTCTCGGCGAGGTCGGTGCGCTCCCAGGTGAACTCCGGTTCGGTGCGCCCGAAGTGCCCGTAGGCGGCGGTCTTCTGGTAGATCGGCCGCACCAGGTCCAGCATCTCACGCAGCCCGTAGGGCGTGAGGTCGAAGTGCTTGCGCACCAGCTGCGTCAGACGCTCGCGCGAGAGGTGGCCGGTGCCGAAAGTCTCCACCATGATGGAAGTCGGCTCGGCGACGCCGATCGCGTAGCTCACCTGCACCTCGCAGCGCTCGGCCAGCCCGGCCGCGACGATGTTCTTGGCGACGTAACGCGCGGCGTAGGCCGCCGAACGGTCGACCTTGGAAGGATCCTTGCCGGAGAAAGCCCCGCCGCCATGGCGCGCGTAGCCGCCGTAGGTGTCGACGATGATCTTGCGGCCGGTGAGCCCGCAGTCGCCGACCGGGCCGCCGATCACGAAGCGCCCGGTGGGATTGATGTGGTACTTGGTGCGCTTGTCGACCCACTTCGGCGGCAGCACGGGCTTGAGGATCTCCTCCATGACCGCCTCGCGCAGCACCCGCGTGGAAACCTCCGGGCTGTGCTGCGTGGAGAGCACCACCGCCTCGAGCCCGACCGGCCGGTCGTCCTCGTAGCGCAGGGTCACTTGGCTCTTGGCGTCCGGGCGCAGCCAGTCGAGCTTGCCCGCCTTGCGCACCTGCGCCTGGCGCTTCACCAGGCGGTGGGCGAGCGTGATCGGTGCGGGCATCAGTACGTCGGTCTCGTTGGTGGCGTAGCCGAACATCAGGCCCTGGTCGCCGGCGCCCTGCTTGCGCTCGTCCTTGCGATCGACCCCCTGCGCGATGTCGGGGGACTGCTTGCCGATGATGTTGAGCACCCCGCAGCTCGCGCCGTCGAAGCCCATCTCGGAGGAGTTGTAGCCGATGTCGAGCACGGTCTTGCGTACCAGCGCCTCGACGTCGACCCAGGCGCGCGTGGTCACCTCGCCGGCGACGATCACGACCCCGGTCTTCACCAAGGTCTCGCAGGCGACGCGCCCGCGGTCGTCTTCCTTCAGGATGGCATCGAGCACGACGTCCGAGATCTGGTCGGCCACCTTGTCCGGGTGGCCCTCGGAGACGGATTCGGAGGTAAACAGGTAGTCATTAGCCATGGGTCGCTTCTCGGGGAGCCTCGATCGAGCAGGGGAAGAGCTAGTGTACCGCAGCTTCAGGCGGGGCGGACTTGCGGGGATGCCGTAAAGGCGCGCAGCCGGTCCGCGAATTCGCTGCGGGAAAAGCGGTGGTTCTGCGTGCCGCGCGCCTCGATCTTGATGGCCCCCATGAGCGAAGCAATATGTCCGGTCTCACGCCAGCTGAGCCCGTGCAGCAGCCCGTGCAGCAGCCCCGCGCGGTAGGCGTCACCGCAGCCGGTCGGGTCGACGACCCGCGCCACCGGGGCCGCCGGGATCGTGAGTTCCTCGCCGCGGCTGTGGATCACCGAGCCGGCCGCGCCACGCGTGACGATCAGGGCCTCGACGCGCGCGGTGAGCTCGCGCACGCCCCAGCCGGTGCGCTGCTGCACCAGCTGCCACTCGTAGTCGTTCAGGGCTACCCAGCGGGCGCGGCTGATGAAGCCCCGCAGCTCCTCGCCATCGAACAGTGGCAGCCCCTGTCCCGGGTCGAAGATGAACGGCACGCCGGCGGCGGCGAACTGCGCGGCGTGCTGCAGCATGCCCTCGCGGCCATCGGGCGCCACGATGCCGAGTGTGATGCCGGCCGAATCGCTCACGCGGTTCGCGTGCGAATGCTGCATGGCCCCGGGATGAAAGGCCGTAATCTGATTGTCATCGAGGTCGGTGGTGATGAAGGCCTGCGCGGTGAGCTCACCCTCGATCACCTTCAGGTGCGTGGTCAGCACGCCCTGGGCCTCGAGCCACTCGCGGTAGGGGGCGAAGTCGGTCCCCACGGTCGCCATCGGCACCCCGGTGTCCCCGAGCAGCCGCAGGTTGTAGGCGATGTTGCCCGCGCAGCCACCGTACTCGCGCCGCAGCTGCGGCACGAGAAACGACACGTTCAGCATGTGGATCTTGTCGGGCAGGATGTGCTTGGCGAAGCGATCGCCGAACACCATGATGGTGTCGTAGGCGACCGAGCCGCAGATGAGCGCCGCGCCGCCCGAAGGCGCGCTCACGGCTTGCCGGCGCCGGAGGCAGCGCCCGCCGCGGCGCTCTCGGCCTTCAGCTGCTCCACCGCGCCGCGGGCCACGTCGGACAGCCCGGCACCGTGGCGCTCATCGAGGTAGCGGATGATCTGCTGCCGCATGCGCGGCTCCCAGTAGCGCTTCAGATGCGTCGCCACGTCGCGCGAGGCCTGCTCGGCCGTGGCGGTGGTGAAGAACGAGCCGATCTCGTTCGCCATCTTGATCAGCAGGTCGATGTTCATGGTGCTCGGTGGTCTGTGGGCGTTCAGGTGAGCCGCTCGGGGTGCGCATACACCACGTGGCGGTCGGCGCGCGCGAAGGCGACCAGCGTGAGTCCGGTCTGCTGCGCCATGCGCACCGCGAAGGCGGTCGGCGCGGACAGCGCCGCCAGGAACGAGATGCCGACGGTAGCGCACTTCTGCACCATCTCGTAGCTGGCGCGGCTGGTGATCAGCATGTAGCCGCTGCCGAAGTCGGTGCCGGCGCGCACCAGGGCGCCGATGGCCTTGTCGAGGGCGTTGTGGCGGCCGACATCCTCGCGCACCAGCTGGATGCCGCCCTCCGGCAGCACCCAGGCGGCCGCGTGCACGCTGCCGGTGCGGGAGTTGATCGGCTGGCGGCCGGCGAGCTCGGCGATGGCGGCGTGCAGCTGCGCACTCGAAACCGTCACGCCGCGCGGCACGGGCGCGACCTCGCGGATGGCATCGGCGGCCGTCTGCGCGCCGCACAGCCCGCAGCCGGTGCGCCCGGCGAGATTGCGCCGCCGCTGCAGCAGCTGTGAGAAACGCTCCCAGGCGACGCTGATGCGCACGTCGGCGACGCCATCCCCGTGCACCACTTCCACGCCGCGGATCTCGTCGGCCCGTGCCACGAGACCCTCGCTGAGCGTGAAGCCCACGCCGTAGTCCTCGAGATCCGCGGGGGTGGCGAGCATGACGACGTGCGGCACGTCGTGGTAGACGAGCGCGACCGGGACCTCCTCGGCCACCAGGTCGGTGGTGCGGCTGCGCGTGCCGGCCGCCCAGCGCTCGACGGGCAGCTCGGCGCTGACGGCAAGCGGCGGCGCCGTCGCCGCATCGGCGAGCGATTCGGTGCCCATCGAGTGCCTAGCCGCCCGCGGGCCGCATCAGGCCGGCGCGGGATCGCGGCGGCGGCGGCGCGGGTGCGGCTGCGAACGCTCGGCCTCGGCCCGCTTCTGCCAGGCGTCCTTCTGGTTCACCAGCACCACCTCGACCGCGGTCACCTTGTACTCGGGGCAGTTGGTGGCCCAGTCGGAGTTCTCGGTGGTGACGACGTTGGCGTTGGTCTCCGGGAAGTGGAAGGTGGTGTACACCACCCCCGGGGCGATCTTCTCGGTCACCTGGGCACGCAGCACCGTGTCCCCGGCGCGGCTGGTGAGTCCGACCCAGTCGCCGTCGGCGATGCCGCGCACCTCGGCATCGTGCGGATGGATCTCGAGCACGTCCTCGGCATGCCATACCACGTTCTGCGTGCGGCGCGTCTGCGCGCCGACGTTGTACTGGGTGAGGATCAGCGGGAAGCGGCTGCTCGAGCGCTCGCTGGTCGGCACGTACTCGGTCGCCCAGAACTTGCCCTTGCCGCGCACGAACTGGTGCACGTGCATGGTGGGGGTGCCCTCGGGCGCCTCCACGGTGCACGGCCACTGCACGCTCCCCAGGCGGTCGAGCTTCTCGTAGGTGAGCGAGGCGAAGGTCGGCGTCAGGCGCGAGATCTCCGCCATGATCTCGCTCGGATGCGAGTAGTTCATGGGGTAGCCGAGCGCGTTGGACAGCAGGCAGGTGATCTGCCAGTCCTCGTAGCCGGCGAGCGGCGGCAGCACCTTGCGCACCCGCGACACGCGCCGCTCGGCGTTGGTGAAAGTGCCGTCCTTCTCCAGGAAGGAGGAGCCGGGCAGGAACACGTGCGCGAACTTTGCGGTCTCGTTCAGGAACAGGTCCTGCACGATGACGCACTCCATCGCCTCCATGGCGGCGCTCACGTGGTGGGTGTTGGGATCGGACTGCACGAAGTCCTCGCCCTGCACGTACATGCCCTTGAAGGTGCCGTCGAGCGAGGCCTCGAACATGTTCGGGATGCGCAGCCCCGGCTCGGACTGCAGGCTCACGCCCCAAGCGGCCTCGAACAGCGCGCGCGTCGCCGGGTCGGAGACGTGGCGGTAGCCGGAGAACTCGTGCGGGAAGGAGCCCATGTCGCAGGAGCCCTGCACGTTGTTCTGGCCGCGCAGCGGGTTGACGCCCACGCCCTCGCGCCCGAGGTTGCCGGTGGCCATGGCGAGGTTGGCGATCGCCATGACGGTGGTGGTGCCCTGGCTGTGCTCGGTGACCCCGAGGCCGTAGTAGATGGCGCCGTTCTTGGCGCGCCCATAGAGACGCGCCGCCTCGCGGATCCTGGCGGCCGGCACGCCCGTGATGGCCTCGGCGGCCTCCGGGGAGTTGCGCGCGTCGGCGACGAAGGCCTTCCACTGCGCGAACGAGGGCGCCTCGCAGCGCTCGGCCACGTAGTCCTCGCGCACCATGCCCTCGGTCACCACCACGTGGGCGAGCGCGTTCATGAGCGCGACGTTCGTGCCCGGGGTGAGCTGCAGGTGCACGTCGGCGTTGATGTGCGGCGAGCGCACCAGGCCGGTCTCGCGCGGGTCGGCGATGATCAGCTTCGCGCCCTGGCGCAGGCGGCGCTTGAGCTGCGAGCCGAACACCGGGTGGCCCTCGCTCGGGTTGGCGCCGATGATCATGATGACATCGGCCTGCAGCACGGAATCGAACGCCTGGGTGCCGGCCGACTCGCCAAGCGTGTTCTTCAGGCCGTAGCCGGTCGGGGAGTGGCACACGCGCGCGCAGGTATCGACGTTGTTGGTGCCGAAGGCGGCGCGCACCAGCTTCTGCACGAGGAAGGTCTCCTCGTTGGTGCAACGCGAGGAGGTGATGCCGCCGATCGAGTTCTTGCCGTACTTCGCCTGGATGCGCCGCATCTCGCTCGCCGCGTAGCCGATGGCCTCCTCCCAGGAGACCTCGCGCCACTCGTCGCGGATGCTCTTGCGGATCATCGGCCGCTTCACGCGGTCGCTGTGGGTGGCGTAGCCCCAGGCGAAACGCCCCTTGACGCAGGCGTGGCCGTGGTTCGCCTTGCCGTCGCGGTCGGGCACCATGCGCACGACTTCGGCGTCCGCGCCCGCCCCGCGCACCTCGGCCTTGAAGCCGCAGCCGACGCCGCAGTAGGCGCAGGTGGTGGCCACCGCCTGCTCGGCGACACCGAGGCCGATGACCGACTTCTCGGTGAGTGCCGCGGTCGGGCAGGCCTCGACGCAGGCCCCGCAGGAGACACACTCGGAGTCGAGGAAGGGCTGGTCCTGGCTCGCGGACACCTTGGAGGCGAAGCCGCGGCCCTGGATGGTGAGGGCGAACGTGCCCTGGGTCTCATCACAGGCGCGCACGCAGCGCGAGCACACGATGCACAGCTCGGGGTTGAAGCTGAAGTACGGGTTGCTCTCATCCTGCGGCAGCGGGCGGTGCACCTGCCCGCCCGGGGCGTAGGAGGTCTCGGTGACGCCCACCTCGGCGGCCATGTCCTGCAGCTCGCAGTGACCCTCGGCCGGGCAGCCCTCGCACTCGAGCGGGTGATCGGAGACGTACAGGTCGATGACCCCGCGGCGCAGCTGCTGCAGCTTCTCCGAGTGGGTGCGCACCTTCATGCCGGCGGCGACGGTCGTGGTGCAGGAGGCCGGGTAACCCTTGCGTCCCTCCACCTCCACCAGGCACAGGCGGCAGGAGCCGAAGGCCTTGAGCGTATCGGTGGCGCACAGCTTCGGTACCTTCACCCCGGCGAGCGCGGCCGCGCGCATCACGCTCGTGCCCTCGGGCACGCTGACGCTCTTGCCGTCGATCTCGAGGGTGACCTCGCCGCCCTGCTCGGACGGTGCCGGTGTACCGCAGTCTTCGTAATCTATGGCAAACATCGTTCCAGCCTCGCTCGCACGCTCACTTGCCCGGCGCGCGGAAATCCTCGCGGAAATGCTTCAGCGCGCTCTGCACCGGAAATGGCGCCATGCCGCCCAGACCGCACAGCGAACCCTGCACCATGGTCTCGCACAGGTCCTCGAGCAGCTTCAGGTTCCGCTCCCCGTCCTCGCCGGCGAGGATGCGGTCGATGACCTCGACCCCGCGCGTCGAGCCGATCCGGCAGGGGGTGCATTTCCCGCAGGATTCGACCGCGCAGAACTCCATTGCATAGCGCGCCATGCGCGCCATGTCTACCGTCTCGTCGAAAACCACGATCCCGCCGTGCCCCAGGAGGGCCCCGACCCCGGCCAGGGCCTCGTAATCGACCGCCGTCTCGAAGTGCGCCGGGGGAACGTAGGCCCCCAGGGGACCGCCAATCTGGATGGTGCGAATGGGCCGCCCGGAGGCCGAGCCAGCGCCGTAGTCGTACAGCAGTTCCCTGAGCGTGAGCCCGAAGGCGCGCTCCACCAGGCCGCCGCGGCGGATGTTCCCGGCGAGCTGGATGGGCAGGGTGCCGCGGGACTTGCCCATGCCGTAGTCGGCGTAGGCCTGGGCGCCGTTGGCCATGATCCACGGCACGCTCGCGTGCGTGATGACATTGTTGACGATGGTCGGCTGGCCGAAGAGGCCCTTGATCGCCGGCAGCGGCGGTCGCACGCGCACCTCGCCGCGCTTGCCCTCGAGGCTCTCGAGCATCGAGGTTTCCTCGCCACAGATGTAGGCGCCGGCCCCGAGCCGCACCTCCAGGTCGAAACGCTTGCCGCTGCCGGCCACGTCCTCTCCCAGGTAGCCGGCCTGGTAAGCGGCGGCGATGGCGGTGTTGAGCGCGCGATGCGCGTGCGGGTACTCGGCGCGCAGGTAGATGTAGCCCTGGGTGGCGCCGACGGCGATGCCGGCGATGCTCATCCCCTCGATCAGCGTGAGCGGGTCGCCCTCCATCAGCATGCGATCGGCGAACGTCCCCGAGTCGCCCTCGTCGGCGTTGCAGGTGACGTACTTCTGCGCCGCGCGCTGATCGTGCACCGTCTTCCACTTGATGCCGGTCGGGAAGGCCGCCCCGCCGCGCCCGCGCAGTCCCGAGGCGGTGACCGCCGCGACGATCGCCGCGGGCTCCATCGCCAGCGCCTTGCCGAGCCCCTGATAGCCGCCGTGGCGCACGTAGTCAGCGACGCTCGTCGGGTCGACGATGCCGACGCGCGCGAAGGTGAGGCGCTGCTGGCCCTTGAACCAGGGGATCTCCTCGGTGGGCCCCAGCGCGAGTGCGTGCGCGGCCCCGGTGAGGAAGCGCGCCTCGAACAGCCCCGGCACGTCCTTCGGCTGCACCGGCCCGTAGGCAACGCGGCCGGAGGTCAGCGCGACCTCCACCATCGGCTCGAGCCAGAAGGCACCGCGCGAGCCGTTGCGCACCACGTTCACGGCCACCGCGCGCCGGCGCGCCTCGGCGATGATCGCCGCGGCCACGGCATCCGCCCCGAGCGAAAGCGCGCTGGCATCCTTCGGTACGTAGACAGTCGTGGTCATGACTTCACGGATCCTTGCGCGATCAGCTCATCGAAGCGCTCGGGCGTCACGCGCCCGTGCAGCTCCCCGTCAATCATGACGGCCGGCGAGCAGGCACAGTTCCCCAGACAGTAGATCGGCTCGAGCGTGAAGCGGCCGTTGGGGGTGCTCTGGTGGAACCCGATGCCGAGGCTGCGCTTGGCGTGGGCGGTGAGCGCCGCCGCGCCCATCGACTGGCAGGCCTCGGCCTGGCAGATGCTCACGGTATGCACCCCGGGACGGTGGTGCCGGAAGTAGTGATAGAACGTCACCACGCCGTGAACCTCGGCCCGCGAGAGGTTCAGTCCCTCGGCGACCACGGGGACGGCTTCCTCGGGAACGAAGCCGAGCTCGGCCTGGATGGCGTGCAGAACTTCCAGCAGTGGACCGGGCCGCCCCTTGAGGTCGGCGAGGATCCGTCGCACGGCGGCATGCTCATCGGGAGCTAAGGTCTTCATATCGAACAAGTATACGTGCCGCACCCCCCGCCGGCTTGCCTGCGGGCGTCGCATTTGCGGTGGGCTGCGACTCCCTCTGCGGTGGCAGTGCCGGGGAGCCCCGGAAGACTCTACACTTCTTCGGTTAGCCCGCCCGAGAACGGACGCCACGTGCCTGCCGCACCTTTCCATAAGGCCCTGCCCCGGGCCGTGGCACTGCTCAGCTGCACGCTTTTCGCTGAGGCCGCGCGGGCGGACGTGCCCACGCCGCTCGCAGGCGTGGGCATCGGCGGCAGTCTCGCCATCACCAGCGACTACATCTACCGGGGCGTCTCCGAGAGCGACGGTGAGGCGGTGCTGCAGGGCGACCTGCACGTCAGCAGCACCGGCGGCAGCTTCCTCGGGCTGTGGGGCTCGGGCCGCGACAGCGATCTTGAGCCGGGGACGCCCGCGGTCCTCGAGCTCTATCTTGGGCACCGGTTCGATCTGACGACTGCCTGGAGCGCGACACTCAGTGCGCGCGCGCACTATTACGTCGGCCCGAACGATCCGTATGAGCCCTCGGACGACTATCAGGAAATCACCGCCGCGGTGAGCTATCTCGATCGCTTCACGTTCAGTGTCACGGCGATACCCAACGCCGTGCGCTACTGGGTGTACCAGCGCCTGGGCCGCGACCTCGCCTGGGTGGCCGATGCTTCGGGCCAGTACCTGATCGGTGCCGGGGTGCTCCTGACCGGCGGTGCCGGTTACTACTACTCGAGCGGGTCAGGCACGGGCATCGAGCGCGCCACGGGCTACGGCTACGGCAACGTGGGTCTCGCCTACGAATGGCGCGCCTGGCGAGTGGACGTGAGCTACTTCTTTACCCAGGAGGCCTCGCACCGTACCTACCCCTATCCGAGCGCCGACGGCAGGGTCGCCGCCACCCTTGCCTGGCGGTTTTGACCGTCCGGGGCTGCGCGGACTAGGGTGCCTGTGAACCCGCGGACCCCGGCGGCGCACTTACCGCATTGAGGGCACAACGGGTGACTGGTAAATCGAGCATGGCCGAGCCGACATATCGCGGAACGACGGGCGTAGCGCGTGAAGCGGATCTCATTGCGCGCGTCGCCGAGGGCGATCGCCGCGCGTTCGAGGAGCTCTACAACCTCTACCACCGCCGCCTCGCCCGCTTCCTCAGCCGCCTCACCCGCCGCTACGACGTGGTCGAGGAGGTGATCAACGACACCTTCTGGGTGGTATGGCGCAAGGCGCGCGACTTTCGCGGCGACTCACAGCCCTCGACCTGGATCCTCGGCATCGCCTACCGCAAGGCGCGGGGAGCCTTCCGCGCCGCCGCACGCCTCGCCGAACAGAACCTGGAGAGCGAGCGCGAGCCACTTACCACCGAGACCCCCGCCACGAGCGAGGAACTGCGCGACTGGCTGGCGCAGGCGCTCGCGCAGCTGCCCCCGGAGCAGAGCCTCGCGGTGCAGCTGTGCTACGAGCTCGGGTTCTCGTGCGAGGAGATTGCGAGCATCATGAACTGTCCCGTCAACACCGTGAAGACGCGCCTGTTCCACGCGCGCGCCAAGCTGCAGCGCCTGCTGCCGCAGCTGGCGCAGCCGGTGGGCGGCGGTGGCAAGGCTGGCACCCCATGAACCACGAACCTGCGCTCGGCCACGACGAGATCTGGCTGCTGCTGCCCTGGCTGGCCAACGGGCGCCTCGCGGGCGCCCAGCGTGCGCAGGCCGAGCAGCACGTGCGCGGCTGTGCCGCGTGCGCCCAGGAGCTCGCCACGCAGCGGCACACCTGCGCGCTGCTGACTGAGCCCGAGCGCGTGAGCTACGCCCCCGGACCCTCGCTGCGCAAGCTCATGGAGCGCATCGACGGCGAAGCGCGCCCCGCGGCGGCGGAGCCGCTGCGCCCGGCGCGCCGGGCGCGCGCCGCGCTCGCCGCCACCTGGCGTCCGCCGGGACTCGCCTGGGCGGCGACCTTCGTGCTCACCGCGGGGCTCGGGGCGCTGTTCGCCACGGCCTACCGCTGGTCGCAGCCCGAGTACGCGACCTACACCACCGCGAGCCGCGCGAGCAGCGAAGTGCTGCACCTCGCCTTCGAGCGCTCACTGCCGGTCGGGGAAGTCGAGGAGCTGCTGCGCGCCTCGGGTGCGCGCGTGGTCGAGGGTCCCGACGGCAGCGGTATCTTCGGAGTGGCCCCGGTCGCCCCCGGCGCCGCGGCTCCTGGCACGGTGAGCCCGCAGCTGCGTGCGCTGCGCGAGCGGCTGGCCGCCGATGCGCGCGTGCGCTGGATCGAGCCGCTCGCCGCAGCGCGTGCGGAGGCCGACGCTGCCGGAGCGCGGCCGCCGGAGCGCTGAACATGCGCGCCGCTGCGGCGCTGCTCATGCTGGCGGTGCTCGCCGCACTGACCGCGCCGCTGCGGGCCGCGCCGCCGCCGCTGCCGCCGCAGGCGCACGGCGAGCGCATCGTCGTCGCCTTCGCCAACCTCGCCCACAGCGCGCCCGCACCTGCCGGCAGCAGCGGCGCGCACTACGGCGGGGCGGGCTACCGCCTGGCGCAGGCCGCGCAGCGCGAGGCGCACCGCATCGAGCGCACCTATGCGCTGCACGAGCTCAGCAGCTGGCCGATCGAGCCGCTGGCGATGCACTGCGTGGTGTACGAGATCACCGATGGCCGTCCGGCCGCCCAGGTTCTCGCCGCACTCAGCCACGATCCGGGCGTACTGCTGGCGGAGCCGCTGGCCGAGTTCCGCACCCTGACCGCGGCTGATGAGTCGGCTCGCTACAACGATCCGCTCTACGACCTGCAGACCAACCTCGCCGCACTCGGCATCGCCCGTGCCCAGGAGCATGCCCAGGGCGAGGGCGTGCGCATCGCGCTCATCGACACCGCCGTCGATACCGCGCACCCGGATCTCGCCGGCCGCATCGCCCGCACGCACTCCTACCTGGCCACGCCGGCCACCGCCGCCGCGAGCCGCCACGGCACGGCGATGGCGGGGCTCATGAGCGCAGTCGCCAACAACCACCTCGGCATCGTCGGCATCGCCCCGCGCGCGCAGCTGGAGGTGTACGAGGCCTGCTGGCAGCTGCAGGCCGACGCCGATGCCGCGGCCTGCAACACCTTCACCCTGGCGCAGGCACTGGCCGCGGCACTCGCCTCCGGCGCGCCGCTCGTGAACCTGAGCATCGCCGGCCCGCGCGATGCGCTGCTGAGCGCGCTCGTCGAGCAGGGTCTGAAGCGCGGGATCGTGTACGTCGGCGCCGCGGGCGGGGATCCCGGGGGCTTCCCGGTCGGCATTCCCGGCGTGCTCGCCGCCGGCGCCAGCGAGCACCCGCTCGCCCCGGGCACCCTCGGCGCCCCCGGCGAGCACGCGATGACACTGCGGCCGGGTGCGCAGTACGACTTCGCCTCCGGCAGCTCGGTGGCGGCCGCCGAGGTCACGGGCATCATCGCGCTGCTCATCTCCCGCCGCGGCGCACGCCTGACGCCCGCGGCGCTCGCGCAGCTGCTGACACCCGGTGGCGGCAGCCGCATCGACGTCAACGCTGCGTTCACCGAGCTCGAGGCGCGCCACGCCAGCGCCGCCGTCGCGGCACGCACGGTGCGCTAGCCGCCTTGACCTGCGCCGCGGCGCACGCCCATGCTGGCGCGCGATGAGCGAATGCCCCGCCCCGCTGAGCTTTGGCCAGATCGAGGAGGCGCGCGCGCGCCTTGCCGGGCGGGTACACGAGACGGCGGTGCTCACCAGTGAGACTCTGGATGCGCGCGCCGGCGCGCACCTGTACTTCAAGTGCGAGATCTTCCAGAAGGGCGGCGCCTTCAAGGCCCGCGGCGCGACCAACGCCGTGTTCGCGCTCACCGAGGAGCAGGCGCGTGCCGGCGTCGCGACGCACTCCTCCGGCAACCACGCCGCCGCTCTCGCGCGCGCGGCACGCCTGCGCGGCATCCCCGCCTACATCGTCATGCCCGACAACACCCCGGAGGTGAAGCGCGCCGCGGTGCGCCGCCAGGGGGCGCAGATCCGCTACTGCGCCCCGACGCTCGCGGCACGCGAGGCCGCCGCCGCCGAGCTGGTGAAGGGCACCGGGGCGACGCTCGTGCACCCGTTCGACAACCTCTTCGTCATGGCGGGCGCGGGCACCGTGGCCGCCGAGTTCCTCGCGCAGGTGCCGCAGCTCGAGGCGCTGCTCGCCCCGGTCGGGGGCGGCGGCCTTATCAGCGGCAGCGCGGTGGCCGTGCGCGCGCTCAAGCCCGGGATGCGCGTGATCGGGGTGGAGCCCTCGGGGGCGGACGATGCGGCGCGCTCCTTCCACAGCGGCACGCTGCAGCCGATGCCCGATCCGCACACCATCGCCGACGGACTGCGCGGCGCGCTCGCGCCGAGCACCTTCGCCGAGATCCGTCGCGGGGTGGACGACATCCTCACCGTCACCGACGAGGCTATCGTCGCGGCCATGCGCGAGCTGTGGGAAGTGCTCAAGGTGATCGTCGAGCCTTCCGGCGCGGTGCCGTACGCGGCGCTGCGCACCGGGCGCGACGAGCTGCGCGGCCGCCACGTCGGCATCATCCTCAGTGGCGGCAACCTCGACCTCGAGCGTCTGCCCTGGCAGGCGAGCGGCTGAGACCTCAGACCCGCTCGAGCACCAGCGCGATGCCCTGGCCGACGCCGATGCACATGGTGCACAGCGCGTAGCGGCCGCGCTGCGCAGCGAGCTGCCAGGTGGCGGTGGTCGCCAGTCGCGCTCCGGACATGCCGAGCGGGTGACCGAGGGCGATCGCCCCGCCATTCGGGTTGACGTGCGCGGCATCATCCGGCAGCCCGAGCTGGCGCAGCACCGCGAGTGCCTGCGAGGCGAAGGCCTCGTTGAGCTCGATCACGTCCATCTGCTCCAGGCTCAGGCGCGCGAGCGCCAGCGCGCGCCGCGTGGCCGGCACTGGACCCATGCCCATGATGCGCGGCTCGACGCCGGCGGTGGCCGCGGCGACGATGCGCGCGCGCGGCGTGAGCTTGAAGCGCAGCGCCGCCTCCGCCGAGGCGACCAGCAGCGCGCAGGCGCCGTCGTTCACCCCCGAGGCGTTGCCGGCGGTCACCGTGCCGCCCTCGCGGAACGGGGTGGGCAGCGCGGCGAGCTGCTCGAGCGTGGTGTCCGCGCGCGGGTGCTCGTCGCGGCTGACGCTCTGCGCCGGCCCGCGCCTCTGCGCGATCTCCACCGGGGTGAGCTCGGCGGCGAAGAAGTTGCGCGCGTAGGCGGCTCGCGTGCGCTGCTGGCTGCGCAGCGCGAAGCGGTCCTGGTCGCTGCGCCCGATGTGGTACTGCGCGGCGACGTTCTCGCCGGTCTCGGGCATCGAGTCGACCCCGTAGAGCTTCTCCAGCCGCGCATTGACGAAGCGCCAGCCGATGGTGGTGTCGTAGATCGTGGCGGCGCGGCTGAAGGCGGCATCGGCCTTTGGCAGCACGAAGGGCGCGCGCGACATCGACTCCACCCCGCCGGCGATCACCACCTCGGCTTCCCCGGCGCGCACGATGCGCGCGGCCATGGCGAGGGCGTCCAGCCCCGAGCCGCACAGGCGGTTGATGGTGGCGCCCGGCACCGCCACCGGGAAACCCGCGAGCAGCAGCGCCATGCGCGCGACGTTGCGGTTGTCCTCGCCGGCCTGGTTGGCGCAGCCGAGCAGCACGTCCTCGATGGCGGCCGGCTCGAGCGAGGGGTTGCGCCTGAGGAGCGCCGCGAGCGGTACGGCGGCGAGGTCATCGGTGCGCACCTGCGCCAGTGCGCCGCCGTAGCGGCCGATGGGGGTGCGCACCGCATCGCAGATGAAGGCATCGGTCATGACGGGAATGATAGTCGCAACGCCGTACCGGTGCGCACGCCGGTACAGTGCGCGGCCGGCATACCTGTCGGCGCCTTCGCCTGCCCGCCATGATGGGCGCGCCACACGAAAGGACGCCCCCGTGCCCGACCCGCTGCCGTTCATCACCTATGCCTTCGTCATGTCGATCACGCCCGGACCCAACAACGTGATGCTGACCGCCTCGGGCGCGACGTTCGGGTTCCGCCGCACGGTGCCGCACCTCTTCGGCATCGTCACGGGCTTCGTGGTGCAGCTCCTGGCGGTGTGCGCCGGGCTCGCGGTGCTGTTTGCGCGCTACCCGGCGCTGCAGGCGACCCTCAGCTGGGCGGGCGCGGCGTACCTCGTCTACCTCGGCTGGCGGCTGCTGCGGGCCGATCTCGTGCAGGGCAGCACCCGGGCGCGCCCGGTGAGCTTCGCGCAGGCGGCGCTGTTCCAGTTCCTGAATCCCAAGGCCTGGGTGATGTCGGTGACCGCCGCGACGCTGTTCCTGCCGCAGCAGCTCGGCTGGCTGCTGGCGCTCACGTACATGGCGCTCATCATGGAGCTGGTCGGCCTGCCGTGCATGACGGTATGGGCGCTGTTCGGCAGCGCGCTGCGCAACTTCCTGGCCGCGCCGCGCGCGCGCATGGTATTTAACGCCCTCATGGCCACGGCGCTCGTGGTCACGGCGGTCATGATGGTGCGCTGATCCTCGGGAGGAGGCCCGCGTGTTCGAGCTGCAGCGCGACTCCGCGGTAGGGCTGGTGGAGCAGATCTGCGAGCGCTTCAGTGCGCTCGTGCGCCAGGGCCAGCTCGCCCCCGGCACGCGCGTGCCCTCGATCCGCCGCCTCGCCCGCCAGCTCGGCACCAGCGCCTTCACCGTCGTCGATGCCTACGAGCGCCTGGTGGCGCGCGGGCTCATCGAGTCGCGCGCCGGGCGCGGGTTCTTCGTCAGCGCGCGGCGGCTGTCCGCGCCGCTGACGGCCATCGAGGCGCTGCCGGATCCGGGCACCGATGCGCTCGCGCTGGCGCGCCTCACGCTCGCCCCGGGCACCGACCTGATCCCGGCCGGCTCGGGGTTCCTGCCGGAGAACTGGCTGCTGGAAGCGGCCGCCCCCGCGCAGCTCAACCGCCTGCTGCGCGGCCGGCGCGCCCAGCCCTGGCTGCCCTGCCCGCCGCAGGGCCTGCTCGAGCTGCGCGAGCACATCGCCGCGCGGCTGGTGCAGCAGGGCATCGCCGCGAGCCCCGCGAACCTGCTCACCACCTACGGCGCCTCGCACGCCTTCGACCTGCTGGCGCGCAGCCTGTTCGCGCCCGGGGACGCGGTGCTGGTCGAGGAGCCGGGCTACTTCGTACTGTTCGAGCAGCTGCGCGCGCATCACGTGCGCCTCATCGGCGTGCCCCGGCTCGCCTCGGGGCCGGACCTCGCCGCCCTCGAGGCGGCGGCGCGCACCCACCGGCCGCGCGCCTTCTTCATGCAGACGCTGCTGCACAACCCGACCGGCTCCTCCACCGAGCCGGCGCACTGCCACCGCATCCTCTCGCTCGCCGAGCAGTTCGGCTTCGCGCTCATCGAGGACGACGTGTACGGGGATCTCTACGAGGGCGCCGCCCCGGTGCGCCTGGCGCAGATCGACGGCCTGCGCCACGTCATCCACGTCGGCAGCTACACCAAGCTGATCGGCCCGGCGCTGCGGGTCGGCTACGTGGCCGCAGAGCCTGCGCTCATCGCGCAGCTGCTCGAGCGCAAGGTGCTCGGGGTGCTCTCGGGCTCGGCGCTGCTCGAGAGCTGCGTCGCCGCGGTGCTCGATGGCGGCGGCTACAAGCGCCACGTCGAGCGGCTGCGCACGCGGCTCGCCCGCATGCGCCGCGATGCGCGCGCGGCGCTCGAGGGCAGCGGCATCAGCTTCGCTGAGGCTCCCGGGGAGGGCATGTTCCTGTGGGGCAAGGTGCCCGATGGGGTGAGCGTGGAGGAGCTGGTGCGGCGCGCCCGCGCGCACTCGATCCTGCTCGCCCGCGGCGCGCTGTTCTCCAGCGAAGGCGGCTGCCGCCAGTGGCTGCGCTTCAACGTCTGCCACAGCGACCGGCCGCCGCTCATCGAATTCCTGCGCCGCGAGCTGCAGGCGGCCTAAGATCCCAGGGCATGAGTGCCGCCGCGCACATCCGCGACGCCGCCGAGGAGGACCTGGCGGGGCTGTGCGCCATCTACAACGAGGTGATCGCCACCTCGACCGCGGTGTACTCCGATACGCCCACCACTCTGGCCGAGCGGCGCGAGTGGTGGCGCACGCGCACCGCGCAGGGCTACCCGGTCCTTATCCTGCACGATGAGCGTGGCGTCGCCGGCTTCGCCACGTTCGGCGACTTTCGCGCCTGGCCGGGCTACCGCTTCACCGTCGAGCACACCGTGCACGTGCGCGCCGACGTGCGCGGCCACGGCAGCGGCACGCGGCTGGTGCAGGCCCTGCTGCCGCGGGCGCGGGCGCTCGGCAAGCACGTCATGATCGCGGGCGTGGATGCGCAGAACGCCGCCTCGATCCGCTTCCACGAGCGCCTCGGCTTCGAGCGCTGCGGCGAGCTGCGCGAGGTCGGCTACAAGTTCGGCCGCTGGCTCGACCTGGTTTTCCTGCAGCGCTGGGTGTGACCCCTTAAGATGCGGCCATGTTCGCCGGTGTACCCCTCAGCACCCGCACGCTGATCCTGGTCAACGTCGCGGTATTCCTGCTGCAGCTGGTCACCGGCGACCTGCTGATCGTGCTGTTCGCGCTGTGGCCGCTGCACACCCCCTACTTCCATCCCTGGCAGCTCATCACCTACGCCTTCCTGCACGGCAGCGTCGCGCACATCTTCCTCAATATGTTCGCGCTCTTCATGTTCGGCCGCGCCCTGGAGCAGCTCTTCGGCGCCCGGCGCTTCCTCCTGTTCTATCTGGTGTGCGTGCTCGCGGCGGGGCTGACGCAGCTGGCCGTGCAGGTCCCCGGGGCCACCCCCGAGCCGACCCTCGGGGCCTCCGGCGGGGTGTTCGGCGTGCTGCTCGCCTTTGCCTGGTACT
>Ga0335080_10000831_pt1 | contig 29194 bp, 23 predicted proteins | sample Lox_Sample_34_FD_206720 | JGI IMG/M metagenome (GOLD analysis project Ga0335080, IMG submission 206720) | Soil microbial communities from Loxahatchee National Wildlife Refuge, Florida, United States - Lox_Sample_3.4 | ecosystem: Environmental > Terrestrial > Soil > Wetlands | place: USA... | reverse complement strand
TCCTTGCTAATGACCTTCATTCTGGTCACCACGAGTCTAACCGTACTCTTGGCGGTGAAGGCCGCACAATCCGATGATCGCGCTGGCGCCTTCCGCTGGACGATGATCACTGCCGCTGGCGGCGTTGTCTTCATGCTACTGCATATCCGCGAATGGATCAGTCTGATTCACCAGGGTGCACGAATGTGGCAGAACCCATGGGGAGCGCCGATGTTTGGTGCTGCTTTCTTCTCGATTACTGGCCTGCATATGGCGCACGTGCTCGGTGGTGCGATTGCATTGACGGTCGTCGGCCTCAGTTACAAAGCTGGACGCTATGCAGCCCGCCACATTGAGATCTGGGCACTGTACTGGCACTTCGTCGATCTGGTCTGGATGTTCGTTGTGCCGTTGGTCTATTTGTTGAATATGAAGCGTTAAAGCGTGTCGAAAGGGGATTTCCATGAGTCAAACGCAAGCATCCAGCCGCACAAGCTTGATTGTCTATGGCGCTATTCTCGCGATCGCCGTTGTGCAAGTGGTAGTGGCCGTGACCATGGGCCCGTCGCTTTGGCGTATGCTGTTGCTGGCTGTGATTCAAGGGTATCTGGCGGTAATGTTCTTCATGCACCTGCGCGACGAGAAGCCGAGCCTGCGTCTGGCATTGATCCCGGGGACCTTGTTTGTGCTGGTCATGATGAACATGATCTGGGCCGACAGCTTCCGGCTGATGGTGATGAAACCGTTCGCGAAGTAGGAGCTGTATATGCGGCATCTATCTGAATTGAAACCTGGTGTCGGCCTACGGCGGGGACTTCTTTTGACACTGACTTTCGCTTCGAACGCCGTTGCACACGGCCAGAGTTGCGCTCTTTGTTATACCCAAGCAGCCAGTGCCGGCCACCGCTTGATCCAGGGGCTGCGGACAGGGATTCTGGTCTTGATCGTCCCTCCGATGTTCATGTCAGCCGGGATCACTCTGCTTGCCTACAAGAAACGTAATCGGACCAATGATAATGATAAGGCGGAATCGCGAAACTCCAGCGATACGTGGTAACTCTCCTCGCAAAGTCAACCGCAACAAAGGACACGAGGGAGACCGAGGTCCAACTTCTTCGTGGTAACTTCGTGTCCTGAGTGGCTATGGATTGGAGACTTAGCGGAGCATGATCACAATCTTGGTTCCCGCCCGTGGCATAATCTTCCCAAAACATTTGGTCATGGGGCCACCATGCGTTTATTCCTTATTGCTAGTCTCAGTGCATTAGCGGTTTTGGTTCCACTATCGCTCGCTGCGCCCGCTCCCAAGCCGATGCAGATTTACTTCATCGATGTGGAGGGTGGCCAGGCAACTCTGGTCGTCAGTCCTTCGGGTCAATCATTGCTAATCGACACCGGCTGGCCGGGGAATGAAGGCCGTGACGCTGACCGGATTCTGGCGACGGCGCACCAGGCCGGTCTCAAGCAGATCGATTACGTACTGATCACGCATTATCATCGCGACCACGTCGGCGGAGTTCCGCAACTCACGGACGGCATCAAAGTTGGCACATTCGTGGATCACGGACCCAACTTGGAGGATTCCCAAGTGACGCGAACTGACTACGCCGCTTACGAGAAGGCGATCGCCGGACACCCCCGCGTGACCGTTAAGCCCGGATGGGCGCTGCCCATCAAGGGAATCGAGGTCCGTGTGCTGGCCGCGGCTGGCGACAGCATTACAAGCCCTCTGCCGGGCGACGGGGAGGCGAATCCTTACTGCAAAGGAGAAGTTACTCCGGGAGAAGATGCTACTGAGAATGCGCGTTCCGTTGGCGTACTGATCACGTACGGCAAGTTTCGATTCCTTGACCTTGGCGACCTGACAAAAAAGAAGGAACTGGAACTGGTTTGCCCCAATAATCTTCTGGGCACGGTTGATGTCTTTCTCGTGACCCATCACGGAGCCGATCTTTCGAACCCGAAGGCTCTGGTGTGGGCAGTGCATCCTCGCCTCGCGGTGATCGATAACGGTGCCCGGAAAGGAGCGAATTCCGCCGCCTGGCAGATCGTTCACGATGCTCCCGGCCTGGAAGACCTCTGGCAACTGCACTACGCCGCCGAGTCAGACCGCCAGCACAATGTCGATCCGGACCACATTGCCAATGTGAAAGAGAACTGCGAAGGGAAGTACTTGAAGGTTGCGGCCGACGCGGATGGTAGCTTCTCGCTGACCAATGCTCGAACAGGCAACCAGAAAGCGTATCCCAAGCGGTAGCCCATGATCGTCATTGTCATGGGAGTTGTCGGCGCAGGGAAGACGACAATCGGCATACTGCTCGCTTCTCAACTCGGCTGGGAGTTTGCGGACGCGGATGGTTTTCATCCTCAATCCAACGTCGAAAAGATTCGCCACGGGATTCCGCTCACCGACGATGACCGCGAACCTTGGCTTGACCGTTTGCGGCAAGCTATCGATCAGTGGATCGCTGAGGGCCGGAGTCTAGTCCTGGCCTGCTCCGCCCTGAAGCGCGTTTATCGCGAAAAGCTTTGTGCAGGTCCGGAGGTGCGGTTTGTATATCTGAAGGGCAGTGCGAGATTGATTGCGGACCGCCTGCGCTCTCGCCAGGGACATTTCGCAAACGAGTCGATTCTAGCGAGCCAACTGGCGGATCTGGAGGAGCCCGAAACAGCACTCAAAGTGGGAATCAGCACTACTCCGGACAAGATCGTTGATGAAATTCGTAAAGGACTTCACTTAGGGTAGAATCCTTGCGCCGTGGCGCGGGCTTCGCGCCGGCTCTAGTGGGCATCTTCGCCTTCGCATCAGAGTACGTTGGAAAGCAAGAATCGCTTTTCGCACTTTCTGGGGAATTGGAATCGCAATTGGAAACGACGCCCAACCGCATCGAATCCGCAGTCGTCTCCCGGCTGATGTGGCGGCTGATGCCGTTCCTTTTCCTCCTCTACATCATCGCCTATCTCGACCGCATCAACATGAGCTTTGCCGTGCTGCAAATGCGCGGGCAACTGGGTTTGAGTGAACGCGCGATCGGTCGTGCCGCAGGAATGTTCTTCCTTGGATACTTCATCTTTCAGCTTCCCAGCAATCTGATACTCGAGAAATTCGGCGTTCGGCGTTGGATTTCCATCATCATGATCGCCTGGGGAGTTGTCTCGTGTCTAATGATCTTCATCCGTGGGCCCGTCAGCTTCTACACGATGCGATTTCTGCTCGGCGCCACCGAAGCTGGTTTCTTCCCCGGGATGATCCTCTACATGAAGCGCTGGTTTCCAGCCAATGCGCGTGCACGGGCTGTAGCCTGGTTTATGACAGCGAACCCCCTCGCCGGAGCGATAGGCAGTCCAATTTCTGGCGCTCTGCTCGGGCTTCACGGCCTGGGATTGTCGGGCTGGCAATGGATGTTTCTGATTGAGGGCCTGCCGGCGATTATCTTTGGCGCAGTCGTCTTTTGGACGCTCTGCGACGATCCCGGCGAAGCACATTGGCTGGAGAGCGATGAAAAAGACTGGCTGATTGCGAAGCTCGCAACGGAGCAACGTGCAGAAGAGGCGATTTCACGGCGGGATTTCTGGAAGGTTCTCATCAGCCTGCGGATCTGGCTGCTCTCGATGGTCTACTTCGGCCTCTCGACAACGATGTACGGTCTAACCATTTGGCTGCCGAGCGTAATCCATTACTCCTCAGGTTTGAACTATTTCTGGACAGGCATGGTTAATGTTCTTCCGTTCCTTGTGACAGTGATCGTCATGGTTTTGGTCGGGATACGCTCGGACAGGGTGGGCGAGCGCCGCTGGCATACGGCCATTCCAGCATTCACGGCTGCGGTTGGCTTAATCGTGGCGGCGTACGGCAACTCGACACTGATCATCGTCGCCGGGAGTACTATCGGCATGGCGTTTGCCGAAGCCATGGGCGGTCCATTCTGGGCGATGGCTACGTCACGACTGTCGGGACTCTCTGCCGCAGCCGGGATCGCCGTTATTAACTCGCTGGCAAACCTAGGCGGATATTTCGGACCCGACATCATCGGGGTATTTCGGAATGCAAATGGAGGATTTAAAGGAGGTTTGCTGGCAATCGCCGCGGCCGTGGCCATGAGCGGTTCTGTCGCCCTCATCGTCGGTCGCGAACGCTCGTTGTCCCATTCGCCCAGTGCGTAAGTGTACTAGGCTCCGGTTCCATTTCCAGCTGTGGACTCAATTGTTTACAATAAAGAATTCCCGCTGACGGCTCGAGAAAGCTGGAGGCGTGATAATCGTTTTGGAATCGTCGAACCACAACTCCAGTACGGCCGCCCCCACCGTTTACTGGCGGGTCGAGGGCAGCCTTTTGGACCTGACAGTCGTCAGGCCGGTGGCATTTTTTACCTGGAACGCTCAGACCTTTGCCGAGCGATTCCGCCGCCGCGGACTCATCTTCCTGATGGCTGTGTTGCGCCCGGTCCTTTACTCTACCAATCGGAAATTCGCCACCCGGGTTGTACACACCGTTTTGCGCGGCGTGACCCGGGACCGTCTGGACCTGCTTGGCGAGGAGTATTTCGAGTACACACTGAAGCCACGCCTGAAACCTGAGGGCGTGCGGGCAGTGAAGGAGTTGGTCCAGTCCGGCGCGGATGTTGTGCTGGTCAGCCAGGCGCTCGACCACGTGATGCGTCCTCTCGCCCAACATCTCGGGGTGAAGAGGATTGTGGCAAACCGACTTGAATTTCGAGACGGGATCGCGACGGGCCGGTTGCTCGATCCTGTGATTCGTCCTCGCGGCGCCTTTGCTCCGTTCCGCGAAAACATGCCAGATGGCCGCCGTGCTCCCAAGACATTGGCCCGCCATCTCGACATCACTCTGGAAGAGCTGCGGGGGGCGGTCGATTCAGCGCAGCGGCAAAACTTGTCACCCAAACGGCCGATTGTGCACTTCGATGGTCAAAACCGGGGAGCCGAATTCTCTGTGCGCCATGCCTTCGCCGGCAAACAGATCATGCTCATCGGCGTCACCGGATTCATCGGAAAGGTATGGCTGGCCAACACGCTGATCGACTTGCCCGAGGGCAAGCGAATCTATCTTCTGATTCGCCGCCAGAAATCCAATCCCGGCGAGCGGCGCTTCGAAAAGATGATCGAAGAATCTCCAGTCTTCGATCCTCTATTTGAGCGTTACGGCGATCAGCTTCCCGAATTCCTGCGTGAAAAAGTCGAAGTGGTCGAAGGCGATGTGACCCAGTCCGGGCTTGGGCTGAGCCCTGAATCCGCCCGCTTGCTGCAGGAGAATCTGGACCTGGTGGTGAACAGCTCGGGCCTGACTGATTTTAATCCCGATCTTCGCGATGCCGTCGCCACTAACACCGACGCTGCGGTTAATGTTTTGGAGTTCGTTCGGGGCTCCGACCATGCCGGACTTGTGCATCTCTCGACCTGCTACGTAGCCGGCGAGCAGGATGGCCGGGTCAGCGAGACGCTGATTCCGAACTACAACCCTCGAGCCCTCGCTGACTTCGACGCCGAGAAGGAATTGCGTTCTTTGCATGAAACTATCCGCGAAGCGGAAAAAAGGGCCGAGAGCGAGGAAGTGACGTCCGGCCTCCGCTTGCAGGCACAAGTCAAGGAGCATGCGGCCAAGAATCTGCATGGGACCGCTCTTGAAAATCAGATCCGCAAGGGTCGTGTTCGCTGGCTGAAGACTTATTTGACCGAGGCGGGCACGCGGCGGGCGAAAGAACTCGGCTGGCCGAATACCTATACACTGACGAAGAGCCTGGCGGAATCTTTGATCATCAAGTACGGTGCCGGTCTGCCGGTTGCGGTTGTGCGGCCGGCGATCGTCGAAACTTCAGTGTCGAAGCCTTTTCTGGGCTGGAACGAAGGCATCAACACGTCAGCGTCGCTCTCTTATCTGTTGGGGACTTACTTCCGCCAATTGCCCTCGAATGAGAGCAAGCGGCTTGACATCATTCCGGTCGATGCGGTCTGTGGGGGTATGACGCTGATTGCCGCCGCCGTAATGGAGCGGCGACATGCGGCCCTCTATCAGCTTGCCACGTCCGTAACCAATCCCTGCGACATGGGGCGTTCGATCGAGTTGACCTCGCTGGCACATCGCAAGCACTATCGTGCCCAGGAGGGTCTGGAGTCGTGGCTGCGCTTGCGATTCGATGCCATTCCAGTATCGAAGGAGCGTTATAACCGCATGTCAGCTCCAGCGCAGAAGGCGATTGTGAAATCGATTCAGCGCATCATGTCGCCTCTTCCGCTCAAGCGCGCCCCGCTGGTCAAGGCAGAACGGAACCTCGAGCGCGTCGAAAAGCTGATTGAGCTGTTCGAGCCCTTCATCCTGCTTAACGAGCACGATTTCACGGCAGAAAACATCGAGAAGCTGTCTTATTCGCTCGTGCCGGAAGAGCGCGACCAGTTTGGCTATGACACGCGCTCGCTTGACTGGTGGGATTATTGGATCAACATTCACATCCCGGCCCTGCGGCGGTGGACGTATCCCCTCATCGAGGGCCGTTCGCTGGAACCACGGGCTCCGCGCAGCTTCCAGCTTGCGCCGGCAAATATCGACACCGTCAGAACCGGGACCAACGGAGCAACGTGGCGATATTCCTGACAGGATCAACCGGATACATCGGGGCGCATGTCGCCGCCAATCTTCTGCAGGGTTACGGCGCTGCACTGAACCTGCTGGTGCGAGCGCGCGATCCCCAGGAAGCGCAATTACGACTGTGGCGCGCCTTACAGCTGCATCTACAATTTCCGGAATTCCACGAACATCTGCAGACTAAAGTCCGCATTTTCTGTGGGGATCTCACGTCCCCCGGATTTGGGTTAGCACGCGATGAATACGATCGGCTGATCCACACCACCGATTCGGTCATTCACTGTGCAGCATCGCTGAACCGCAAATCAGAAAAAAACTGCCTGAATGTGAATCTTCGCGGCACGTTGGAGGTCCTGACACTCGCTCGCCATGCCGAGCACTATCACGGTCTGCGCCGCTTCAGCGAAGTCAGCACGGTCGCCGTTGCTGGGAAGAGGAGCAATGAGGTTGTGACCGAGGACCGCTCAATCGACTGGGACCGCTCCGACTACGATCCGTATGCCCGCACCAAGAAATTTTGCGAGCATATGACTCGCGTTCTGCTTCCCGACACACCAAAGACGATCTTCCGTCCCAGCATTGTTCTAGGCGACAGCCGCCACGCGGAAACGACTCAGTTCGACATGGTGAAATCGTTTGTTTTCCTGGCTGGCTTGCCCGCATTGCCATTCCGGCCGAACGACAAGATCGATATTGTCAATGTGGATTTTGTGGCTGATGCCATTGCTACCTTGCATCTGAAAGATCAGCCGAGGTACGACACCTATCACTTGTCTTCCGGGATCTCTTCGCAAAGCTTTCGCGAGTTGACCACTGCCCTTGCGGCTGCGCAGCAAAAGCGCCGGCCGGTATTTCTGCCGTTCACGGAGAGGCCATTTGAGAGTTCGGTGAAGTTCCTGTCGAACCGAAAAGGCCCGCTGGGCTATGGCGCCTCTCTGATGAAAGTCTTCATGCCGTACCTCGTGTGGAATACGGTGTTCGACAATACGCGTGTGACGTCGGAGTTAGGGAGGCAGCCGGTCCCGTTTTCGCAATACAGCTATCCGCTGCTCAAGTTCAGCCGCGACAACAATTTCGAGTACAAGTATCAACCATGGCCTGCCGCCCGCGGAGGGACCGCCGCATGATGGACTTCGTTTTGGAAGCGTGGGTTAGCGCCAACATCGAGCGCGCCAAGACACGCTGGGTACTCGGCGGAAACAAGCCTTGGCAACCCGGTGAGAAGTTCAAGCTCCTCTTTGCTGGATACAACGGTACGCGCAACATGGGTTCCGACGTTCGTGTGGAGGAGATGCTGCGCCAGATACGCCACATCCTTGGAGCCGAGCGAGTCGAGTTCAGCGTCATGAGCCAGAACTTTGATTTCTCCAAGGGATATTTCGAGGGGACGAGCCAAGTTCATCTGCCTGATATCTTCCCGCCGTTTTTGTCCGATGAGGTGCCAAAGCATCACGGCGTGGTGGCATGCGAGGGTTCTATGTTCAAGAGCAAATTCGCGAATGCCCTGACCACGATGATGATCGGTTCCCTGGGGATCGCGGCGGCAGAAAACAAGCTCTCTGTCGGCTATGGTGCTGAAGCCGGACACATGGATCCTCTGGTCGCGAAAATGTGCGCGCGTTACTGCAAAAACTCACTCGTCATCACGCGGAACGAAGAGTCGCGCGCGATCTTGAGCGAGATGGGAATTCCAACGCAGCTCGGCACCGACACTGCCTGGACATTTGAGCCGAAACCGGCGGAATACGCACAGAACATTCTGCGTCAGGTTGGGTGGGATGGAAAAGTACCGGTGCTCGTGGTCTGTCCGATCAATCCCTTTGAATGGCCCGTCAAGGCCTCGGTTGCAAAGTACGCAATGCACAGTCTCACGGGTGCTTACAAGGACAGCCATTATCGAACGGTCTATTTTCACAACTCAGGCCCTGCCGCCGATCAGGCTTATCAACATTATTTGACTTCAATCGCCAATGCTGTTGACGTATTCCGAAAGCAACGAAAAGTATTCGTGATCATGGTTGCGACGGAACGCCTCGATGCTCGGCCAGCAACTCGTATCTCGGCAAGATTAGGAGGGGTGCCCGTGCTAACCAGCGATCAATACAACATGTACGAACTGGTCAGCGTCCTGCGCTCCTGCCATATGATGGCGTCATCGCGCTATCACGGCATCGTGACTTCGATGCCCGCGCTGGTGCCCTCGGCTGGAATCACGATGGACGAGCGCATCCGCAACCTGATGCGCGAACGCGGCCATCCCGAACTGCTCATGACTGTCGATGATCCTGATCTCGAATCGAAGTTGCTGGCCGCCCTGAATCTGCTCGCAACCGAAGGCGAGCGTATCTCGGACGGGATTGCGCGCACGGTCGTCAAGAATCTCAAAGTAATGGCTCAGATGGGAGTTTTCTTCGAAGAAGAAGTTCAGCGGCGCTATCCGGAATTCCCGACGCGCCGGGGCGAGTGGGGTTGGGAAGACTACCTGCCGCCGATGAATACATCCTTAAAGCAGCTGGTGACGGCCTACAGCTAGTCAGTGGATTTCGCGTCCTGTGCGGTCGACAAATCAATGCCTTTCGTTGGAGATATTTTCTCGCAACTCAAAGCGGCGCCGCAGAACACGGTGCTGCAGGAACTCCGCGATGGCCAGGTCATAGGCGTAACCGGCCCCGAGATGCTCGAACTGGTTCGCAAAGCGCGCACTTTTCTTGCCTCCAGGGGATTGCAGAAGGGCGACCGCTGTGGCATTCTGGCCGCGAACAGCATCCGCTGGATTGCCTTGGACTTGGCTGCCATGGCCGAGGGCTTGATCGTTGTCCCACTTTACTTCCGTCAGGCTGCCGCCGAATTAGTCACAATCATGAAAGACAGCACCCCGGCGCTGGTTTGCTGCGGTGATGCAATGCTGCGTAGCGGAATACAGCAAGCCTGGCCCGACGCACCTCCGCATCTGCTATTCGATGAAATCTTTGATGGAGCCGAAGGCGTTTCGCTGGATCGCCCCCAGGTGCGTGACGAAGATCCGGTCACAATCATCTACACGTCTGGAACGTCGGGCGAAGCCAAGGGAGTTGTTCTGACGGCAGCCAATGTCGGATTCATGCTTGGCTGCACTTCCGCCCGGCTCGACGAATTAATGGGTGGACGCAGGGGACAGGATCGGATCTTTCACTATCTCCCGCTCAGCTTCTGCGCCTCGTGGATTGCCGTCCTCTCGTTCCTGCTGCGCGGCAGCCGGATCACTCTCAACACCGATCTAACGAAGATCGCAAGCGACATGCCGCTAGTATCGCCGCACTACTTCCTGAATGTGCCCCAATTGCTCGAGCGCATGCGGCGAGCCGTCGACGAACAAGTTGCGCAGAAGGGCGGGATTGCCAAATCGATATATGACGGCGCCAAGGTGGCTTGGGCCGAACGCTCTCGATCACTCGGTTCTGGCAATTTCGTTTCCTTGTGGTTAGCGAAAAACGTTGTTTTCCCGGCCATACGCAAAAAGATGGTCGGCACGAACCTGAAAGCCTTGATCTGTGGCTCAGCCCCGCTTAGTCCCGAAACGCAGGACTACTTCCGCATGCTGGGTATTCCCGTGCTGCAGGTTTATGGACTGACCGAGACAACCGGCATCTGTACCATGGATGATCCCAAAGACCCAGTGCCCGGCCGGGTCGGCCCAACAATCTCGGGAATTGAAATGAGGTTGGCGGAGAGTGGCGAGATCATCGTCAGAGGAGCGAACGTTTTCCTCGGTTATTGGAATTGCCCGCAGCAAACAGCCGAGGTCCTCCGTGACGGATGGTTTCACACTGGTGATCAGGGGGAACTTGACCAGACGGGTACTTGGAAGATTGTAGGCCGCCTCAAGAACCTGATCGTCCTCGGATCAGGCCACAAGATCGCCCCAGAAACGATCGAGGACGAGATTGCCAAGCATCTTTCAGGTGCTCAGCAGATCGTGATTGTCGGCAGTGGCCGCGGATATCTGTCAGCGATTGTGACGGGAGCCGTGAACCGGACAGAGGTGCAAGCCGCTCTCGATGCTGTCAACCCACAACTTCCCCACTACAAGCAAGTGCGTGCGTTCGTAGTGTGCACCGAGCCATTCTCCAGCGATAACGGAATGCTGACGGCCAACGGGAAGTTGAAGCGCGATTTTATTGCTGAGCGCATGAGAACTGAAATCGAAGGCATGTACAACACGGTGAAGAGCGCATGAAAGACGGCCTGAGTCGCAAAGGCGAGGCCATGTCCTACGGGTGCAAGGACGGACTCATCGAACTGGTGCTGCATCGTACTCCTTGCAATGAAATCGGTTCGAAATCACTTGACGAGCTCGAAGCCTTTTCTGATGCGTTACAGGGACTGATCGAGCCTGCCCATGGGCTCATCATTTATAGTGATCTCAAGTGCGGATTCTGTGCGGGTGCTGATCTTCGCGAACTGTACGAGCGTTCCCAGTCCCTGCGGAAGGAAGAAGCATTGGAGGGCGTCCGCGTGTTCCTGGAGCGCATACATCGCGTGCTCAATGTCATCGATGGCGTTCCTTTCACCACGATTGCCGCAGTCCATGGCGTCGTCTTCGGCGGAGGTTTCGAACTTGCGCTTACGTGTGATCTGATCATTGCCGACAAAACGTCCCGCTTCGCGTTCCCAGAGCTACGGCTTGGTCTGATTCCGGGATTCGGCGGAATCCCGCGACTGAAGCGCGACATCGGCAATGCCGTGGTTCGCGATCTGCTCTTGACGGGGCGCAGTTTCAATACGACCAAGGCACAACAGGTCGGCCTCGTAAGTCAGGTGGTTGCGGAAGGTGAAGCCGTACGCGCCGCTTGCGCCACGGCCGCACAGCTGGCGAAGTTCGATCGCCATGCGGCTGCTCGTGCCAAGCAATTCATCAAGCCGATTCCTCATGAGGAACTGAAGCAGGAAATCGACATCTTCTGTGAGCTATTTGCTCGTCCGGCAGTGCAGAGTGGCCTGAAGAAGTTTGTCGAGAGCACCGATGCCCAACCCTACTTGCCATAATCGAAGCTGAATTAAAATAGATAGATTATGCTGACAGCTGAAAAGACATTGGAAGAAATTCTTAACCTTGCCGCCGCGCACTTCAAAGTCCCGCGCGAAAAACTTTCTCCCGATGACGATTTCTTCAAGACTCTCGGCATCGACAGCCTGCAAGCACTCGATTTGCTCACCAAGCTGGAGAACCACTTTCACGTGGAGTTGCCCGACTACGAACTGCAAGGAGTGAGCGATTTCCGCACTCTGGCAAGCAAAATCCAGGTTCGCTTATAGATCCCAGACGTTTGATTTCGGACGTTGATTAGCAGGGAACACCCGCCGTCAGGATGTTCGCGGCTTGTTCAATCGCCAATCTACAGTCTAAAATCGGCAGTTTCGTGATGCTCGATCTCCGTCAATACACATGCCTCGGCGCGGCTCTTCGTGACGCTCTCGACCGCTTCTCCAAAGAAGTGTGTCTCATCGAGGCGGAACGAGATCGCGAAAAATTACGTCTGACGTATTCGGATTTCAAGGAAGTTGCCCTTCCGCTCGTCCGCGCTCTGGAAGATGCCGACTTCGATCCCAATGATCGCGCTGCAATCATCATGACAAATCAGTCGAAATGGCTGATTTCGGCTTACGCGATCTTTTATTGCGGCGGCGTCCTGGTGCCGCTGGATTACAAACTTACCGCAGCCGAACATCTGCAACTGCTCGCGCACTCCAAAGCCAAAGTTCTGATCGTCGAGTACCACCTTTGGCGCGCGATTATGGCAGATGCCGGTTTCGACAAGATCGGAACGAAAATTGTTCTGGTTACAGAGGCCACGCTGGGTGTGGATCTTGCGGGCGCGTTTCGCTGGGAAGACTTCAAGCGCAAGGGCGCTCCCGATTTCATCATGCGTCAGAAAGACGATGTGGCTTGCATTGTTTATTCTTCGGGTACTGGAGGACGACCCAAAGGCTGCGTGCTGACTCACGAAAACTATCTGGAACAATGCCGATCCCTAACCGCGTGGTACCCGTTTTGGCCGGGCGTTCGTTATTTGAGCATTCTCCCCACCAATCATGCGATCGATTTCATGGTTGGCTTCATTGGTCCGTTCGCATGCGGCGCCTGCGTGGTGCATCTCCGGACCCTGCGTCCGGAGTTCGTCCGCGACGCGTTCGTACGCTACCGGATTACCTATGTCTCGCTGGTTCCAATGATCCTCAAGAATCTCGAGCGTGGCCTGCGCGCCAAATTCGATGAGCTGCCGTCCTGGAAGCGGACTCTCCTGAACTCCCTGATTGCCTTGAATCGCTCCCTGACCCGCAGGCGACCGAACGTGAAGCTTAGTCGGATGCTGCTGGGCAATATCCATCGCGGATTCGGAGGAGAGCTGCTGGCTTTGATCACGGGAGGCGCCTTCATGGAGCCTTCCACAATGCAGTTCTTCTATGATCTCGGCATCCCGGTGGTGAATGGGTACGGGCTCACCGAGGCCGGTACCGCGCTTACGCTCAACGATTTGAAGCCCTTCCGTGCAGATACGGTTGGGAAGCCTCTTCCCGGAGTCGAACTGCGCATCTTGAATCCAGATGCAGAGGGGATCGGCGAGGTGGCGGCCCGGAGCAAGACCGTGATGTCGCACTATCTGGATGATCCCGAACTCACGCTGGAAACGATCGTGGATGGCTGGCTCCTGACCGGCGATCTGGGCCGGTTTGAGCGTCACGGCCATCTTCAGCTGTTTGGCCGAAAGAAAAACATGATCGTGACCGAGGGCGGCAAGAATATCTACCCCGAAGACATCGAAACCGTCTTCGACGGTCTGCCCGTGAAAGAATATGCGGTGTTTGCCGGGAATTACATTTGGGCCAAGAAAGAATTGGGCAGGGAAACGCTGATACTCACCATCCGGTTGGAGCAGAATCAGAAACTCGATGGCGGCCTGCTGGAGGAGATCTCTTCTAGAAATCGCTGGCTTCCCGACTTTAAACGGGTCAGCGGATATCTGGTGTGGGACAAGGATTTTCCACGCACCGCATCAATGAAGATCAAGCGACAGGTCTTGGCCGAAGAGATCGGGAAAGCCGTGGACAGGAGTTCAGTAAAGCAGTTGTAGCACTTGTCTCGCGAGCATATGCTCACGCCTGCAAAGGTGCAAAAGACATTAACCAGAACGAAACTGAGACAGCTTTGGGGCAATCCTACTTAGCAATCACAAATCCTGCGGCCGGGGGCGGACGCGGCGGGAAGCTTCTCGGTACCGCACTCAATCGTCTCCGCGATGCCGGTCTTGAGGTAAAAGTTGCAACTACGCACTCGCGCGGGCACGCGACCGAGATCGCTCGAGATGCCTACCATCAGGGCACTCGACACTTCATTGCTGTCGGCGGAGACGGAACTTCCTACGAAGTTGTAAACGGCCTCTTTCCTCAAGCGCTTGGCAAGGAACCCCCTACGCTTGGGTTCCTACCCCTCGGTACGGGCAACTCCTTTCTCCGTGATTTCAGCGACCGCGGAGTGGAGCATGCGATCGAATCACTCATCGCCAGTAAGACCCGCTCTTGTGACGTGATGCGGATGCGACATCGGGCCGGCGAGATTTACTTCATCAATCTGCTCAGCATGGGTTTCTCGGCCGACGTGGCTACGCTCCGTGCCCGCCGCTTCAGCCACTGGGGAGAATTGGGGTACTTCACCTCTATCTTCCTGACGCTCGCAAGGTTTAACCGCCGTTCCTTTCCGGTCCGCGTCGAAGGGCAGGAGCAGTTCGACGATCGCCGATGCCTGTTCGTTACGTTCAATAACAGCAAGTTCACGGGCGGCACAATGATGATTGCACCCAGAGCTCAGGTCGGCGATGGGCTGGTGGAATACGTTCGCTGGGGGCCGATCGGAAGACTAGGGTTGATCCGAAATCTGCCGGGGTTATACGACGGTAGCCATATCCAGCATCCCTTGGCCGAGTGCAAAGCGGTCCGCCGCGTGGAGTTTAAACTCGGCGCTCCTGTCGATGTCATGGTCGACGGCGAAGTGCTGTCGTTGTACTGCGAGCAACTCGATGTTCTGCCCGGGGCCCTGAACGTCGTCGCCTGATGCCCGTGATATAAGAAATGAGTCATGTCCGAAGAGAGACGAAATCGGCAACAAGCGCGACAAGACGAGGGGAGCAAAACCAAAAAGATCCTTTCTTACGCGATTGTGATCGCCCTTTTTGTCGCCGCCTACATGGGCGGGCGTTACTACAAGGATCACAAATACGAGTCTTTCGCGAAGTGCATAGCCAGCAAGAACGCCAGGATGTATGGTTTGTACTGGTGTCCACACTGCGCCGACCAGAAGCGCGAGTTCGGCGCCTCCTTTCGCTATGTGCCTTACATTGAGTGTGCCAGCGAAGCGGACCCGCACGAATTGACCCCCGCCTGCAAGGCTGCCGGAGTCAAGCTATTCCCCAGTTGGCAGTTTGGGACAGATCCACCGAAGGAAGGTGTGTTGTCGCTGCAGGACCTCAGCCAGAAGACTGGGTGCAGCCTCCCGTGAGCGAGTCAGTTGCACGCAATCGCATAATCTTCATTCTCATCGCGATTCTATCGCTCGCCGGTCTGTCTATCTCAGCTGTTTCCCTGCAACGACACTATGCGAAATCGAGCAGCGACTTTTGTGATCTTAGCCAGGCGTTCAATTGCGACATCGTAAACCGTGGCGAGTACTCCGAGTTGGCAGGAGTCCCTGTAGCCGGAATCGGCGTAGCCGGTTATGCAGCGCTGTTTCTGCTATCGACATTTTGGAGGTCTCGACCAGAAACGCCTGCCCGCTTGCTGGCGGCAGCAGTTGCCGGGCTGGTTTTCGCTCTGTGTCTAACATACGTAGAAGCTCGCGTGTTGAAGACCTGGTGCATTTTATGCGTTGGCTCGCAGGTGCTGATTTTTCTCATCGCGGCATTGTCGGCAATCCTTAAGCTCCGCGGCGCTCGGACGTAAGATATTGGGCCGTTGTATTCTAGGAAAGCGCATTCCTTTCGATGGAAGAAACCCAAAACACTGACAACAGCGCGAGTCTGACGCCGGGTGTAATCCGCGTGGATGCGGCCGCTGGCGACCTCCGTTTGCACGAGTTCCGCAGCCGCTTCTTCCGGAACAGGAGATTCCTGCGCGTCTGGCTGCCACCGGGGTACGATGACATCGAAAATTCTCGGCAGCGCTATCCCGTTCTCTACCTCAACGATGGGCAGAATCTTTTTGAGACTTCCACTTCATATACCGGTGTGGAATGGCAGGTAGATGAAACGGCTGAACGATTAATCCGCGAAGGACAGGTCCCGGCAATGATCATTGTGGGGCTCGATAATGCCGGCAAAGACCGTTTTCGCGAGTACACGCCATATCGATCGCTGAGCCCGACCATGCTTCGGGTCCAGGGCAATCGCTATCCGGATTTCCTGATCAAAGAAGTGATGCCGTTTATGGCACAGAATTATCGAATCGCCTCAGGACCGGAAAACACCGGCCTCGGCGGATCATCACTTGGCGCGTTGATCTCCCTCTACACCTCAGCTGCGCATCCTGGCTGGTTCGGCCACTTGTTGCTGGAGAGTCCTTCGTTATGGGCGTCCAATCGCCAGATGATCAAAGAGAGCCGCAACATCAGGCAATGGCCTGAGCGGATATTTCTCGCGACAGGGACCGCAGAAGCCGGGCGCCAAGACCGGGATCGCAGCGTGGTTGACGACGTCCGCGAACTCGCTGGCATCTTCCACCGCGCCGGTCTAAGCGATCAGCGCCTGAAGTTGGTCATCGACGAAGGCGCCACTCACCACGAATCCGCTTGGGCGCGCCGTTTCCCCGACGCACTAGCATTTCTATTCGGCAACCGATGACGAGTTGGAAAATGACTTATGTGGGGACAGCCGCCCCCGGTTGCCCGGCCGGGCGAATCTCCGCTGCGTCAACGGCGCTGGCAGAGATCCTCCAAATCACGTAAAGCAAGACCGCCATCGCAATCACAGACACCTGAACCTGAATCCAGCGGGCGAAGGGTCCGAGGAGCGGAAGTATGTAGACGGAGTATAGAAGATCTCCGGCTCTATCCTGTATGGCGGCATGAGAGACTGCCCAGTCGGCCAATAAAAGAATTGCCGGTGCCAGAACCACCAGATCGTAGACTGTGAGATGAGGCGAGATCAGCACAGTGGCAAGCAGCAAGGCCGAGTACTTCAGCGGCAATGGCTCCTTCCTTCTCCAGACTGCAATCGTCCAGACAAGAACGGCCGTCACGCTGACGAGATAGATTCCCACCGACACGCCGCTCCATGGCACCAGCATCGACCAGAATGTCCGCAGGCAGTGCGTTTGATATGGTCTCGGTTCAAAGGATGGAAGCAGAGCGGGCACGTGCCACAACGTCTTGAGCCAACTATCGAACGGACCGATGCCGTAGTAGAGAACCGCCACCGCGATCTGTGCTGCCGCGGAAAGAGCCGCGCCGGTTACAAGCTTCCATCTTCTGAGGCAGATGAACAGGATGGCCGCAGCGAGTCCCAACTGAGGTTTGAAAGTCAGGCATCCCAAAGCGAGTCCAGCCGAGAATTCTCGCTGACGGCGCAACAGGAAGAAAGCGGCGGTGAAGCAGGCAAGAGCGAGCGCGCTGGTTTGCCCCCAAGCGATCAGATGAAAGAAAGCGGGGAACGCCAATGCGGCCAGAGCGACGGTCCCGCCGACATGACTCAGGGCCGGACAGATTTTCCAGATCCAATAGCAGCAACTGCCATAGATAAGCGCCGTGCCAAGCCACCACACGGCGAGCGCCCAGCTATAGGGAAGACAGGAGAGCGGAGCAAATAAAATGGAGACTTGCGGAGGATACAACGGCAGATACCGAATGCCCCTGGCATCCGGCACGCGTTCCGCGGCGAATGCGGCTTGAGCTTGAACGTCGTACAGTTCGTCCCCGCGATGAGCAAGCGCGATCGACCCGAGTGTATAAAAATGCAGAAAGTCCGTGCCTTTGAGGTTCCCGTTCCGGTCGCGAAGGCCAGGAGTCGCGATCGTCCAGGCGTAGACTCCCCAGATGCTCAGCCCGAGCAGAATAGCCTGTGCTCGGAGACGCCTCGACGTCAGCCAGCGATCCAGTTTCATCGCCGCCCATAATACAGAAAGGTGCCACCTTTGGCTGTGAGCGCCCCTATATCTCACCGACTTTGCGAGACATGGAAAACCGTACTAACTCAATGCCTCTCGCCGCGGAAGCGTGAACATCAGCCAAAAGAAGAGGAAAGGTCCCAGCGGTAGCAATGCCGAAGGCAGCAGGGCAGTGCGATGTGTGTCCACGGGAGGTGGAAAGATGAGCAATGCCGCGGCTGCCACAAACGGCCATGCCAAGAACAGAGCGAATCCGATTCGATCCCACCGCGGCAGAAGTTTCCAGTCGCGTATGAGCATCAATAACGGGAGAAGCAGCAGGACCTGATTGTAAGGCGTCAACAGGGGAAGGACCAAACTCGCCGTTATAAAGAAAAAACTCAATACACGCGTGAATTCGGGCGCTTCCACCGGGACCTCGCGTCTGTTCCACGCGTAGACCAACAAAATCCCCACGGCCAAAACCGAAACAATGCCTCCGATCCAATTGCCAAGGATAAGTCTTACGACCGACATGTTGCCCAGCGGGAAATACCTTCGATAGGCTGCCATTCCCTCCAAAAAGTATCCGATCCAGCCCGGAACAAGGATCTCCCCAGCCCCCACCAGCATTCCCAACGTCACTCCGAATCCTGCTGCCAGCGGCCACCGTTTCCTCCAATCCCCAAGGCTCCAAATGAAGAACCATACGAGGCAAAGCACCACCATCTGCGGCTTGATCGTCGCCACCGCGAGCAAAACTCCAGCCAGAAAGAGCCGTTTGTGCATGACAAACCACGTTGCGAACGCCAGAAGGAAAGCTGCAAGCAATCCGAATTGACGAAGCCGCATTCCCTGTGCAATTTGCGGAGTGCTTAAGACCACCAACATGAGCACGAACGGCAACCACAATGGTGGCCGCCAATGAAGCACACTGAGCCACAGCCAAATGCTAACGACGGTCAGGGCGCCGAGCACGATCGGCGTCCAACGCTGAAGTGCTTCAAAGTCTGCATGCACCGTCGGCGCCAGGAGGAACACGACGTACACGGGATACGCGAACCGCTGCTCATCTATGATTTCGAACTGCGGCTTGTCGTAACTTTGCTCGATGGAACGGCCATAGAACGCGATCTGGATCTTGTGGCTCACTTCGGTGCTGTATGGATTCTCCCCATGCAGCAGTAGCTCTTGAGTTCCAACCCAGCGCGGATACAGGTCCCCCATAGCGGCCTTGACCCACCCATGTTCCACGTTGATGTAGTGCTCCCAGGGCAGCAGGATGCGGTGCATGTAGGTCCAGCTCACGGCACTCGCTGCCACACCGACTAGAAGCCACGCCCAGGCTTTCATCAATCGATCCCGAACTCAGACAAAAGTGGGCCTCCGCCCGCGGACAATGGGGGAGGCCCCACTCTAAATCCTATTTACCCGCCGCCTTGACGCCGATTTCTTCAAACAAACCATCCGCGATCTGAATCACCTCGTCGTCGACCACGCGGTTCTTCGAGATAGCCTCCTTCAGTGTGATCGACACAATCTTGTTCGCGCGCAACGCCGCCATGCAGCCGAATTCGCCGCGATGCACCATATCGATTGCCCCCAGGCCATAGCGCGTGGCCAGTACGCGGTCAAACGCTGTCGGCGAGCCTCCACGCTGAATGTGGCCAAGCACGACAGCCCGCGTCTCAAATTTGGTCCGGGCTTCAATTTCCCGCGCGAGGACATTTGCGATGCCGCCAAGCTTGGCATGTCCGAACTCATCCTTGCCCATATCCTGACTCACAGGCGCACCAGCGCCGGTTGCGAACTTTGCACCTTCAGCGACAACGACAATCGAGAAGTACCGCCCGCGCTCATGCCTGTGGCGGATCGACTCAGCTACCTTCTCGACATCAAACGGCCGCTCGGGAATCAGAATAACGTCCGCTCCACCCGCGATGCCGCTGTACAGCGCGATCCAGCCCGCGTCCCGCCCCATCACTTCCACCACCATGACACGGTTGTGAGCCTCGGCAGTGGTATGAACGCGGTCGATCGCTTCACACACAATGTTGCACGCCGTATCAAATCCAAAGGTGTAGTCGGTTCCACCGAGATCGTTGTCGATGGTCTTCGGCACACCCACGACCTTCACGCCCTTTTCATGCAGCTTCTGAGCCACCGAGAGAGTGTCGTCCCCGCCGATCGCCACGAGAGCATCAATTTTGTGTGCCTCAAGTGTGGCAATGCATCGCTCGAAGCCGTCTGGACGCTTAGAAGGGTTAGTCCGTGATGTCCTCAGAATCGTGCCGCCGCGCGGCAGAATTCCGCTTACCGCATCCAGGTCGAGCACCACACTTTGATTCTCAATCAAGCCTCTCCATCCTTCGAGAAAGCCAACTATCTCATCCTGATAGTGGAAAATCCCTTTGCGAACCACTGCCCGGATGACCGCATTGAGTCCGGGACAGTCTCCCCCTCCCGTTAAAATGCCAATCTTCATTCGGATGCTCCCTCGTTCTGAGTTCAGGATGGCTTCCTCGGAATGCACCCCGAGTGCGGAGGCTGACGAAATGGCCGAAACGCGGGATCGCAATCGTTTGGAACCCATAGAGTAACATTAAACGAACGGCTCTTGAACGAAAGAAAGCAGCAAGAAAATCGATCAGGTGTATCGAATTGCGCCCCAAAGTTGTGCTCTGTTGAGGCGACCCCATCCCCGTTGCACTCTCGCCGCAGATTCGCCACAATGCTCGAACGACATGAATAAGGGTCTGTGGGGTCTCGTCTGGGCACTGATCGCTGCCGTCGGTCTGGGAGCCATCACTGCCATCGCCATCCACCGTTCTGAGCCGATCAATGCGTTGTGGCTGGTCACCGCCGCGACTTGTTGCTACGCTCTGGGGTACCGTTTCTACAGTAAGTTCATCGCCACGAAGATCCTTGCCCTTGATCCGCGCCGCGCTACACCAGCCGAACGCCTCGAAAACGGCCGTGATTTCCTGGTTACAAACAAGTGGGTTGTTTTCGGACACCACTTCGCTGCCATCGCTGGTCCAGGCCCATTGGTAGGTCCTGTCCTCGCCGCACAGTTTGGATATTTGCCTGGAACCCTATGGGTGCTGGTCGGAGCCGTCTTCGCGGGCTGTGTCCAGGATTTCGTAATTCTTCTGTTCTCAGTCCGCCGCGACGGCAAATCACTAACCGAAATGGCCAAGGAGGAAACCGGCGTGGTCGGAGGCATCGTCGCCTACGCTGCGGTGATCGCGATCCTGATCATCCTCCTTGCTGTCGTGGCTCTGGTGGTTGTGAATGCTCTTAAAGATAGCCCGTGGGGCACATTCACCATCGCGATGACGATCCCAATTGCCCTCCTGATGGGCATCTATCTGCGCCGCATCCGTCCCGGCAAAGTGCTCGAGGTATCGTTCCTCGGTTTCATCCTGGTGCTGCTTGCCATCTGGGGAGGGCAATGGGTCTCCCTGTCTCCCGGACCTGCCCGGGTCTTCACGCTGACCGCACCTTCTTTGGCTCTTTGGATCATCATCTATGCCTTCGCAGCTTCGGCCGTGCCAGTATGGTTGCTGCTCGCGCCTCGCGACTATCTGAGCACCTTCGTGAAACTCGGTACCATCGGCCTACTCGGCATCGGAATCGTTGCCATCCATCCGACACTGCACATGCCGGCCCTCACCCGTTTCGCCGATGGCACAGGACCCGTCTTTGCCGGCAGGATCTTTCCATTCGCGTTCATCACCATTGCCTGTGGAGCCATTAGCGGATTCCACTCCCTGATCTCCAGCGGAACAACGCCCAAACTCATCGCGCGCGAAACGGAGACACGCATGGTCGGCTACGGTGCCATGATGGCCGAGTCTGCCGTTGCAGTTATGGCGATCATCGCTGCTTGCGTTCTGCAGCCAGGTGTATATTTCGCGATTAACAGCCCTGCAGGATTCGTCGGCCAAGCCGCAACAGCCGCGAGCACTACAATCTCGAACTGGGGATTTCCAGTCACAGCCGCCGACATGCAAGCACTGGCACAAGCTGTCGGTGAGCACACGCTCTTCAACCGCACGGGCGGCGCGCCGGCCTTTGCCGTCGGCATGGCGCATATCTTCTCGCAGACTCTGGGCGGCGGCACCGTGATGGCACTCTGGTACCACTTTGCTGTGATGTTCGAGGCCTTGTTCATTCTGACGATCCTCGACGCCGGCACGCGCGTCGCCCGCTTCATGATCCAGGATGCCCTTGGCCACATCTACAAGCCATTGGGACGTACAAGTTGGTATCCATCCGTCATCTTTACGAGCGCCGTGATCGTCGCCGCCTGGGGATATTTTCTTTGGCAAGGAGTGAAAGACCCGTTAGGTGGGATCAACTCGCTTTGGCCGTTATTCGGCATCGCAAATCAATTGTTGGCGACGGTCGCCCTCTGCGTCGCGACCACAATCATCATTAAAATGCATCGCGCGAAATACGCAGCGGTCACGCTGATTCCCCTCCTATGGCTCGTAGCGGTTACATTCATCGCATCGTGGCACAAGATCTTCGATCCCGATCCGCGCGTCGGATTTCTCGCGCAGGCGCAGGAACTAGCTCTTGGTCCTATGACGAGCGCGACCAGTCGTCTGATCTTCAACAACCGCCTCGATGCGGTCGTTACGGGACTCCTCCTCGTGATGGTGGCACTTGTGCTGCTCGAATCCGCGCGACAATGGATCGGCGTTCTCACGGGACGCAAAGAAGGTCGAGTAAAAGAAGCACCGTTCGTGATGACACATCTCGCGGAGGAGCGCGCATGATCCATTGGAAGAAAGCTGTCATGATCTTCTTCTCCGCGTTACGCGAGATTTTTGACGAAGCAGCCTATACGCGTTTCCTCCAGAGGACTAGGATGGCATCCTCTCCCGCTGCCTATGCGGCTTTCTGGAGCGAGCGGGAAAGCAAGGCCCCGAAACCCCGCTGTTGTTGAGGACTCTGAACTATGGAAAGCTATCGTTCGCTTCAGTCGTGTCCAGTCGCAGTTTCTGTTGCATGTGGGGACAGCCGCCATCGGCTGTCCCGGCGATTCAGCGCCGTATTAGCCTCCGTGTTTCTGCTGGTGTCAGGCGCTATTTCCCAAACCGATGCGACTCCAACCATGCGTCCCGTGATCCGTGGACGCCACGCCGCCATCGCGTCGATGAAGGCCGAAGCCACCGAGGCCACCCGCCGCATTCTCGATGCCGGAGGGAATGCCTTCGATGCAGCAGTTGCCGGCCAAGCGGCTCTGGGAGTCACAGACTTCTCGCTGAATGGTGTCGGCAGTGATGCCGTATTGCTTGTCTATGACTCGCGTGAGAAGAAAATCTATTCCATCAACGCCGAGCCCCGCGCTCCCAGGCTGGCGACCATTGCGTGGTACGAGAAGAACAACGGAGGCAAGATTCCCGAGAGCGATGGCCTACTGTCCGGAGGTATTCCGGGGGTGGTTGACGCCTGGTACATCCTGCTCGATCGCTGGGGCACGATGAGTTTGGAACAAGTCCTACAGCCAGCCATCGATCTCGCCGAAAACGGATTTCCATTGAGTGAACGGGGTGCATCTTACATCGCCGAGGAAAAGAAGATCCTGAAGTATCCGACGACCGTCAAGATATACCTGCCCGACGGTCATCTGCCGAAGGCCGGCGAGATTCTCAGGAACCCGGATCTTGCTCACACTTTGCAGAAGTTGGTCGAAGCCGAGAAATCAAGCCAGTCCAAGGGCCGGCATGAAGCCCTCAGAGCCGCCCGCGACCGCTTTTACAAAGGAGACATTGCTCGCGACCTTGCCACCTTCTCCGAGGCCAACGGCGGATTGTTTCGCTACGAAGATTTCGCAGAATATACGGCCAAGGTCGAGACACCAGTCTCGATCAACTACCGCGGATATCAGGTGTACAAGAATCCCTCATCCAGCCAGGGACCGACCGAACTAATTGCGCTGAATCTGCTCGAAGGGTTCGATCTCAAAGCAATGGGTCACAACAGTGCTGAATTCCTGCACACCAGCGCCGAGGCCGTGAAGCTAGCCATGGCCGATCGCGAAAAGTATCTCGGCGACATGGATTTCATTAAGATTCCTTACGATGGCCTGCTCTCAAAAGACTACGCCCGCGAGCGCCGCAAGCTGATCGATCCCGCAAAGGCATCGCTTGAGATGCGTCCAGGCACACCGAATGCCACTTCGGCTAATCTCGATCGTCCCGTCCATGAAGTTCTCTCCGGCAATGCCAACCACGATGGCGATACAAGCTACATTGCAGTCGTCGACAAAGACCGCAACATGGTCAGCTTCGAACCCAGCCTGCACGAGTTGTTCGGCACAGGCGTGGTCATGGGAGACACCGGCATCCTCTTCAATTGTCGCGGCGATTACTATTCTTTGATTCGCGGAGAGGCCAACGCATTGGAGCCCGGCAAGCGCCCGCGCAGCACGCTGCAAAGCACGCTGGTCATGAAAGATGGCCAGCCCTTCGCGATCCTGGGCAGTCCCGGCGGCGACGATCAGGTCATGCGAACCATGCAGACGCTGGTCAACATGATCGACTTCGGCATGAACATTCAGCAGGCGATCGAAGCCCCGCGCTGGTCCTCGCGCAGTTTCCCGGCATCTCCGTTCCCGCACACTATGTATCCCGGCGACATGGCGGTTGAGTCGCGCATCCCGGAGGCCACGCGTCAGGCATTAGTCGCGAAGGGTCACAAACTGCGAGTCACTCCTGCATGGTCGCTGGGCTCGAACGGCGGAATCGTGATCAACATAAGAACGGGTGTGCTCAGCGCAGGTGCCGATCCACGAGTCGATGCGTACGCCTGGGCTTGGTGAGATTGGCCTGGATTCAGCTCAGTCCTCCCGCAATGCCTGCATCGGCTGAATCGAAGCTGCTCTCCTAGCTGGCAGCAGGGCAGCGATCAGCCCAATTAGCGGGAGCACGAGCAGAACCGCAATGTACGTCCACACATCCAACGGGCGCACTTGGTAAAGGAAACTCCCGACCAGGCGGCCAGCGAAAACGGCCATCACAATGCCGGCCGCGAGCCCAATGCCAATCAGAATCGACCCTTGCCGTAGCACCATTTGCGCTACACTCTGCCGAGTTGCCCCCAGCGCCATGCGCACTCCGATTTCGCGGCGACGATATCCCACCAGTTGCGAGAGCACTCCGTACAATCCCGCGATCACCATAGAGACCGCGAGTCCAGCAAACGAGGCCACAAGATAAAGCCCAAGCCGCTGGCTGAAGGTGCTTTGATCGACGGTTTCTTGCATGGTTTGAAAGTTATCGAGCGCGAGACTGGGAGCATGTTGATGGAACACCGACCGCATTTCAGCAGCCACCGGAACATTGCCACGGGTCTTCACGACAAACGTCACTATGGTTCGCAGAAGCGCCTGATAAAACAGTGACGTCGTCGGAACCTGCGCCTGTGGCAGCAAGATGAGCGGAGAAATTTCCCCGCCCACACTCTTGTCGACCTGGTCTCCCAGAACACCCACAATCGTGTACGGCTTGATCATTCCGGTGTCCTTGCCCCCCAGATTGAGTTGCTGGCCAACAGGATCTTTGCCGGCAAAATATTTTTTGGCGAGGACTTCATTGATGACTGCGACGAATGGCGCGCTTGCGATGTCGTCCTCATTCGTCATGCGGCCGTGGATCACAGGTGTGCCGAACGTTCTGGCATAGTCGCCACTGACGGCAGTCATACGTGCCTGTGCGGTATTAGCACGATCTTTCGCCTGACCTACGATCTCGAAACTTGAACCCAACCAGAATCCTGAAAGCGGCGGTGCCGTAGCCAGGGCAGCAGTGTCAACTCCCGGCACTTTTCGTATGTGTTCGAGAACCGGCTCATAGACAAGCGTTGCGATCGACGGTGCGGCACTTCCTGTATCTTCTGAAACCGCCATCGCCCCAAAGCCGGAAGAATCAGCGGGAACAGCTGTAAATGTCGTAATGTTGGCAGTTTGAAAGCCGAGCCGGGACCGCTCCAGATTCCATAGTGTGTGGAACAGAAGTCCTGTCCCGACTAACAGCAGGGTCGAAAGCGCCACCTCGGCGGCGACCAGCCCGCCACTGAGCCTTCCACCAACAGACCTGGATCCTACGCCGCGGGATGCTGCTTGCAGGGCAGCTTGCGGATGAGTGCGTGCCGCCAGAAGTGCTGGCAACAACGACGAGAGCAGGGTCGTGATCATCGCGACGCAGGCCAGGATCAGCACCATCGTCCAATGGATCGAGATCGAATCCGCCCGAGGAATCGTGCCGTCAGGGAGCTTGCGAATCGCGATCATCGCCCCCTGTGCCAGCAACAAGCCTGCGCCGCAACCCAGCAGGCTCAGCGCTAATCCCTCGGTCAACATTTGACGCACGAGACGCACTCGGCTTCCCCCGAGCGCCGTCCGAACCGCAAATTCTTGATGGCGGCCCAGGCAACGGGCGATGAGCAGATTCGAAACATTCGCGCAAGCGATCAGAAGCACAAGAGCAAGAGCGCCGAGAAGCGCATACAAAACGGGGCGCACGGGCCCAGTCAGCAGTTCCTGATACGAGGCTGCTCGGAATTTGTTCTCGCCTTTGTCCTTCTCTTTGGGAATACGGGCCGCGAGGGCGTCTAATTCCTGCTGCAACTGTGGAATCGTCGCCCCTGGTCGGAGTTCGCCGACCATGTCAAACAGGTCATAACCGCGCTCCTTCAGCATTTCCTCTGTTGGCTGGAGCGGCAGCCACGCGCCTTTTTGCAGGTCAGTGCCCATTTCCTCCGGGAAATGAAAGCTCTGCGGCATTACTCCCACCACGGTGTGAGGTTCGCCACCAACCCTGAGTGTCTGACCTAAGATGTTCGGATCCGCATGGAAGCTCTGCCGCCATAACCCTTCCGAGAGCAATACCACCTTTGGTCCGCCGGACTCGCCTTCTGTGTCGGTGAATGCTCGTCCGAGCAAAGGTTGGGCACCAAGCATGGGAAACAGATTGGTCGTGATATGCGGGGCGGCAATGCTCAACGAGGCATCCTGCGTCTGCAGCACGCTGATGTCTTCTGTATAGCCGGCCGCCTCTTGCAGCAGCTTCGACTGCGTGCGAATGTCGCGATAGTTCAGCCATGACGTAGTCACAAATCCCGGTTTGTCAGTCAGATTCCCTACAAAGACAAGCCGGTCGCCATGCGCATAAGGCAGAGGCCGCAAAAGCACGCTCTCGATGACGGTGAAAATCGCCGTATTGGCGCCAACCCCGAGTGCCAGGCTAAGGATGGCTAGAGCGGCCACGCCGGGACTTTTCCGGAGTTGGCGCAGGGCGTGGCGCAGGTCATTAAGCAGTATTTGCATTCGACCCTCTAGGAACACAAATTCAGCAGCATGGTGGGCAACTTTCGCACCAGAAGCGGTCGGCAAACATGTGACGTGTTTTCAAGAGGTTTACGGGAGTTCTCTGGCGCTCGCCGTGTGATAGCTGCCCAAAAGCGGAGATAAATGTTCGAAAATGAACAGGCGTTTGTTTCTAACCCTAAAGCTGAGCACTAGCTCCTAATCCCTACTCGTACCGCAGCGCCTCAATCGGATTCAGCCGCGATGCCTTCAGCGCGGGGAAGAACCCGGACACAATTCCGACCATGGAGAGGATGGTGAACGAAATAACCATCACACCCATGGAGGCATGCAGGAAGATCGCACCCTCGTGGTCCGTGGTCTTGTAGAACTCGTCATACAGCGGCATTGGCGGTATGACCCAGGTCAAAAGCTGTGCAACCAGCATCCCCAGCGCTCCGCCAACGAACGTCAGCACCAGAGCTTCCAGCAGGAACTGCACCAGGATATGTCGTGGCCGTGCCCCGATCGCCTTGCGCAGCCCGATCTCCCTCGTGCGCTCGGTGACGGAGACCAGCATGATATTCATCACACCAATCCCGCCGACCGCCAATGTGCAGACACCGATTAGCCCAAGCACGGCCTGCAGCCCGTAAGAAAACGCGTTGATCATGCCACGGTCTTCAATCGTGTCCCACTCGGGAGTTGCCTTTTCGTCTTTGGGGTCGAAATGATGGCGTCGCGCAATCACCTCGCGCGCCGCCATCAGCGCTTTCTTGTTCAACTCCGGAGCAGTCGGTTGAATGATGATTTCATCGGGATCGCGCAGATTCTTCAAATCGCGCATCAGGGCAAATGGAATGAACGCGTTCTCGTTGTCGGGCCCCTGGTACATCGAGTCCTGAATCTTATTCCGCATCGTGCCGATGACTTCAAAATCGAGCCCGCCAATTTCGACGTGCTGGCCAACGCCGGGGGCGCCTTGAAACACCTTCTTCGCCGCGTTATATCCAAGGATGACGACACGCCGATGGTCCGTGAAGTCAGTCTCATTGAAATAGCGCCCCTGTTCCAGATCGAGCTTACGCATCTGTCCGTAGGGGAAATCCACGCCCCGTACCATGATTGAAACCACGCGAGTTCCGATCTTAAACCCGAAATCGCGATCGATCTCGCCGCTCACCGCACGGATAATGGGAACCTCGTCGCGAATCGCTTCCACATCCTCAAGCTCGTACTTCACTGATTTGCCTGCACGCTGTCCGCCTGCCTGCATGCTCGTCTGCCCGGGCCACATGACGATCACATTGTTTCCCATGTTCAGGAAGGCGCTGAGAACGCATCCCCCGAGCCCCTGCCCGTATGCAAGCAGCAGGACGACGGATACCAGGCCCCATCCGATGCCCAGCATCGTGAGCGCCGATCGGGTGCGGTCCCGCATCAGCGCCTGCCAGCCTTGTAGTACAAGCTCTTTCAGGAAGATGGTCGAGGTGACTCTGGCGCGAGGGGCGCGCAGCGGCACGACTTTCGGAGTGACCGACCCGACTGACCCGCCATGTCGTGCCTCCGGTTTCTCCGTCGTCAATGGTGGTACTGCGCTCATCTCCCGCCGCCTCGCGTTCGCCGGAATTTCAGATTGCAGATTCTTCTGTGCCAAATCTGAATTCTGCAATCTGAGATCTGCACTTTGTCCACTACTCGATGTGAATATCACCCGATCCCGTGTGCACGCGAAGCAGTGGGCCGCCGCCGCGCACCTTTCCGTGGATCGATTTATGCGCATCCCCAATGCGCCCCTGCACCGTCATCTCGATCGGTGCTCCAACATCAATAGAACCGGAACTGGTCGAGATATCCGCATCAAACGCTGCATTCGAGGGCAGGCGCAGGCGCACATTGCCAGACCCGGTGCGAGCATCCCAGGTACCGCTCTGCTTACCTTCGGCGGTGATTTCCCCGCTGCCGGTTTCTCCGTGGAAGCTGCCCTGCACTCCGCGCGCGGTAATGTTTCCGGAACCCGTGTGCAGATCGATATCACCCGGACCCGACTCTTCAATTTCAACGTCGCCACTGCCGGTTCCACCTCTCACCGATCCTGAGACCTGCCGCGCCCGCACATCGCCCGAGCCTGTCTGCAGCCGGATCTCGCCCTGCAGGTCCGAGAGCCTCACGTCACCCGACCCAGTTTG
>Ga0335080_10000830_pt1 | contig 29206 bp, 28 predicted proteins | sample Lox_Sample_34_FD_206720 | JGI IMG/M metagenome (GOLD analysis project Ga0335080, IMG submission 206720) | Soil microbial communities from Loxahatchee National Wildlife Refuge, Florida, United States - Lox_Sample_3.4 | ecosystem: Environmental > Terrestrial > Soil > Wetlands | place: USA... | reverse complement strand
TGTTTGAAGCGGCGCTTAAGCAAAATGTCGCGTTTGTGGCGGGCGATTGCTTCTACGCCGGCAACGGATATGCTCAGGAGGGCTTGCGCCACCTGCGTCTTAATTTCTCGAATGCCCAGCCTGAGCAGATTCGCGAAGGCATCCGGCGGCTGGCGATGGCGATCAAGAGCCAGTTGGCGGAAATACATCCGGTAACGGACGCCATGGCCCGGTAGGCCGGCATGGCTTGACACATAAAGACTCGTGATGAAATCGATGGGCCCGGGTTGGATCGGGCCTGAATGCCGGACGGAAGCTTCCCGGGTGGTCTTGTCCTTGCGATTGCGATTCCTTACGTCTTTGCGAACGGTGCCTCCAGTGACGGGCTTTGGGGGGTGAACAACTCCGCGCCATCTGGGAGGATATGCGCGTGGCGCGCTCTTCCGTTGTGATGGGATGGGCCTCTGTTCGAAGCGAGCGGAGGGAGGCTATGGCAGGCGGCAGCGGCGGGCTACCCTCAGCGGCATAAGCATGGTGATGCAAAGCCACACCGGCGGCGGCGACGGACCCGCTCTGGAGGAAACGACGGCGTGAAAACAAGGCGCCTCCTTTTAAAGACGAGCGCTCGAACGAGAAATCATTATAGAGAAGCCTGGTGGATGGGGACTACTCAAAGCGAAAAGCCATTGAGACCGCTGCGCGTCTGCTGCTCTCCTGCTCGTCATCCCAGCAACCGCGTATGCAATACTAGGAGCGTTTGAGACATTCGTGAGGGGGACTGATGGGCACTTATTCGGGTACTGCCGGACGCATGGTCGGACACAGCATGGTAACGACGCAGTTCGAACTCGATGGCTACCGCGTGGTTCGCACGCTCGGCGTGGTCCGCGGGATTACGGTGCGTTCGCGATCCATCTTCGGCACGATTGGCGCGGGATTGCAGACGCTGGTGGGGGGCAACATCACCCTGCTCACCAATCTCTGCGAAAAGACCCGTGCGGAAGCGTTTGACCTGATGCTGCAGCACGCCGCTGACATGGGAGCGAACGCGGTGGTGGGGGCGCGCTATGACGCCACGGAAGTCATGCAGGGGGTTACGGAGGTCCTCGCGTATGGCACGGCGGTTCTGGTTGAGCCGGTAAAGTAGATCGAACAGGAGTCTCCCCGGTCAACGCATCTTTGGCCGTGCGCCTTGAAGCGGCGGCACGGTCCTACACACCGTTCACCGTCCTGATTTACAATCCTGAGTTCCCGCTAGGAGAAACTTGTGATCCCACGCTATACGCGGCCGGAAATGGGCCGCATCTGGAGCGACGAAAACCGCTTCCGCACCTGGCTCGCTGTTGAGGTGGCCGCCACAGACACTCTGGCGGCAGCCGGCATCGTTCCCAAGAATGCAGCCAAAGCTATCCACCAGCGCGCCGATTTTAACGTCGAGCGAATCTTCGAGATCGAGGCCGAGGTCAAGCACGATGTCATTGCCTTTACCACTGCCGTCGCAGAAATCGTGGGTCCGCACGCGCGCTGGTTCCACTACGGCCTTACTTCGAACGATGTCGTCGATACGGCGCAGGCCCTGCTCATCCAGCAGGCCTCGTCGCTGATTGCAGGTGACCTTGAGCGCCTGGCGGACGTGCTGGAACGGCGCGCATGGGAGTTCAAAGACACGCCCATGATCGGCCGTACACACGGCGTTCATGCCGAGCCGATCACCTTCGGCTTTAAGATCATGAACTGGTATTCGGAGACGCGCCGCAACATCGTGCGCTTTCAGGCCGCAGCTGAGGATCTGCGCATCGGCAAGTTCTCGGGCGCTGTCGGAACGTTTGCTCATCTCACTCCCGAACTGGAAGAGAAGATCTGCGCGCGCCTGGGGTTGAAACCGGCGGCGGTGTCGTCGCAGGTGATTCAGCGCGACCGTCACGCGCATTATCTTGCCACTCTGGCGGTGATCGCCTCGACGCTGGACAAGATCGCGACGGAAATCCGCCATCTGCAGCGTACCGAAACTCGCGAAGCGGAGGAGTATTTCAGCGAGAAGCAAAAAGGCTCGTCGGCCATGCCGCACAAGCGCAACCCCGTGACGTGCGAGCAGATATCCGGGCTGGCGCGGGTGGTGCGCGCGAATGCGCAAGCCGGATTCGAAAACGTCCCTTTATGGCATGAGCGCGACATCTCGCATTCATCGGCGGAACGGATCATTATTCCCGACTCGACCACTCTCACCGACTACTTGCTGACTAAAACCGCGAACCTGGTCGAGACCATGTTTGTGTATCCCAAACGAATGCTGGCCAACCTCAACAGCACGAGGGGCCTGGTTTTCAGCGGACAATTGCTGCTTGACCTGGTGGAGAGTGGAATTTCGCGGGAGGATGCGTACCGCATCGTGCAAAGCCACGCGATGCGCGCATGGAGGGAAGACCTGGATTTCCACGGATTGGTCCTCAACGATCCCGCGATCACCGGCCGCGTCTCACGGGCCAAGATTGAGCGGGCCTTCGATTTGGACCGGCAACTGAAGAATATCGACAAGATTTTTGCCAGAGTGTTTCGACGCAACACTATCGCGAAAAAACCTTTGGCGTCTCCGCGAAGGAGAGCTGCAATGCGGAAGAAATAGCAGGGCTACCTTAAACTGCCGGTCCGGTGCTGTGCGGCGAGATTAGAATGCTTCGCCACCCCGCACCAGTTCAAGCAGTTCAATCAGCTGTTGGAGCTTCTCCGGGCCGACGTGTTTCAATATTTCGCGGTTGCGTCTTTGGACTGGCTCATCCATTTCGCGGAGAAGCTTCAAACCGGCCGCGGTGATCTTTCCGTGGATGACACGCCGATCAGACTTGGCCCGTGAGCGCCTGACTAAGCCCCGCTTCCCCAGGCGGTTGAGCAGGCGCGTGATGTCCGGATCGCGCGTGATCATGCGCTCGCCGATCTCGCTGCATGGCAAGCCTTCGGTACCCGCCCCCCGCAAAATGCGCAGCGCATTGTACTGTGTACCCGTCAGGCCGAAGTCTTTCAGCCAGTCCTCGATGCTCGACTGAAGAGCGCCGGCGGTGCGAAGCAGGGAGAGATATGCTTCCTGTTCGCGGCTCTGAAACGGCCTTTTCTGTTTGAGTTCTGTCTGCAGGCGGGCCATGAAGCGAGATTAGTCGTTGTCACGAGTAAGTGTCAAATCGCCCGAAAAACCAATGATTTCCGCGAGCATTTGTAACGCTTTGTAAAAGTGCCTCCGAAGTACATCTTGGCGGCATTGGCCGGCATCTATTTAACTAACCGGTTAACAAGATGTCGGCCGGAATGAAATGAGGATGGCAACCATGAAAAAGCAACTGCTTGCAGTGACCGTGGCTCTGCTCGTCCTGCTGAGCGTGACGGCGATGGCGGCTACCAATCGCTACGATCAAGAGGTTCAGCAGGCCGTCAGCCAGAAAATCCACAAAGCCAAACAGCTCCAAAAGGTTGGTTCAAGCGTCGAAGATGGGATCGTGACGTTGACCGGCACCGTCGACCTCTACCAGCACAAGCTCGACGCGGCCAACAAAGTGAAGAAAATCGCCAATGTCTCCGGCGTACGCAATGACATTGTAGTAGCGGGCGCAAACGTTCCCGATAGCGAGCTGCAAAAGAAACTGTCCACAAAACTCGCCACCGACCGTGTCGGGTACTACGACAATGCCTTTAATTACATTGCGGTCTCGGTGCAGGGCGGCGTGGTTACCCTTGTCGGCGACGCGGTGTGGAACGTGCCTCTGGACTCCGCACTGGAACTGGCGGCTACTACTCCGGGAGTAAGGGACGTGGTCAACGAGGTCAAAGTGCTTCCGGTTTCAAACCTGGACGATTCACTCCGTGCTCGTATGGCGCGCGCCATCTATCGCGACGCGGAGCTTGGACGGTACGCGACCGACCCTTCGGACCCGATCCGGATCGTTGTCGACAACGGGCATGTGACGCTTTACGGAAAAGTGGAAAGTACGATGGATAAGACGATCGCCGGAATCCGGGCCAGTTCGGTGCCTGGTGCTTTCAAAGTGGAAAACAAGCTCGTGGTTGATTAACGCACGACTCTGTTGTGACCAACCAAAGTGTGATCCTCCCCTGGGCGCGGCGAAGGCCGCGCCTTTTTTTCTTGCTCCGCAGCGAGGGCGCGGCTACGCTGGTTTCCACTTGTTTAGAAATGCCCGAAAATCGTCGGGAGATAGCCCGCGGGCATTCTCGAATTCGCCGTTCTTCTGGCTGTAAACGAGTTTTCCGTCGCCATCGAGCACAGCCAGGCCCGGAATGCCGCGTTTCATCGGAACGTCATACTTGGTCATCAGGTCCTGGTTCCTCTCGCCCTTGCCGATGTCGATATGCACGACCTCATAATTGGCGGCGATGATCTGCGCGAGGTCAGGACGATGAAATGCCGCATCGAGCACGTGGCAGTCGTAACACCAGTTGGCTCCAAACACGATAATCACTCGCTTATGTTCCGCCCGGGCTTTCTTCAAAGCTTCTTTGAGTTCGGCGTGCGCATCGGCGGTTTCGTTATAGATTTGCTTCTGCGGAACGGGTTCCTGGCCCACGCAGATTCCGCTCATGGCGGCCATGGTCATCACGAAAGTCAACGGCATAATCCGCAACCGGACGGTCATGGTCAATCTCCTGTGCTAAGAAGAAACAAAGATGGACGTTGGAAGCCGTTATTAGGATACGCCTGCAGAGCCTGCCGACTCCGCTAGTTCGCCTTGCGCGAATAAACAAGCTTCAGGCCATCATGCTGCAGAATACGCTGAATCTGGTGTCTGGCATGCACAGTCCACGGTCCCGCTGTATCGAGCTTCACATAGGCGCGCCAGTGTTGCAGGGCCTTACGTGGATCGCGCATCTTTTCGTAGGCGAGCGCGATGTTGTAATGAGCGTCCGCGTAGGTCGGGGCGAGCTGGATTGCTGTCTTGTAAGTTTCGATCGCCTCTGCAATTCGTCCCGTCTCGTCGAGAACATTGCCGAGGTCGAAATAGGCTAGCGCATAGCGTGGGTCGATCTGAATCGCCGACCGGTAATGTTTTTCGGCCAGGGCGTGCTCCTGGCGGTTGTAATAAAGAGTGCCCAGGTTGATGTGGGCTGCGGCATGCAATGGATCCATAGCTAGAACCTTCAAATAAACGGCAATCGCCTCGTTTTGAGTCGAGGGGTTTTCTTCGAGCGTGATCCCACGGGCGAACAAGTCGGCGACGTCGGTAACTACCAGCTCCGGGCCGTTGCGCGCCGGGCTGGTCACAATCTTCTGCTCATCAGAATTAAAGTCGAACATGAATTGCCCAGCAATGGGCTCCAGCAACCGGCCGTCATGCCGGAAGGCCACGCGCCGGCGGCTCTCGTACACGCTCGCTTCCAGCAGTGGATTTTCCATGCCCGACACTTGTTTCAGCATCGCATTGACTGATTGCCGGATTACGGCCGGTCGTACCCGGTTCCCGCACAGATCGCGTACTTTTTTGACTTGCAGCAGGTCGAAAAAAGAGTAATCCTCGCTCACCTTGACAAGACCTGAACGTTCCCAAGTCTGAAGCTGGCGAGGGGCGAGACGCAAAATGCGAATCAAGTCGGCGCGAGTGTAACGGTACACGGCTATGATGAAATCTATAGAAATTATCCGGAACTTGCGTCTTATCCGCAAGTACCGGCGATGGTGAAACTGTGGAGAACCCGTCCTAAATAGCACAGAAGTGGCTTGTTTTTGCATGAGAAGCGAGCGGGAAGTGGTGGCTTCCCGCCCTGTGTCCCTACAGCGATCGCAGGAAGTTGAGAAGGTCCTGAATCTCGGACGCGCTCAAGGTTTGAAAGTTACGGATGACGCCGTTAGCCTCCGACCCGCAGTCTTGCCGGCCACGGCAATTCCGGCTTGCACTACCGTGCGCCAGGATCGCTTGCAGAAGGTCGGACGTCCGGCCGTCGTGGAGAAAGAAGAGGCGCTGCCCAACACCCCAGAGCGGCGCAGTGCGGAACTGGTCCGGTCCCGCTCCTCCCTGTCTGATTCCATCCGTCAACCCGGGCCCCATATGGTGAAGGGCAAAATCGGAGTATGGGTGATAGGTGATAGCCCCCATTCCCGTGTAAGGGGAAGCGCCGCCGGTAAGCGATTCCGAATGGCAGAGAGCGCAGCCCACTCTTTCGAACAGGAGCTTTCCGTTGGAAGTGGACTGGGTTGCGGCCGCAGTCGCTGGTGGGGCTGAAAGACGTGCAAGCGCCGCGAAGTTCACGATGTCGGATGACATTTCGGATGCCGTTCCAATATTCGTGTTGTAGTTTGTGCTGCCCGGGTTCTGATTCAGAAGTTCCGTCCCGTCTTCGGGTGTTCCGTTGAAAACACATCCGGTGACGGCGCTCCGTTCATTGGGGAACAGCTCATTCGCTGTTCCAATTTCGACGTTGTAAGCTTCGCCGGCGAACATCAACAGCGACTTGTTCTGCGCTTTCCATCCAAAACGGGTAATCGTTCCGTCATTGCCGCTGGTGTTGAATGTGCCTCCGATTCCGAGGCGCGATCGCGCTTGCTGCGTCGACGCGAGATTCGCCTCTAACGTCTGGTCCGGCGTATTCTCCACTAACCCCAATCCGAAAAGCGGCGTCGGAATGCGGAAGATCACGTTGTTAGCGGACAACTCCCGCTCAAAGGGTGGCTGGGCAAGCGTGCATCCCGGGGCGTCCGTGCGTCCCGCAATTGTGTAGAGTCCGTGTACGCCTCCATCCGAAGAGCCGTCGGAATTCCGTATAAAACGTGCCTCCCGAACGGGCCCGTTGCTCAAGATAAACGGAGGCACCATGTTGCTAGCTCCATCAAGCGTAGCCAGTGCCACCTGAGGGTTGGGAACGGAATTTTGCGGGCTCGCCAACCCGGGACTGCTGCCTCCCAATGCCGGTTGCGAATGACACATTACGCAACTGTTTCCGTTAAATGTCGGTCCAAGTCCGCTGCCAGCTTCTATGGTTCCCTTTACGGAATCGATCACTTGAAAACGAGCGGCTGCTTGGTTGAAAAACGCCAGTTCATTCGCATTGAGGGTCGGATAGGCGCCGCCCGCGCCGGCGGGTCCGGGTCGGGGTCCGGGATCGCGCTGTGCCCATGCCATTGACATTACCCACATTGCAAGAAGCAAAACCGCTCCTACTTTATTCCATCTTTTCATGTCGCTCTCCTTGGGATAGGCCAGAGACACGACGGCTCAAGCCGTGGTGTGAGAGACGATGGCGACGCTGTTCAGAACACTCTGCGGCGAAGGCCGGCACAGTGCAGTGTCACGCCTGGCAAGCGGAACAACCTCGAGTCTGACGACCCTATGCTAGATCCGTCCGCTTGAGCGCGGAGAATTGAAAAACGGTGAGAGGAATATATTTCGGACCGACAACGCGGTCAACGTGTCGTTAGTGCATTTCTAGCTCGAAAATGGGCCATTGGCGCGGCATTTCAAGCGACAACTCCAACAGTGTAGAAGGACCGTATTGAAACGAACAGAATACGGGTTCGTTACCTGCTGTCCCAGCGCGGCGCAGCGAGAGAGCAAATGTCGTTTATGGATCGCGAAGGCAGGTCGGACTACAGCGCAGCCACTCGCCGCTGCACCAGAAGGAAATAAAGCGCCAGTACCACAAGAAGAGTTCCGTTCACGAGCAGCACAACCGGTGCGGTAAAGATAGGCACCAGCCAGCCCGACAGAAGATTTCCCATGGGCATGCCGCCGCGAAAGGCGAAGTTATATACACTCATCACACGACCGCGCATTTCATTGGTCGTAATTAATTGAACCAATGAATTCACATTCGCGAAGACGGCCATCATCGACGCACCAGCCAGCACCATCATGACTCCGCTTAGCGGCAAGGACCGGGAGAGCGCAAAGCCCAAAATGCCCAGGCCCAGGGAAGCAAGCGCCCCGAGGGCGATGCGCCCCTTCTTTCTAATATTGCCCATGCCGGCAATGCCCAGCGATCCGCAGATGGAGCCGACTCCCATCAACGCCAGCAGGTTTCCGTAAGTTTCCGGTCCGCGGTGAAAGATGTCCTTCACGAAGACTGGGATGTAAGTGCGCATCGGCATGCTCAGTCCGGTCATGCAGAACGCGAGGATGATCAGGGCTTCCATCGAATGCTGGCTGCGCACGAACTTGATGCCCTCTTTCAGGCTGGTAAACATCGATTCCGTGGTTTTCTGCGGCAGGAAGCGCGCGGTGATCAGCGAAAGCGAAATGATGGGCGCCAGAAAGGAGAGCGCATTCAGCCCGAAGCACCAGGACTCGCCGAGTTTGGCCAGGGTTTGGCCGGCGAGTGCGGGCCCGACCATGACGGCCACGTTGAACTGGATAGAATTCAGGGCAATGGCATTCGGCATGTCTTCTTTTTCGACCAGCGTGGGAATCAATGCCTGGTACGCGGGACCACCAAAAGCCTGAGCGAATCCAGAGACAAAGGAAAGACAGAGAATGTGCCAGACATGAACGCGCCCGGTGACGACCAGAATCGTCAGCAGGCCGGCGCTTGCCATTTGCACATACTGCGAGCCGAGCAGAATCCGCCGCCGCTCCACGCGGTCTGCCACCACGCCGCCAATCAGCGAAAAAAGAAATATGGGAATGCCACCGAGGAATTGATCCAGCGCCAATAGGAATGCCGAGTGGCTAAGGCGGTAAATCAACCAACCCTGCGCCACGATCTGCATCCAGGTGCCAATGCTGGACGTGCAGGCGCCGATCCACATCAGTCGGAAATCGCGATATTGGAATGCTTTAAAGACCCGGCCGAGCAAAAATATCTCCCAAGACCTAGGCAGCAGACTACCATGGCGCCCAGTCGTTGGCTTGAGCAGCCGGATCTCCGGATTTGCCGACCCCATTTAGCATAGACGTATGAAGGCCTCAAACAGCAACGGCCTGGCCAGGGTAATTTCAAAGATGGGCTATTGCTCGCGCTCGCAGGCCGCGGCGTTGATCGCTGGGGGCCGCGTCCGCGTGAACGGCCGTGTCGTCCGCGATGCGGAGTACAGGTTCCGTGCGGGAACAGAGCGCATTGACATCGACGGTTTGGTGATCGAGAAGAAGCCCTTGGTTTACTTGACGATGAATAAGCCGAGGGGCGTGGTCACGACCGCCTCCGACGAAAAAGGCCGGCGCACCGTCTATGACTTGCTCGACGCCGGCGGACCGTGGGTTGCCCCCGTAGGCCGTCTGGATAAAGCCAGCGAAGGCTTGCTATTGCTAACGAACGACTCGGAGTGGGCGGCAAGCATCACCGATCCGGCCAGGCATCTCGATAAAACATATCATGTACAGGTGAACTGCCTGGCCGGCCAGGAACTCCTCACGAAGATCGGTCGCGGCTGCTGGGTCGATGGCGAGCATCTCCGCGTTAAGCGGGTGCGCCTTCTGCGACAGGGCGGCAAGAATAGCTGGCTTGAAATCGTGCTGGATGAAGGCAGAAACCGGCAAATCCGGCGTCTTCTGGCTGCGCTGGGTATCGGAGTGTTACGCCTGGTTCGGGTCGCCATCGGGCCGTTGGAGCTCGGCGATCTGACCAAAGGGGCCGTGCGTCTCCTGACCACAAACGAGAAACAGGCACTGAACATCCGTCGCTAGCCCGTAGTCTGTGTCACTGCCGGCCTGCAACATGTCATTTCGTGTTTTGAGTTCTCAAGATGATGCAGCCGGCTAACACGAGCCGACACGGAATCCGCTCGGTTGAGGCACGAGATGTTCCCCCAAAAAGACAACGGGCGCATGCCGAAAGATGTGGGGTGAGGATGGCAACGGCATGCGCCCTATTAAGTTGAATACAGATTAGACGCCGCGGGCCGGAGGTGTCAAGATAAATCTTCTGGATACAATGGTTTGCAGGGAATTTTCAGATCACGTCACGCATGTTTCCGCAAGTGCAGGCGTCACATATCTGTGTGACGCTTTCGGAGCCGTTTTTTCTCCAGCAGCGCTGCATGGCAAGAGGGTTCACCCGGAGCTGTCAGGAACTCCAACGCCCGATGGAGCACGCGCCTTTCGCTGCTGTAAGCCATTTGCGCGATTGCCTGATCCGCCGGAACCCAAACCGCGCGCTTGACCTCGATTCTCATCGCTTCGGCAATGGAATCGATTTCCCCCGACAGATAGCGCATCAGATAGAAACTCACAATCTTGAAAACGCGTTCCCCTTGGTGCCACGTTCGAACATATACATACTTGATGTCGGCCAGCTTGGTAATGACCGCCGCCGTCAGGCCGGTTTCTTCTCGCACTTCACGAATGGCAGCGGCCTCAGATTTTTCACCCGAATCGACCAGTCCCTTGGGTAGCGCCAAAATAGCCCCGCTCGATTTGCGAGGAGTCTTCGCGGCTTTCGATTCTTCCTTTTGCGGCTCGATCAGAGCGACGTGCCAGGCTCCTGAAATCTGGTGCAGTACAACACCGCCCGCCGAGATTTCCCGCTCCATCGTGCCCACGGTCAAGAACTCCCGAGCTTGGCGGCCTCTTCCCGAATGCGTTGCCATGCGCGCTCCACGTGGGACGCTTGAGTGTTGGTCTGACCCACGCAAAGCCGGAGGGTGAGTTTGCCATTCAGCTTGGTATGAGTCAGATAAAGGTCGCCGCTTGCGTTGAGGCGATCCATCAAAAGCTGATTGTCAGGATCTCCCGAGCGCAACCGGAAGCAAACGAGATTGAGTTTTGCGGAGGCAACAATCTCAAAACGAGCATCACTGCGAACCGATCCCGCGAATTTCTGTGCCAACCGAACGTGCTCGCGAATATGGTGCTGCAACCCCTCGACCCCATAATGCCGGATCACAAACCATAGCTTGAGAGAACGAAAACGCCGGCCCAGTTGGATGTGCCAATCCCTGTAGTCGATGACCGCGCCAGACTCCGTCGCTTGATTGCGCAGATATTCCGGCAGGATCGAGAGCGTCTGGATCAGGTGCCTGCGATCGGCCACGTAGAAGCAGTTGCAGTCAAAATTCGTGAACATCCACTTATGAGGATTAAAGGTGTAGCTGTCGGCAAACTCGACTCCGTCGTGGATGAGGCGAAACTCCGGGCAGATCGCGGCCGTGCCGCTCATGGCGGCGTCGACGTGCAGCCAAAGCTTGTGGTCGCCGCAAATCCGTGCAATCTCGCGCACCGGATCGATCGCATTGGATGAGGTGGTGCCCACGGTCGCGCAAACGAAGCAGGGAACGAGGCCGGCGTTGAGGTCGGATGCGATCCGTTGCTCGAGGGCCTGAGCGCACATCGCAAAGTCCCCATCCACCGGAATCTGCCGCAAGTTGTCGGCACCCATGCCGGCAATCTTCATAGCTTTTTCGACTGAGGAGTGAGTCTGGTTCGAGCAATAAGCAACCAGGCGTCCATCGCAGCCTTTGCGGTTGCTGGCGAATTCCGTCGCTCGCTCCCGGGCGGCGAGCAGAGCGCAAAGGGAGGCGCTGGAGGCCGTGTCCTGGATCACGCCTCCGCCGGTGCCGGTCGAAAGAAATTTCTCCGGTAGGCCAAGCATTGAGACCAGCCAATCCAGGACATGCGTTTCCAACTCCGTGCAGGCCGGGCTTGTGGACCACAGCATCCCCTGTACACCCAATCCCGAAGAAAGCAGGTCGCCGAGAATTCCTGGGCCGGACGAGTTCGCGGGAAAGTAAGCGAAGAAGTTTGGAGACTGCCAGTGCGTAACACCGGGGAGAATCACGCGCTCCATGTCTCCGAGGATCTGCTCGAAGGTCTCCCCCCTGACAGGCGGGGCCGCCGGGAGTTGGGCGCGAATCTCCCCCGGTTGCACACGCGATAAGACGGGGAAACTCTCAACACGAGCCTGATAATCGGCAATCCAATCCACCACGGCATGACCATGGCGGCGAAATTCTGCGGGAGACATGTGGAAAGATCGGGCGTCAGTCATAGAGCAACCAGAGGTACCTGTAATTTGCCATTTGTTGACTCGTAATAATGGCCCGGGCAGACAGGCCTCAATTGCAGATAACAAATTGGGAGTTCTTCACGGTGTTTGCGTCAGTTTGCCGTAGAAAACTCGCGTATTGTATTCAAATTCGACCGCGCCATCGACCGCGTGCGAGCTAAAGATACGTTCCAGTTCCAGCATCATCGGCTCATAGCTGGGATGGCCCGCCAGCGGGGCGTAAGATGACGAGAGCAATCGCCCAGCAGTTCCGTCATAATTGAACCTCTGCCGCAGGTCAAAGACTGCTTCGCGGAAGGGCTGCGGCGCGAAAAATTCGTGTATGACGGCGGTTGTCCGCTCGTGCCGCACATCCTTGTAGTCTGTGCCGTAAGTCAGCAGCAGCCGCTCATAATCGCGCAAGAACGCGGTTGTGGCGGTGCGACGCTCATTCCAGATCAGCACGCACCACCCACCAGGTCTCAGGATTCGTACAAACTCCGCGCGTGCTCGGGTCCGGTCGAACCAGTGGGCCGCCTGAGCCGCCGTCACAGAGTCTACGGACGCCGTAGCGAGCGTCGTTTCCTCGGCCGTTCCACTGACCGTTACAAGCCGTCGATAGCCCGCAAGTTCGCGACTCCCCATTTCGCGCATCTCGGGATTCGGTTCGACTGCGTAAATAAAATTGCCATTTTCAAGCAGCAGCCGTGTGAATAGTCCCGTTCCCGATGCAATGTCGGCGACAGCATGGTCTGGGCGAAGCCCGCACTCGCGGCGCAGTAATTCGATCACCTCCGGAGGATATCCCGGGCGATAGCGGACGTAGTTCTCCACCCGATCGGAGAAACGAGCGGTTGAGGATATGCTCATCAGGTTCAAGTTTACCCCGTGCGCTTCCAGCGGCGCTGCCGCGATACAATCTTTGTTTCTGTGGAGACGTGCCGCCCGTTCCCGCTTCAGCGAAACGGCTGCCTCCCAGCGATCAAAGCTTTTGTGGTCAGAGGTGGGTCAAAGGCAAGGAAAGGAAGTTCATGAAAGTTCTCTTCGGAGCCTTGTTGCTGTTTTTTCTGATCGGTTCCAGCCTCCAGGCTTTTGATCGCGTGCCCAAGGAGCAGCCTCCCGGCCCAGTCATCAGCGGTTTCCGCGATGTTGCCGCGGAGCAGGCAATCGAAAAGAAGTTCATCGCCGTTCCGGACCCCAAATTCGCGGAAGAAAACTTGCGAACACTGACGCAGGCGCCGCATATCGCCGGCTCACCCGAGGACAAGGCCACGGCAGAGTTCGTTGCAGGAAAATTTCGCGAGGCCGGCCTGGAAACCGCAATCGTCGAATACAAGGTCTGGATCAACTATCCAGCGGAAATCAGCGTCGATATGACGGCCCCACCGGGTATAGAGATGCATGGTCCCCATCCCGAGCACGTTGACGACGATCCTTTTCAAAATGACCCGCGCGTCAAGGTCGGCTACAACGGCATGTCGCCCAGCGGCGACGCCGAAGCCGATGTCGTTTATGCCAACTACGGCTCGCCCGCCGATTTCGACAGGCTGAAAGAGATGAACGTTGATGTCCGCGGCAAGATCGTCATCGTGCGTTATGGAGAGAATTTCCGCGGCGTGAAGGCCTTCGTTGCCGAAGAGCGAGGCGCAGCCGGCGTCATCATCTACTCCGATCCGAAAGATGACGGCTATTACCGCGGCGACGCCTATCCCAAAGGCCCGTGGCGCCCGGCCAGCGGCATCCAGCGCGGATCGGTCGGTTTTATGTTCCAGTTTCCCGGAGACCCCACAACTCCCGGGATCGCGTCAACGCCCTCACTGCCAGATTCCGCGCGCACCCCGCCTGACAGGTCTCCGCAACTGCCCAGGATTCCCGTCACGCCGCTCTCCTACGCAGATGCTTCTCCAATTCTCGAACATCTCGCAGGTCCACCATCGCCGCGCGAATGGCAGGGTGCTCTGCCGTTTACCTATCACGTCGGTCCAGGCCCCGCTAAGGTCAGGATCCACCTCAAGCAGGATTACCAATACCGCACGATCTGGGACGTAATCGGGAAAGTCCCCGGATCCTCGGTGCCCAACCAGTGGGTTGTTGCCGGCAATCACCGCGATGCCTGGGTCTATGGGGCCGTCGATCCTAACAGCGGGACTGCGGCCATGCTCGAAGCGGCGCGCGGTATTGGCGAGTTGCTCAAGTCGGGTTGGAGGCCGAAGCGCACGATCGTCCTCGGCAGCTGGGATGCTGAAGAAGAAGGCCTGATCGGTTCGACCGAGTGGGGCGAGGATCATGCGCAGGATCTGGCGGGGGCCGCTGCCTACTTCAACATGGATGTCGCCGTTTCCGGAAAGAAGTTCGGCGCCGCGAGCGTGCCAACACTGAAGGAATTCATCCGGGAGATCGCGCAGGCCGTACCATCGCCCGAGGGAGGCAGTGTCTACGACGCATGGAAAAAAGCGAACCTGCCTAAGGAGTCCCATTCTCAGGACCCAAGTGGCAGCAACTACCGCATGCCCGCGTCGGGACTGCACGCCGATGTGCCGGTGGGGGACCTGGGAAGCGGTTCCGATTACTCGGTGTTTCTCGAGCATCTCGGCGTGCCTTCGACCGACATCGGTTCCACCGGAGAATATGGCGTCTATCACTCCGTATTCGACAACTTTGCCTGGTTCAAAAAATTCGGCGATCCTGACTTCCAGTATGAGCAGCAGATGGCTCGCGTATATGGGCTGGAGGTACTGCGCATGGCGGATGCCGACGTGCTGCCCCTCAACTATGAGGACTATGGCAAGGAAATCCTGATCTATCTGGAGGCTGCAAGAGGCCATGCGCAGGAAAAGTTCGGCGACAAAGCGCCCGACTTCGCTATAGCTGTTACGGCCGCTCGTCATTTGCAGGAAGCGGGGGCTAAGCTTCTCCAGAAACAGCGCAAGTTCCCGGCTTCGGCCGAGATGTTGAACGCCAAGCTGCTCGAAGCAGAACGCGCTCTCCTGATTCCAGAAGGCCTGCCGAATCGTCCGTGGTTTCGCCACTCGATTTACGCGCCCGGGCAATATACGGGCTATGCAGCAGTCGTGATTCCAGGTGTTAACGAGGCGGTGGACCGTGGAGATCCGGTGCGCACCGAACAGCAGATTGCCGTGCTGGCTGCCGCCCTGAATCGCTGCGTTCTGGTTCTCGATCAGGCGCGCGAGGCCTCTCGATAATGCTCGCTCCAGACGCGTGTGCGGCCTGCTTCGAGGCGTGAATCGGAACATACAGCGGAGGCATCTTTACCGGTTATGTGGCTGCCAGCGCTTAACTCCATGAATGCACAGACGGCGCTTCAGCACGTGCTGCACGATCTGCCTACGGCGGCGACGGCGACTTTTCTCGCGCTATTTCCCATCGTCAATCCTATTGGCGGAATTCCCTTGTTCTTCAGCCTGACAGCGGACTTCACCTCGCGGGAACGCCGCGAGACCGCGCTGAAAACCGGTTTCTATGTGATTGCGATACTAGTCGTCTTCATGCTCGTGGGTCGCTTCGTCCTTAATTTTTTTGGCATCTCGCTTCCCGTGCTGAAAATTGCCGGAGGCCTGATCGTGGCCAACACGGCCTGGGGGATGGTCACTGGTTCCAGCCGCATTACGCATGAGGAATCGCACGAAGCGCTCACCAAGGAAGATATTTCCCTCACGCCGATGGCCATGCCGATGCTCTCCGGTCCGGGTTCGATCGGCGTAGTCATGGGCCTCGCCGCACACGCCGACAATCTCCTCGCTTATCTCGGGATGATTCTCGGCATCCTGACGATCGGTCTGACCGTCTATTTGTTCCTTCAACTCGGAGGCCCGTTCGTAAAACGTCTGGGCCCCGGCGGCATGGGAGCAATCAACCGCATCTTCGGGTTTCTGATTCTTGCGATCGCCGTGCAGCTCGTATGGGACGGCGTAGCGGACTTCCGAGGGTGAGGATGACCTCTGGCGCGCTATCTCAGGGCCTTGTTTCTTACAGAATGCCAACTACCCTTCATGCGACCGCCTGAGGTGTGCCGTGCCCAAATGAGTCGATCGCGCTGGCCTCGTCCTTCTGTATGTCGAAGACCGCGGACAGCTTCGTCATCTGAAGCAAGTCATTCACTCTTTTGTTCAGGTTTGCGAGCTTGAGCTCGCCGCCCTTGTTCCGAACCGTCGTATGTGTCTTAACCAGTTCTCCTACACCTGAACTGTCAATGTAGTGAACCTCAGCCAAGTTTAGAACGATGCGCGTGTTGCCCTTGTCGACCAGATCGCGGATGGTATCGCGGAGCATTACATTTCCTTCGCCGAGGGTGATCCTCCCGCTGATATCAAGGAGAGTGATATTACCCACTTGGCGCGAGTCCGCCTGCATCTTGGTTGGTGTCTTGCCTTGCATGCCCAGCCCCAGCCGGTCCAGGATAGCGCAGGCGGTGGCGGCAATCTCCGGCGACTCAGTGCGCACCACGATCAGCGAACGGCCTTCTTTCAAAACCTCCCGGAAAAAAGCCACGTCGTCCGGACATGTTTCATCCGGAGTCGGTTGGGGAGCTTGTGCGTCGTGGCCAGCTGCGGAGCCCACTGTGGCGCCGGCTCCTGCTCCCGCAAGCCCCAAAAGCGCGGCTGCGCCGAAGCCGAGGGCGAAGACCGGCCCGATACCGGGAAGCAACAGGGTGGCTGCGACGACGCCACTGGTCATACCGGCTGCTCCGCCCACAAAACCTCCAACATATGCGCCGAATTCCTTCCCAATGCTCTTCGCCTCGTTCTCGGAACGCGTGAGATAAACCAGCGATTGCTCCGGAACTCCTTGCTGCCGTAGTTCCTTCACGGCCTCCTCAGCGTGATCGCGTGAAGAAAATACTCCAATTGCGGTTTCCATATGGCCTCCTGTCTTGCGATCTTGGGAACCGAGCTGACACCGGCCGCTTTGCCCCACGCAAGCAGGGGTGTCTGGGGGGAAGCTATCTGGCGCTTAACTTTGTACCGGACGTGTCCCTTTGTCAAGCACGAAGTTGGCAAGCAGGGGCTTGAAACCCTGGGAAACGGTCTGCGGCCACATGTTGGATCAGGTTGATACGGCGCAATTTCGGGCTTGCCAACTTCCATGTTCCTGTTATTATCTGGTGCTCGTCAGCTCGGTAGGGCTGGCGACGAAACGACTGGCTGACGTTTTCTGTGTGGGCAGTCCAAATTGCGCCATTGTCTTGCGGCTCTCATGTGTTTTGTCCCGGTCTCAGGAGCGGGGAAACGCAGGGAGCTGTTTCTGTAGGTGCAATGAAGTTGTGCCTGAGCGCGGCGTCGGTAAGCCGAATTCACGCGTCCTTTGAGGGGGCGTTCCATTGTTCTTTGTAGCAGGGGGACGAACAGAGAAGAGCCGCGAGAATAATCTGAATTTGAGGCGAAAGGAGTTTTTTTGTGAGAGAGAAGGGTACTGTGAAGTGGTTCAACGGAGCGAAGGGATACGGGTTCATCCAGCGCTCCACGGGTGAGGACGTGTTTGTCCATTTCTCTTCTATCCAGGAGAACGGATATCGGACGCTGAACGAAGGTGAGACGGTCGAGTTCGACCTGCTCAAAGGCCCGAAAGGTTTCCAGGCGGGTAATGTAGTGCGCGCAGCGTAGCGATTTCTCCAACCAGTTCGCAAACCCTCTCGAGCGGCGAGAGGGTTTTCTATTCTCGGGCGCTCGAATAGTCCTTATCTCTTGTCCCAATTCGTTCGTCGCGGCCGGGAGATTCGCTGCTACATCCGCGATCTTGACGGCTATATTATCGAAGTCGGACAGAGTACGGATCTTAAATACGGTTAAACGCTCCTCCCGCACAGCAAGCGGATACTAACGCCGGCGCTTGTCCGCTTTAGTGTCATCACGCCGGCGGTGTGCCCGATCCTTGTGCGATTTCTTCAGGGAGTGTTCATGTCCTCGCGGCCATCGCGAACATGAAGCATCAGTCGGGCAGCGTGAAGCAACAGGAAACTAATCCCTTAGGCTCCGAATGATTGTCGCCGTGTAGTCCGCATCCCACTGAACTAGCGTTTACACTCAACACTACTGCTGTTGCGGCACGGTGAGCCGCCGCCTTCGCCCGACCTGCTCCTATCACATCGTTTTTACGTCCAGGCTTCTCCATAAATACCAACACGCGATGGAGCGATACGGCGCCCAGGGCTTGGCGATTTTCTCCATGACCGCGGGTTTTGGCCATTTCCGTTTTTTGTAGTGCTTCTTTATCGCGGCCTGAACGCCGTAGTCGCCCGTGGGGAGAATATCGGGACGACGGAGGGTGAACATCAGGAACATGTGCGCGGTCCAGACGCCTACGCCTTTCACTTGCGTGAGGTGGGCGATCACTTCTTCTTCCGTCATTTCCGGCATGTGCTCAAATTCGAGCAAGCCGGCTTTCGTTTTTTCGGAAAGATCGCGCAGGTATGCCGTTTTCTGCTTGGAGAGGCCCACGCTTCGCATCTGAGCATCGGTGAGCCTGAGAATTCCGGCGGGCGTAAGAGGATCGCCGGCGAGCGCAGTGAAGCGGTTGAAGATGGTGACGGCGGCCTTGCCGTTGAGCTGCTGGTAGAGGATTGCTTCAGCGAGGCTATGAAATGTCGGCTCGCCAAATTCCATGCGGTACGGGCCGATGTGATCAATAATGGCGGCCAGAACGGGGTCCGATTTCTTGAGGTGCAAGATCGCTCTACGATGGCTGCCGATTTTTGATTCGCCGTTCGCCTTGCTCATGCTCCCACTCCCCTCTTAACGAGGAGGGAGTTTATCATAAAGGCGAAAATAAAGCGAACATAACGCTGCGGTTACAACCCGTGCGCTGGTGCCGCATCCGTACCGCGTCACGAGGGGAAGTGAAAGTGTACGTCGTGATGCGAGGCGACGGGCGCGCCGTCCAAGGTCGCGGGTTGGTAGTGCCAGCGCCGGAGGGTGGCCTCGATTTTTTCGTCGATGCCATGCCCGATGGCCTCGACAATCCTGGTGTCGACCACATTGCCCTGGGAATCAATGGTGACTTCGATGACGACGTCGCCGGCAAGGTCGCGAGGAAGCTCAGCACGGTTAACAGGAGGATCGGGGTAAACGACGGGATAGGCTACATGGACTTCATGGCCGGCAATTGGGCCGTCGACGACTGTGCCGAGCGGAGATCCGGCCTTGGAGGTGACGTCACCCGGCTCAGAATTCGGTTCACGGGGATGAAGTTGCTCGGCGGGCCTCGGTTCTCGCATTTGGGCGCGCAGTGGGGCAAGAGCGGGCTGTGTCCGCGGCAGGATCAGCTTGGCCTCAGCGGGCAGATTTTCTACACTGCCGGTCGGAAGGTACGTGATGTGGTAAGTATGGGAGGAGTCTCCGGAGGCCAGCCAGGTCGGAGCGAGGTCGATAACTCGCGGGCCGCGAAAAGCGACAACGGCCAGCACGCCCAAATGAACGGCCACGGATGCGACGATGAAACGATGGCACAGGAACCAGGAGCGCAGAACCGCTTTGCCAGTTGCTGAACCCGGCGGCTGCAATTCCGAAAACACAGCCCTACTTTACTACGAACGGGCGGCACCGAAGAGGAAGGGCCCCTTGGAGTGTAACTGCGCGCATATCGTGGGGTTCGGGACGGCTCTCCGAAGATAACTGCGATTCCGTGTCCGGTTGCTTTCAAGGGTTATACCCCCTCAGTTAGGCCACTTGAAGAGCAACCGGACAGGAGCCGCGCCCGGCTTGGCGGTGCGGAGCCAGCTGGTGCGGCCAGCCCTTACAATCGAGTTACAGTGCGTTCACGACCATTCGAGGGAGCCATGGCTTTCAATGGTGTGAAGAACCTCGGCAATCGCGTTGGTCGCCTCTACCGGATTGACAAATCCGCACGTGAGGATCGCGCTCGAAACGAGATCACTGAGTTCTTTTTGAGTTAGTCCTTCTAATCCCGCAACGGATCGGTCGAGCTCATCCAAAACGACGAGCAAGCGGGCGAGCCGCTGGTCGGTGATGCAAACATCAGGATCGGCGTAAGAAACTACGACGGCGCCTATCCTGAGTGCCGGTTCCATGTTGTCATCCATGTCTGTTGGTCCCTTTAGCCCATATGCGATGGCCTGAGTGACGATGAAAGCACACGCGCGGGCCTGTCAGATTTGCCGTTTGTCGCCTTGGCCGGACAGTCACGAAAGGCCATAAGTTCTGGCGTATCCGGCCTGGAGTTTCGGTCCGCCCGTGCATGGTTGGGCAGCGGTTGCCGCCGGCGGTAGCACGAGCAGGCGAAGGAATCAGTGCGAAGAAATCAGAACCGCAGGGTACACAGAAGATGTTGCAAGGAATGCGAATCGCGCTGAACCGGGGCCGCCATGAAGCGCGGAAAGCGGAGCGCAGCGGTGACTTGCCGATCGGCGACCCGGATGCTCTTAGGGCGGACATGCGCAACTTTCGGAGGCTGCACGATCCGGAACGCGATGGCTTCCGGCAGGACCTGGTTCAGAGGAGTGTCGGTCTCGTCGTAGGAGGTTTCGGGACGGTCAGTCTGCGGAATCGCGCACACGCCGGCGACGGCAGTCAGCAAAAGCAGGATAAATGTCCGAAGTCCTAGTCTAACCACTGCTGCGCCTCCAGGGGTAACGATAGCGAGGCGTTCGTCCGTTTGTCAATGGAACTGATGGGTACGAGGCGCGCTAGTTGAGGCTTCCAAGGCGGCATCTGGCCGTGGCTGCCGAAGGTTACACATTCAAATTATTATGAACGATCGAGGGAAGGTGCTGATGATCACAATTGTTTCGGGGCTGCCGCGGTCGGGGACGTCGCTGATGATGCAGATGTTGGCCGCGGGTGGGATGGCGGCACTTTGTGACGGCGAGCGCGAGGCGGATGCCGACAATCCAAAAGGGTATCTGGAATGGGAGCGAGTCAAGCAGCTTCCGAAGAACCCGGGACTGATTGGCGAAGCCGAGGGCAAGGTAGTTAAGGTGATTTCGCAGCTTCTTTTGTCGCTGCCCGACGGACTTGAGTACCGGATCGTGTTCATGCAGCGGCCGCTTGCCGAGGTCTTGAAATCGCAGGTCGAGATGCTGAAACGGCGTGGGACCTACAATGGGGTCGAGAACGAGGCGGCGATGGCGCAGATATTCAAGCGGCACCTGGCTGATGTGGATAAGTGGCTGCTTGCTATGACGAACACAAGGGTCCTGGAGGTGCAGTATCATCGCGCCTTGCGCGAGCCGCAGGCAGTGGCGGAAGAGGTGATGGCGTTCCTAAAAGTGCCCCTCGACATTCAAGCAATGGTCGGGCAGGTGGATATGAGGCTCTATCGGAATCGTGAGGTCCCAGACGGGGGCTGAGGGTCTCGCACTCGCAGCGACTGCCAGGGGATCTTTGGCATCGGGTAACGCGTGGTGTGCTGCAGTTTGCTCCTGGTTGACGGCAATGGATTTCACACTCTTTTGGCTGGAGTCTTTGGTCTGATTGCCCGGTCCTCCTGTTATTCGGCTAAGAGCTTATTTTTCAAAAACATAAATGCGGCCAGTTCCTTTCGCTGACCTGAATGGCGTAGGCACAAGGTGCCGGGCCCCGGCCATCGAATTGCTCAGTTATTGAGGATTGCTTGGGCGGGGGACTGGAAGGCATGGCGCACAAGGACGTTTTCTGGATGGCTTGCGATTCGACCGAGCAACTGCGAGCCGAATACGGTCCGTTTCATACCCGTGAAGAAGCCGAGGAGGAAGCCCGAAAGCTGGCTTTTGGGTACCTTCTGCGCTACGAACACCTGGTAAGCGACGAAGGAGAAATTGAAGAAGTGCGCTGCGTGTTCCTGGAGCTGGCGAATGGGCCGGTGGTTGTGCGACCGGTCAACGGTTTCCACACGAGATGCGCGACTTGTGGGGAATCGGCCGCGCACGACGTGAAATGGCAGGCGGAGGTCTGGGCTGACATCCATGAATTCGAACATTCGCGCCACCGGGTAAGAGTGTTTGAGCGCGCGCCCGGGGAAGGCTTGCGTGAGATTAGCGACGGACGGGGATTTGCGGCCTGAGCTTGCCGCGAAGCCGTTGGGCATGGCGTTAGACAGCCGTTAGATAGCTTGTAACCCTCCGGTTTGGACTCGAACCTAGCTTGCTCCACTCACGGAGCTCGCGTTTCCAGCAAATGAAGAGGCTTGCGAGACATCAGTCCGAGCCTGATCCAAGTTGCGATGACGATGGCAGGTCCTGCTATTGACAACACTATACTTAGGGCTTCCTTGAAAATGGCCACGTGATGTGGTGCTTGTCCTTTGGATTCTTCCCCAAATCTGGAGACCGCGAACAAACTCGGTTTAGGCTACACTTCTGTACGCTTGCCGGAATTCGGGCATCTGAGATTTTCGGGGTGAATTCACGTTCTTGGATGAGTTAGTTGCAAGGGGGGAGAATGGCGGCGTCGGTCTGGTCGGGATTTCTCACATTTGGATTGATTTCGATGCCCGTGCGCCTCTTTTCAGGCGCGCGCTCGAGCAGCATTTCGTTCAATCAGTTGCACCGCGCGGATCATCACCGGGTAAAGCAGCAACTCATTTGTCCGCTCGACGGCCAGGTTCTGGAGCGCAGCGATATCGTGAAAGGCTACGAGTATCGCAAGGACGAATACGTCATCGTCGAACCGGAAGAGATCAAGAAGATTGAACCGAAGACCGCTAAGACCATGGAGATCCTCGAATTCGTCAAGACGAGCGAGGTCGATCCTATCTATTTTGAGTCCTCTTACTACATGTTGCCGGAAGAGGCAGGACGGCGTCCTTATGCCCTCCTGACCAAGGCCCTTGAGGAGAGCGAGTACGTTGCGATCGCCAAGCTGACCATGCATAACCGCGAATACACGGTTTTTCTGCGGCCACACAAGGGCGGAATGATGCTGCATACCATGTATTACGCGGAGGAGGTGCGTGAGGTGGAGGGTTTTGGCGCACCGGAAGTGGAGCTCAAAGATGCCGAAATAAAGGTCGCACACCAGTTGATTGAAGCGCTGGCCGGTGATTGGGACCCGGAAAAATATCACGATAGCTTTCAGGAAAATCTGAAGAAGTTGATCGAAACCAAGCTGGAAGGCGGGGAAGTGCAGGCGGTGGAGCAACCGAAGAAACTGGCTCCGGTAGTGGACCTGATGGCGGCGCTCAAGCAGAGCCTGGAAAACGCCAAAAAGCCGGCAGCCTCCGAAAAGAACGTGGAGCGCGAGGGGGAAAGGCGAAAAAAGAGCGGCACGAAGAGGTAGGCCCGTCGTCATCAACTATGGTGTGCACTCTGCAGTCCCTTGATGCCGGTTCCAGTTCCGACCGGAACTAACGCGCCATCTGCGCGCGGAATCCGCAAACGACGCCGCGCGCATTTCCCATCCATTGTTGTTCCCGTTACAATATCGGTTTCGTGCAAACCTTACTTTCCGCGGAGTTCGAATGAAGCGGTTTTTGTGTCTGGGAGCAGTGCTCTCGGCTTGCCTCTGCTGGGCGGGCTGTGGGGAAATATTCCGTCCGGTGATTATTCCCAATCCGCCGCAGTTCCCGAGTCCCGCGGCTGTGCACAGCATACTGACGCTCAGCAATAATGGAACGCCCAATACCGGAGTGGGAGTTCCTCCAGAAACACCTTTGGACGGCAGCATGATGGTGATCGATGTTTCGGGTGACAGCGTGGTCAGCATCAAGCCTGTGGGTCTGAATCCGGTGCATGGCGTGATGCAGAGCGCAACCCAGGCGTTGGTGGTGAACCAGGCGGTGACGGGATTACCGACGCCGGCGAGCGGTTGCATAGTAACGATCGGTTCCCAGGGGTTTAACGTCTGTCCAACGCTCACGAGGCTGGTTTTCTCGGGCACTTTCATCAACAGCGTTACCACCATCACCTTGCCCACGAATTCGGCCGCAAACTTCGTGGCGACCACCGAGGCCAATCAGGCCTATGTGTCGCTGCCGAACCTCTTCCTTGATCCGTTAAACCATCCCAATAACGGCACGGTGGCGTTGGTCGACACAACAACCAATACCATCCCGGCGGAAATTATGGTTGGTAACAATCCCACTGCGATGGCTGAAACACCCGACGGGACAAAGGTTTATATCGCCAACCAGGGCGATGGAACAATCAGCGCGATAAACACCAAAGACGACTCTGCACGTCAGGTGTGCGTGAACGGCACGTGCCCGGTTGCTCCCGATTACGCGCCGATTCCGCTGGCTTCGCCGCCCATCTGGATTTCCGCGCGGTCCGACAATCAGCGCGTCTATGTTCTTGAAAGCAACGGGACGCTCGCGTACGTGGACACGTCGACCACGGCGGGTCCGGATATGTTGTACGACAATTACGCGCAGACAGTGCAGGTCGCCGGCGCAACCCGCATGTGGTACGACGTAATTCTGAACCGCTTGTACATTCCGGGGGGCACGGGAGCGGCGATCGTGGACGTTTCGCAGTCGATTCCCCAGGATCAGGTTTTTCCTGGAGGCACATTCCCGGTGATTGCGACCGTGCCGCCCAGTCAACGCTTCCGGAGCGATCCGTGCTCGCGCACGGATGCGCCGTCCACGGTTTCAGTGGTTGCAGCAACCTCTCTTCCTGACGGTAGCCGCTCTTATATCGGCTCGTACTACAGCGATGGTTCGGGCAATATCTGTCCGCAGGTGACCGTGATTGACACTACAAACAACGATATCAAGACGGCGATGGCAGTCCCGGGATTTCCGGACGCGACCATCACGAGCTCTCCGTATTACTCCCCGGCGTGCGTAGGCGCGCGGTTTCGATTCAACATGGCCGCAGGCGGAGACAGTTCGCGCGTTTATCTTACAAGCTGCGATGGCGGTAACGTGAGCATTATCTATACCTCAAGCGACTCGTTTGCAGAGAGCGCGGATGCGCCTGCCAGTGCCCGTAGCCCGATCCCGCCCAGCACCCAGGCTCCGCCCCAAAGCCCGGTATTTGCCTTTGCCGGTCCTTAGCAGGCTTACCTCAGCGGTGTCGCGCGATTCCTGTGTGGTTGGAAACAGTTAGCAGTTAGCGGCTGCCGTTTCGGGGACGGGGCGATGGTACCGCAGTGCGACGTTCATGAAAACGTTACCGCTTTGCGTGCTGAGGCATAGCACGACCGCCTCGGTATCTTCGCTGCTTTTGCTGCCCTGCTCGGAGGTGTGCAGGGTGGGCGGGTGTACGCGGAAGTGAAATCCCTGGTCGTTGAGCACGGTGACGGCATTGCCGATGATCTGGTTCGCAAGTTCACAGACCGCCTCCCGCGCCAGGTTGTCTACTCCCGTCAGTTCGGTACCGGCCAGGTGCCGAGCAAACGAGGTGGCCGCGTCGTGGTCGGCGTCGAAGATAATGCGCCCTTCTATATCGCCCGTGAGACAAACTTCAGCTGCGATCCCCTTGCGGCGGTATGCTTCCTCATCCATGGTGAGGTTCTCGATAGAAATAGGAGATTCCAGCCCCTGAGCGAGCACCGCGTCCGCCGAGTTAATGAAGGGCTGAATCAACTCCAGGCGCATGCTTAGGCTCCTGCTCCCGCGCTTTGGGAAGCGCCCTGTTCATCTCTCATTACGTACTTGACGACTTCGTAGAGAACCTCGGGTTTGACAGGCTTCTGCACGAAATGGCGGGCGCCGCGCTGTAGTGCCGCCACGATGTTTTCCTGGTAACCGACCGACGACACCATCACGATGCGTGCGCCCGGGTGTTTGCGGACGATCTGCTCGGCTGCTTCAATGCCTTCCATCTGCGGCATGGTGATATCCATCAAAACGATATCGGGCGAAAGGCGTTCGTACTCGCTGATCGCGCTGACACCGTCTCCAGCTTCGCCGGCGACGTGCCCGCCAAATGTTTCTACCATCTGGGCCAGGTTCTTGCGGGCAAACACGGAGTCATCCACGATCAGATAGCGCACCGGCTGGCCGTCACCGCTGCGTTTTACGGGTGCAAACTTTTCCATGGCACATCCCCCCATCTTTAATTAACCACGATCTGGTACCTTCGGGTAGATAACTCTAGTTACTTCCGGCACCGCTTGCTTTCCGGCCCTCCTCGCTGTGGCCGTGGTCCGCTACGCACTGCGCTTGCAACAGGTTCGGCAGGTCGTTTAGGTCTGCTACGCGCATCACGTGCCCGCGTTCGATGGCCGCCTTGGGCATGCCAAAAACGACGCAAGTCTTCTCACTCTGGGCGACGGTCAATCCTCCGGCGCTCCGGATCGCTCCTATTCCGGCGGCTCCGTCTTCGCCCATGCCCGTCATCAGGACGGCCGTGGCCTGAGAGCCGAACTCGCGGGCGACACTTTGGAACAGCACATCGACTGAGGGGCGGTGTCCATTGACGGGTTCCTCGTCCGTCAGGACAGCCACGTTGCCGAGGGGCAGTTTCTTGACTTTCATGTGCCGGTTACCGGGACAAATCAAAGCTCGTCCGGCTACCAGCAGATCGCCAGACTGGGCTTCCTTTACCCGGATGGGGCAGACTTCGTCAAGCCGCTTCGAAAACAGTTCAGTGAAGCCGTCAGGCATGTGCTGCACGACCAGGATGCTCCCGGAAAACTCGACCGGAAGCTGCGAAAACAGATACTGAAGGGCGTTGGGGCCGCCGGTAGAAACCCCGATTGCGATGATGCTGGTTGGCGCGGCCGGCCTTTGTTTCCGGAGCAGCATGCTCGGGGCTTCCTCGGGTACCAGTTGAGGATGGCCGGCGCCGTTCTGTGCGGCAGCCCGAATTTTCTTGATCAGCTCGCCAGCGATTTCCGGCATGCGAGCAGCCACGTCTGTCGGTTTGGCGACAAAATCGAAAGCGCCGAACGTAAGAGCCTTGAGGGTGATGGAAGCGCCCGCCGTGCTGTGCGAGCTAACGACAATCACCGGCAAGCGGGAATGCCGCATGATTTCCTTCAGAGTATCGAGCCCGTTCAGACCTGGCATTTCCAGATCGAGGGTGACCACATCCGGGGCAAGCTCCTTGATCTTTCTCAGGCCGAAGTGACCGTCCATGGCCGTACCCACAACCTCGATCAAAGGATCTTGCTCGAGGATTTTTGGGATCAACTTGCGCATGAGCGCTGAGTCGTCAACCACCAGCACGCGCACGGATTTTTTCAAGGCTGACCTCCTGCCGCGCTGCGCGCCCTACCGGGACGATCGGGTGAGGCTTGTTGATGGAGCAGAGGATTCAGGTTGGACAGCAGGCCGGTTTTGGGCGAGGCTCCGTTGAGGCGGCCTCGCGTAAAGTGCTCCATGAGCCCGATCAGGTTGAGAATCAGAACGACCTGTCCATTGCCGAGAATGGCGGCCCCGCTTACCATGTCGGTGGTAATGGACTGATCGTCGAGAGCTTTGATCACGAGCTCTTCTTCATCCGCCAACTCGTCCACAATCAGGCCGAACTTGCGATCGCCGTGATTAATCACCAGAACAAAGACCTTGCGGCGCACGGATTCCGGGCCAGGTTCGGGAGCGGCCCCCAATCGAAGCAGCGGCAAGACCTGGTTGCGCAGTTGCAGAACCTCAAAGTGTTCGACTTCGTGGATCTCCTGTTCGGTTGTTCGCGTGATTTCAGCCACCGTGTTCAGAGGCAGCGCATACAACCGCTCTTCCACTCGGAACAGCAGGGCACGAATAATGGCCAGGGTAAGCGGCAGGCGCAGGCGGAACGTCGTGCCGCGCCCCGCGGAAGTCTCGATCTGCACGGTTCCTTTTAGTCGCGTGAGCACGCTCTGCACGACGTCAAGGCCAATTCCGCGGCCGGAGAGTTCGGTAATTTCTTCGGCCGTTGAGAACCCAGGACGCAGAATCAGCTCCAGGGTTTCGGTTTCGGTCAGGCGCGCTGCCTCTTCGGGCTTGAGCAACCTCTGGGCAATGGACTGCGCTCTCACCTTCTCGAGATCAATGCCGCGGCCGTCATCGGAGACCTCCACTACCACCTGGTTGCCCTGGTGATATGCGCTGAGGCGCAATGTGCCTTGCGGACGTTTTCCGGCGCGTGCACGTTCCGCTGCAGTCTCAATGCCATGTCCAACTCCATTGCGGAGCAAGTGGGTCAGCGGCTCGGCAATCGCATCCAAAATGCTTTTGTCGAGATCCGTATCGCCACCGCGGATTACCAGATCCACATCTTTTCCGCATTGGTGGGCTACATCCCGAACGGTTCGGGGAAAGCGGCGAAAGAGTTGATCGACGGGGACCATGCGGACCTTCATGACCGACCGTTGCAGATCATTCAACACGCGCGACTGGAGCGCCATGGCATCGCTGAATCGGCCGTGCAGGCTGTCTTTTGGAAAGCGGTGTCCGAATTCGATCAGCGCCTGCTGCAGCATGGATTTGGCGAGGATGAGCTCGCCAACCAGATCAAGCACGCTATCAATGCGCTCGGCATCGACCCGCAGGATATTCTCGGACGCTGGCGCGACGGCGGGTGCCGCCAATTCCGCGCCGGACACCGTGTTTTGGGGCTCCTGGCCTGGCGACGGTACCTGAGTCTTGAGCTTTCCTTCCCGTGCTTCTGCAGGGGCCGTGAGCAGTTGAGCTGGGGTTCCGGTACGCTTGCGTAAACGAGCGACTCTGACATTTTGAGAAATTGTTGGAATCGTACACTTAAGCCGAATCTGCTCAGCGGACTGGTCCGAGGCGAGCGCGACATGGAGGTGACCGGCAGGTTCCACTCCGCCTTCGGGAGGGAAGAACGCCAGAACTTCTCCCAAGCCGGAGAGGGCCAACTGAAGCATCTGACAGGCGGCGATGGGCATGCCGCATTGGGGATCGAGCTGTAATGAGACGTGACGAATGCGCTGACCGTCCTCGAGCGCGCGCGCAATGGCGAGCCGTTCATACTCCGACCAGCGGAAGGTAGGCCGGAGGGGCTTGTCTGATGTCTTCGTGCCAGTTCCTTTTCCGGTCTTGTTTTCCGTTTCGGACGGGGCGTTGTCGATGACCTCCGCATGGGCAAATCGCGCAATGTCGCCGCGCAGCCGCTGGATGTCAGGAAGGCTGCTGCCGGTGCGATAGGCTCTGAGCAGGCCCGCAAACAAGTCGGCGGCGCGCAACGCAATCTCAGGAACGGCCTGGGCTGCAGCCGGGTTGTCGAGAGCCAGAACATCTTCGAATTCGTGTGCCAGTTCGCTTAACTCGCGGAAGTTGCAGGCTGCTGAGTCACCTTTCAGCGTGTGGACGGTGCGCCGCAGGCTGCGCGAGGTTTCGCGATCGCCCGGTGATTTCTCCAGGCGCAGTGCTTCCTCGTTCAGCCTCTGGACGAGTTCCTCCGCGCTTTCGAAAAACAACTGACGGAGTTCGCTCATGCGGTCATCAGGCGGGAGGCTCACATTCGCACCTCAATGCG
>Ga0335080_10000829_pt1 | contig 29224 bp, 27 predicted proteins | sample Lox_Sample_34_FD_206720 | JGI IMG/M metagenome (GOLD analysis project Ga0335080, IMG submission 206720) | Soil microbial communities from Loxahatchee National Wildlife Refuge, Florida, United States - Lox_Sample_3.4 | ecosystem: Environmental > Terrestrial > Soil > Wetlands | place: USA... | reverse complement strand
CGGGGATACTCACAGCCGCGACTTCCTGGCGGCACTCCAATATTCGTTGCCTTTCATTGTTTGCCTGCCTGTTCTTCGCAACCGCGAGCCACGGATTACTTGACGCGATGACAAACGGTGGGCTTGGAATTGCATTCTTCTCACCTTTTAACAACCATCGCTATTTTCTGCCGTGGAGACCGATTCGCGTATCGCCCATCGGAACAAGCCGTTTCCTCACATCTAGAGGAGTTACCGTTCTTGAAAGCGAAATGCTTTGGATTTGGCTTCCTACGCTTCTGCTGGTCTTGCTGATCATGGCGTTGCGGCTGGGATCTTTCTCCAGGGACGAAATGCAAAAGGGCTAGGATTGTTCAGGTTCGAGGTCGATAGTTCCGTTTTGGTCAGTTTCCAAATCCGGAACTCTCAGTGACCTTCCGTTCTGTAGTGCAACGCACGTAATCTTCACCCTTCACCACGAGCGAGTTACGGTGAAAAGACGTATGGGAATCGTGCGAAGATTCGATCGGCGACGGGAGCCGCGCTGGGCGTACAGACTTCAATGTCATGGTCTGGGGGGTCGATACGCAAGGGGAACGCTTTCTGCAGGAAGCGCACGCGCGTGAGGTGAGCCTGAGCGGAGCGTTACTCACCGGGCTTGATGCCGATGTGCGATCCGGGGACGTGATCCGGATTCTGTACGGCAAGAAAAAAGCGCGTTACCGAGTGGTGTGGATCCGTTACGACGGTGTGGGAGACAAGATGCAGGTAGCCGTTCATCGCTTTTTGGAAGATGAATGCCCGTGGCTAGACCTACTGGCCCCCGAAGCCGAAAGCGTTCCGGATGCGAGTCCCGGCGATCCGGCGAACGCTGTGGATTGACCTTCAATCGCTGTCGCAAAGACCATTGCTCGGCACCGCTGTTCACGGTTGCTTCAAAATCAGCTCCTCTCTCAGCATCCGCATGAAGTCGCCGGCTCCATTCTTGAGTAGTACATATGCGGCTCCGTCGCCCTTGCTTTCCAGGAATTTCGCGATCCGCCCGGCTGGTTTGGCCTGAACATCGCACCAGTAAACCTCGTGCCTGCGGGCGTCGCACAAGCGTAATGCAGCCATCAACCCGTCATTCCAGCCTCCATACCCAATGATGATGACATCGCGTTGCTGCAGAAAGTCGCGCAGCACGCACACGTTCTTTTCAGAAAGACCCGCCAGTTCATGCGCTGCACTCGCCGGATTGTGGCGGAGAATGCTGCCGTGGGTGTAGACGAGATGAATGGCCTCTTCCTCTCCGGGAAAAGCCGAGGAATCCAATCCCCGTTCCGGCCTGTCGGTAATCAGGTAAGTGAGACTAGCCCGTTGCAGGGCGACCTGAAGCAGAGTGTCGAAATTCGTAGTGAAAATGGTACGGCAAAATGCGGCTCCTGACCATTGCTGGCCGCATTGCTGCGCTTCCAGCAGCGCGGCCAGGTGAATGTGGGCATCGTTAAGACAATTTCTTCCCGTCGAGCCATGCCCGTGCTCACTACCGGGAGACAGTATGTACCGGAGAAATCCCCTGACGAATCGCTCGCCATCCTCTCGATCCTTCTCGGGTGGCTTCTTTAGCATCGACCCGCGTTGCTCAAGCAATTGATCGAGAAAACTCTTTCGCTTTGATCTCACCGCCTTCTTCCTGAAAAGTGCGTTTGCACCTTTGTAAGAAAACAGCGTTTGGTACGCCTTGCCCGGTTCGGCTGGGAGGTGTTCCCGGTCAAGCTCAACAACCTGCAGGCCCTCTTCCTGAGAGACTTCGTTGAATTCGGCCCAGAAACTCGCCGAATGCTTTCGAAGAGCCTCTGAGGGACGCTGCCCAAATGCTCCATCCTGATCGGGGATATAGTAGTCACCTATGGTTTCCCGCATCAGTTGGCCAGTGAGAGGTATGACTCCGCAGCTAAACCCCGCCCCCACAATCAGGGTGTAAGCGGCAGGCTCGACCGAATCAGGAGCGACCTTGTATTCGTGCCAAGTCGAAGGGCGAATTCTGGCCTGGAGTCTGCGCCGAATCTCGCTGACCAGTTCCTCCGGGGTCAATATGCGCAGGTCCCCCATTTGGGCCTCCGAATGATCTTGCTGGTAGAGTCTTCAGGACTCGACCCAGACAGTCTTCGCGTTGACGAATTCGCGGATTCCGACCTTGCCTAACTCGCGGCCGTGACCTGAGGCCTTTACGCCTCCAAATGGGATACGCGGGTCGGAGGCGACCATTTTGTTGATGAAGACCATGCCGGCCTCGATCTCGTTGATGAAACGCTCGCGTTCCTTTTCATCGTTGGTCCAGATGCTGGAGCCGAGACCAAAGCGGACATCGTTGGCGACGCGGATGGCTTCATCGATGTCTTTGACGCGAAATATGGACGCTACGGGTCCAAAGAATTCTTCGCCATAGGCGGGAGAATCTTTGGGAATTTTCGTCAGGACTGTTGGGGCATAGAAATTACCCGGACGCTTTAGCGGATGGCCGCCGGTGAGTAATTTCGCGCCGGCCTGGATCGTCTTTTGCACACCGGCGTCGATGTCCTTGACGCCGTCGGGCGTGGAGAGTGGACCGAGTTGTGTTTTCTCGTCGAAGGGATCGCCGATGTTGAGGGATTCCATCTTCGCGACGAATTTCCCCTCAAACTCGTCAGCAATGGGTTCAGCGACGATGAAGCGCTTGGCCGCGATGCAGGATTGGCCGTTGTTCTGGATGCGGGCCTGCACAGCGGTCGAGACGGCGGCCTCAAGATCTGCGCTGGGCATCACGATGAAGGGATCGCTGCCGCCCAGTTCGAGGACGACCTTCTTGATGCGCTTGGCAGCGCCAACGCCTACCTGGATTCCTGCTTCTTCGCTGCCAGTCAGAGTGGCGGCGACCACGCGAGCATCGTTGAGGATCGCATCCACCCGCGAGGAACCCACCAGCAGTGTCTGAAAGGCGCCCACGGGGAATCCGGCTTCGAGGAAAATACTCTCAATCGCAAGCGCACACTGCGGCACATTCGAAGCGTGCTTGAGCAGACCGACATTGCCGGCCATGAGCGCTGGGGCGGCGAAGCGGAACACCTGCCAGAAGGGGAAATTCCACGGCATGACGGCGAGGATGGGACCGAGTGGGAGATAGCGGATGAAGCTCTTCTTTGCTCCGGTTTCGACTACTTCGTCTGCCAGAAAGCGTTCGGCATTTTCGGCGTAGTAGCGGCAGGCCGTAGTGCATTTCAGGGCTTCGGCGACGGCCGATTTATAGGTCTTGCCCATTTCCAGAGTCATCAAGTGGGCAAACTTGTCTTTGTCGCGCTCAAGAATTTCGGCTGCCTTGAGCATGCGCTGCGCGCGGACGGCAAATGGCGTCTTTCGCTCGGCGTTGAAAGTTCTCACAGCGACCTGGAGCTTCGGCTCAATTTCGGCTTCGGTGAGTGACTCAAAGGTCTTAATGACTTCCCCGGTGGCGGGATTGATGGTAGCGATCGGCATCGTGCGGGGTCCCTTGACGTTTGCGATTTGAACTTACTCTTCGTGCGGCTGAGGAATGCCGTCCGGACGATCGAGTAAGAAGATAGTAATCTGCTGATAGGGTTTCTGGCCAACGTTGATGGCGCGGTGGACGCGTTCGCTGGGCGTTTCCCAATCGGTTTGGCCGGGATGGATTTCCACGCGAGGGTGCTCCTCGGAATCGCGGAATTTCAATTTCGAGCACGTCGCCTTCCAGGACGACCGCGACCCTGTGGTGCGGATCACAGTGCCAGGACATGGCCTCGCCGGGTGGGACTCGCCCAGATGAACGAGGGAGTCAATATATCCCTACGCAGGACGGGCTATGCGGGGCGAAGGTGAGGGCCGTGCGAACCTCATCTCGACTTCGGTCTTGGGAACGAATGGTCGTGTTCGGTGGGACGATGATCGGGATGTGTCCACACGTCGCGGAGGTCGCCGAATGCTCCCATAGCGAAGAGGAGGACAGCTGCCGCCGCACAGACGAGCATTAATGACAGAAGCATGGTGTCACCCCCGGGGTGGTGACTTTATGCTCGTACAATAATCATAACCGTGGTCGGTTTTCAATGACCTGGATCACACGAGGTTGAGTCGCTCGGAAGAGGATTCCTGACGGCTGACAAATAAACGACTCATAGTTCCGATAAGGAATTTTGATCGCGTGAAACCGCCAAGAACACACTAACTTCTATATCTCCTTGGTTTACAATGAATGGTTTCCAGCATTCATCCCGTTCCTATCAGGAGGATTCTCATGAAGCTTACCCCGGGCAAACTGGCCGGCCTCAAGAAGGTCTCGAACGAACGCGGCGTCATCGCAGCCGCGGCCATGGATCAGCGCGGCTCGCTGCAGAAATCGCTGGCCAAGGAAAAAGGCGGCGAAATCACCGACGCCATGATGGAAGAGTTCAAAACACTGGTGACGGAAGTCCTCACGCCGCATGCCTCGGCGATTCTGCTCGACCCTGAGTGGGGGCTGCCGGCCTCCAAGCGCCGCGCCAAGAATGCCGGTCTGCTGCTGGCTTACGAGAAAACCGGGTATGACAAAACCGGGCCGGGCCGCTTGCCCGATCTGCTGGATCACTGGTCGGCGCGGCGTCTGAAGGAAGCAGGCGCCGATTGCGTGAAGATTCTGCTGTATTACACCCCGTACGATCCCAAGCACGTCAATGAGACAAAGCATGCCTGGGTGGAGCGCATTGGTGACGAGTGCCGGGCGAACGATATTCCCTTCTTCCTCGAGTTTGTTGGATACGAAGAGGGCGCGGACGAGAAGGGACTTGACTACGCGAAGAAGAAACCGCACATCGTGACAGAAAGCATGCGCGAGTTCTCGAAGGATCGCTATGGCGTCGACGTGCTGAAGGTCGAAGTGCCGGTGAACATGAAGTTTGTCGAAGGCGTGAAATGCTTCGGCGGGACGAAGGCCTACACGAAGAAGGAAGCGATCGATCACTTCCACACGGCGGCCAAAGCTGCGACCAAGCCGTTCATTTACCTGTCGGCGGGTGTGAGCAATGCCGAGTTCTCCGAGACGCTGGAACTCGCCGGCGAATCAGGCGTGAAGTTCAACGGTGTGCTCTGCGGCCGCGCAACCTGGAAGGATGGAATTCCGGTCTATGCGAAGCAGGGTGCGGCGGCTTTCCGCAAATGGCTTGAGACCGAGGGCGTAAAGAATATTAATAACGTCAACGACAAGCTGAAGGCGGCGACTAGCTGGCATTCGATCTACGGAGTGGAGCTGGTGCACGCCTAGTTCGACTGTTTGGAAGCGGGGCGGACGCAACCTCCGCTCCGCTTCAACGTTTCCTCCGCTACTTGGTAGGTCTTATCGCGCTTCGCGCGCAACCGCGGACGAAGGCGTCCGCGGCTACACAGTCTGAAGGTACACAATCCCGCTAGAATGTCTGCATGGCTACCGTGCTTATCACCGGTTCCTCGGGCGGGATCGGGTACGAACTCGCCAAGCTGTTCGCCCGCAACCATCACAACCTGATTCTTGTGGCACGCAGCGGCGATAGACTCGTGCAGATCGCGGCCGAGCTGCGCATGCTCGGCGTTCACGTGAACACCTGCGCACTTGACCTCGCCGCACCGACCGCCTCGAAATTTCTCTTTGATCAGGTAAAAAGCGCTGGGCTGATGGTCGACATCCTTATCAACAATGCCGGTTTCGGCGCCTTCGGTGAGTTCGCGCAGATGCCCGAAGAACAGATTCTTGGCCAGATTCAGCTGAACATCACGACACTTACCCAACTAACCCGCCTCTTTCTGCCGCCGATGCTTTCGCGGCATAGCGGACGGGTCATGAATGTGGCTTCTACGGCGGGATTTCAACCAGGACCGCTCATGGCCGTTTATTACGCCACCAAGGCCTATGTGATTTCATTCTCGGAGGCGCTTGCGAACGAAGTCCGAAATGGTGGCGTGAGTGTGACCTGCTTTTGCCCGGGCGCGACACACACTGGATTTGCCAAGCGCGCAGGCAACGACAAGTCTCGCTTGTTCAAGCAGTTTGGAGCGATGAGCTCGGAGAAAGTTGCGCTCGATGGGTATCGGGCTGTGATGGAGGGGCGCACTCTGGCGATCAGCGGCGCGCATAACTGGCTTGTCGCGCAGTCTACACGGTTTGCCCCGCGGAAGCTGGTTACCGCGATTTCACGCTGGATTGGCGAGCAACCCGACCTAGAAACCCGGCAGCGATGATTGCGCGCTTTGCGCGCAACCCCGGACGAGGCGTCCGGGGCTACACGACTCGCCCTTACACCTGCGCCGTTCCACCGTCGACAAACAATTCAGCACCCGCGACGAAGCTGGCATCCTGCGAGGCAAGAAACACCGCGGCTTTGCCGATTTCCTCCGGCTGGCCCATGCGTCCGAGAGGAACCATGGAGGTCAGCTGAGCTTTGATGCCGCTGCGCTGTTCGTCAGTCTCGGCCAGGCCGTCGATAATCGGCGTTTCAATTGGGCCTGGACTGATGGCATTGACCCGAATGCGGCGTTCCTTAAGATCTGTCGTCCAACTGCGCGCGAATGAGCGTACCGCGGCCTTGGTAGCCGAATAAACGCTGAAAGCCGGCAAGCCTTTCTGTCCGGCAACAGACGCATTCAGGATGATCGAGCCGCCATCCGGAATCAGAGGCAATGCCTTCTGCACCGTGAATAGCACGCCTTTCACATTGGTATTAAACGTCTGTTCGTACAGCTCCTCCGTAATGGTGCCGAGAGGAGCGAAGCTGCCTCCTCCGGCATTGGCAAAAACGATGTCCAGCCGGCCTTTTTCCTGCTTGATCTGGTTGAAGAGGCGGTCAAGATCGGACAGGTTTGAAGAGTCCGCCCGAACGGCTTTAACCTGAAACCCTCCAATGGCTTTGACGGCCTTGTCTAACTCTGACTGACGACGACCTGTGATGTAGACGTACGCTCCTTCTTTCACGAACTGCTGTGCGGTAGCTAATCCGATTCCGCTGCTGCCGCCAGTGACGAGTGCGATTTTGCCTTCCAGTTTGCCTGGCATGACTTCCTCCATTCTGCGGTTAGTTTTGAACCGTATGGTTCAGATGTGAGCGGTTCTAATTGGATTCAGCTTTTTTGAACTGGATGGTATAAAACTGCATCGAAGAAAGTATGGGTCCGGTTCCAACCAATCCGACCAAGATGGGTCGACCAAAGGAGTTCGAGGAACAGGCCGCGCTCGATGCGGCGATGCGGGTTTTTTGGGAGAAAGGATACGAAGGCACGTCGCTCGATGACCTGACAGCCGCCATGAGGATTAACCGTTCGAGTTTGTACTCCACCTTCGGAGACAAGGAAGCACTGTTTCGCAAGGTAATCGATCGTTACGGGGAAGGCCCTTTGGGCTTCATCCATGAAGCATTACAACTCGCCACCGCGCGCGCCGTTATTGAGGGTCTCTTCCGTCGGACAGTGGCGTTCCTGGCCGACCCTTCTCATCCCCGTGGATGTCTCTCGCTGCAAGGAGGGTTGGCTTGCGGGAGCGGCGTCGAAAGCGTCAGGGAGGCCATGATCGAGTGGCGACAGAGCGGGCTCGTCGCCATCCAGGAGCGCCTGCAACAGGCGAAACGAAATGGCGACCTGCCGGCCGATACCAATCCAAAAGACCTCGCACGCTATGTCGTGGTTGTGATGAACGGTCTGGGAGTACAAGCAGCGAACGGCGCCACGCCGCGAGAGATGAAGCGCGCAGTGGAGGTGGCGCTGCGCACATTGCGCACTTGAAGAATCGGCAAGTCTTGCATGCAGGATAAAGAATCCGTGCTGGGCGCGTGCTTTACAAATCACTACGCACTCTTTTCACACCTTTACGGCAACGGCGATATCGTTCTTGTCGGTGGGCGAGTCTAATTGCCGACAGGCGGGTTTTCTCCAGTGAGATCCGCCGCAAACCGAAAGCGCTACTTCACGGCTTTCGAGGGGAGGTGCTCCATGACCTACCGTCACCCCTGCCTGCAAAAACTCTCCAACTTCATTTCACCCAACCCCAGAAAAATCGCCTCAGTCCTGCTCCTGATGCTCACGCCTTTGGCGTTCGCGCAAGACCAGGACCAGGGCGACGAAAAACAAGAAAACCGTCGACTACAAGATGAGGCTCGGAACTTGAACATCACAATCCCTGCCGGCACCCATCTGGCACTCGTACTGACACAGCCTGTGCAAAGCCGGTACATCCGGCGAGGAGACGACATCTACGCGCAAGTCACTTCGCCCGTTGATGCACAAAACCAGGTCGTGATCCCCCCGGGCACGTTCGTACAAGGAACCGTGGACAAGATTGAGCGCAATGGCGGACGTGGAGAATTGCGTCTGCAATCGATGGCCATTACCTTTCCCGACGGTTACGTAACTCCGATTTCCGGGCCCATCACGCTGGAGACCACCGATGGGTATGCCATCAAAGATCCGGGCTCAAAGCGCGGGGCAACTGCCATTCTTCTTCCGGTTGCAGGTGTGGGAGCGGGGGCACTGATCGGCCACTCGGTGGGCACTTCCCAATCCACGTTGACCTCGAGTATTCCACCAGGCTGTAGCCCGGCGCAATTTGGCTGTCTCAGTTCGAGCATACCGATCCCGGGGACGAAAGGCAGAGACACAGCGATTGGAGCTGCGATCGGCGGGGCTGCAGGGATGGTCGCCTCGATCGTCACACTGACCAGTTCACGACATTTCTATGTCGATGCGGGCGCTCCGGTTGGAATGACCTTGCAGCGGGCGGTCACGCTGCCGCAGGACGAAGTGGGGAAAGCGGTGCGGCAGTCGCTGGAACATGAGGTGGCGGTGCAACCGGTCACGCAACGTCCTCTGCCGCCGGCGCCAATAACTCCGGTGAATCAAAACACGTGTTACACGCCGGGAACTCCTGGCACGCCGCCCACGGTAATACCGGGCACGCCGGGACCGGACGGCATCCCGGGACCGCCGACGATTATTCCGGGAACTCCACCTACGCCGGGGACGCCATATCCCTGTCCGTAGACGGGGTATAGGGCTGGGGGGCTGGGGGCCAGTGGTCAGCGTTAGGGGTCGGGTTTCTACTGGCCACCGATCTCGGGACCACTGACCATTTGCTCGCGATGTATGCTTATGAACGTAAGCCACAATACATCGCATGCCCACTCTTATCCCGCAACCCACACGTATTGAAGCTGCTGGCAATAAGCCGAAGATCATCGAGGAGTTCATCGGGCGTGTGAACTCGAAGACTTCGGCGGCCAGTGTGGCGCATATGCGCAGTCCTCAGGGATGGATTGAGCCGGGACAAACTCCGGAGTTCGATGAATTCACCATAATTCTGAAGGGAACACTCCGTGTGGAGTATCGGGGCGGCACCCTCGATGTGCATGCTGGGCAGGCAGTTGTTGCTCACGCGGGCGAGTGGGTGCGCTACTCCACTCCGGACGAAGGCGGAGCAGAGTACATAGCTGTCTGCCTGCCTGCATTTTCGATGGAGAGTGTGCACAGGGACGATTGATGCGACTCGCGATTAACGCGATTTCGGCTGTGGGGCTTTGGAATCGACCGGCACGTCCACCGTTCCGACCTTCCCTGAGTTCACATCGAGTAGCATGACTCGAACCTTGGCGGACGACGGATCGAGTTTGAGATCGCTCGTCAGCGAGACCGCCTGATCGGGCTCTTCCTGATACGAATCCTGGGCCAATCGAAGATCGGTCTTCGAGGTATTCGTCACAAGGTCTTCGCCGGAAGCGCGTTTCTGGATGAACCAGACCTGCACCTTGCCCTGCATCTTCCCCTCTCCCGCCGACCACTGCACTTGATCCGCAGGAACGTGCAACATGAAGCGGGGATCAGCAGCCGGGCCGGGTTCAACCTGCACGTTGAAATGAATACCGGAATACTCGAGCGGCGAAGATGCTAGGGTGGCCAACACCTCCCGCTGTTCCTGCGCATTCGGACGCACGGGCAAGGTGGCACGATAGCTGGAGCGGAAACGCAGGCGAACTCCTGAATGCGAGGTCTTGACTCGGAGCTTGTGTAGCTTGCCAGTCCAATCGCCGTGACGCGGATAGTAGTCGAGCACATAGACAAGCCCGCGGTCTGCCATCGCCTGGCTGATCGCATCCTCCAGGCGATTGGTGTTGCGATAGGGCACTCCTCCGGTGGCGGTAGCGACCACAGAAAGAATGTCCCCGCGCGACTCCTCGTGGTCTGCCTTAATATCGGCGATCAAATCACTGGGTTCAGTTGCGTTGTCTGGATCGAGTAAAACGCCCCGTGCATCTACGGTATACACGGCGACGTTCGCGTCATTCAGTCTGTCGATCGCCTCTTCGACGGGCGGGTATCCGTCCGGTGTGCTCAGTCCTGCAGTCATCCACAACAGGCTCTTGCGTCCACGCATAGGGCCCAAGCGTTCGGAAATCACGTGCAGGGCCGATAGAGTACGAGCTATCCTTTCGTGCTCTTGGGCGCGGAATTCCTTGATCAAGCCCTTCCGCATCATTCCGTTCGCCAAGGCGTTTGATGTCTTTCGCACAGAGAGTGGCGGGCCGAACCCTTCCGCACGAGGATGGAACTCGGCTTCAGCAATCCTGCTGAGCGAGATGGAACTGGTGGTGAAGTCGCTCACGACAGCGAGATCGTCTCCCAGGATCAGCAGAGCGATCGGCGTTCCCTCTTTCATGTGTTTGAGAGATTGCACGAGTGCCTTCTCCATCGAACGCTGATCTTCCGGTGGAGTATTCAGAACATCGAAGAGGATCACGGTAGGAACCACGTTATCGGGGCGAATGTTCGAGAAGATCGGTGTGCCAGTCTGTTTGGCAGCGTCCGCGATGGTGTTTCCCATATCACTCTCTCCCGCGCCGCGCTCAACGGATATGCGGGCGATCTTTTGGGGAACGCCGTCGTCGAGCAGAGTAAAGTCTTTCGCCTCAAGACCAGAGACCGGGTTGCCATGCTTGTCTTTCGCAATGACGTCAATTTGCACCAGCCGAACGTTGCTTCGGATAGTGACCGCCGGTGAATCGGCGGGCGTCTGCGCGCAAAGGGACGAAATCAGCAGAAGAGTGCTCAGCCAGCTAAAAGTTCGACGCGTTAGACCAGGGCAAAGAAAGGACACGGCGGCCTTCGAAGATGGATCAAAGAGTTCCCACCCGGGGCCCGCAGAGGACGGCCACAAGATGTGGATTCATCTTACGTGAGGGTTATCTCCGGAACAAGGGGAACGGGGCGTTCTTGGACTTGCATCCCCTGGGAGGGGGAGCCGACGGGCTATTCGAGTGACTGAATTCTACTCTTGCCGTGCGTAGTACCCTGTGCGCGCCCTCACGCGAAGGAGTGACGACCACGTCTTTGGTACGAGCACTTTCACGCTGATCTTGTGCCATTTTCCGTCGCGGGAGCGCGTCTGTGGCCGGTACGTGAGCACGTACTGATGACGTAGATGCGTCCCGATGGCGCGTGTGACCTGAGGCAGCTCGGCCAGGTTGGTCAATGTGTAAGATTGCCCGCCAGTCAAGTCCGCTACGCTTTCCAACAGCATCGGGCCGAGCAATTCCTCTTGGGTCAGCGCATAGCGGTCGTAGGTTCCCACGGCATAAATCTGAACGTCGGCTTCTCTGACCGTATTTTTCACATCGTGCTCGGTATAGCGGCTGTGATTGTCTCCACCGTCGGAAATAATGAGCAGGGCGCGTCTGCTGTAACGGGCATCTTTCATCTTGCGAATGCCCATGTAAATGGCATCTAGCAGGGAGGTGCGGCCCCGTGGCTGCGCACCCAGCAGGGCGTTCTCAATCTCCTCGGGACGCTCAGTGAAATCCGCCACGAGATGGGGGTCGTCAGAAAACGTGATCATGAAGAACTCATCCTGGGGATTGGAGGCTTCGCAAAACTGGCGTACAGCCTCCCGGGCGCGCTCCAGTTTGTTGATCATGCTGCCGCTGACGTCCATGATGATGCCGATGGAGATTGGGGTATCTTCAATGGAGAAGTTCTTGATCTCCTGCGGCTGTTTATTCTCGAAAAGTCGAAAACTGGCGCGCTCAAAACCGGTAACAGGGCGGTTCATGGCGTCGGTAATGGTAACAGGAACGGTGACCAGTTCGACGTTCGAACGGATGAGGCCGATGCCGTTTGGCAGATGAGTCCCACCAAAGGGAGGTTCAGTAATGCTTCTTTCGCGCGGTGCAACGTGAATGTCGTTGATGGAAGTCTGAGCAATTGATGATGTTGTGAAGATCAAAAACCCCAGGAAAGAAACGACGGCGCAGGGGAAACGAACACCGCGGAACATTGTCTTGCACCTTTCAAGAGAACTGCAGCAATCCGGAGCTTGGTTGAACTCGGACGGAAAGGCTGTTGTAGGAAGAATCCGGTAAGACCGAGGAAAAGAAACCGCAGGCAGGTTTTAAGGTTAGGCGAGGCTTTCAGTCAGTTCTGCGTAATATCCGGTGCGGGCATTGATTCGCAAGAGCGACCATTTTTGGGGTAGGCGCAGTTTTACGCTGATCTTATGCCACATTCCATCCCGCATCGCTTCCTGCGGGCGATAGGTCAGCACGTATTGGTAGCGCAAGCGGGTGTCGATGGAGCGGGTAACCTCAGGTATTTCTGCGACATTCGTCAGGATGAAGGACTCTCCGCCCGTCACCTGGCTGACCGATTTCAACAGTTCCGGACCTAAGCGCTCCTCCTGGGTGCTGATGTAACGATCAAACGTGCCCACCGAGTAAACCAGCACATCACCTTCCCGGACCGCGCGCTTGACTTCGCGATCGCTGTAGCGGCTGTGATTGTCTCCGCCATCGCTCAGGATCAGCAGAGCGCGGCGCGGGTAACGAGCGCTCTTCATGCGCCGAATCCCCATGTAGATGGCGTCCAGCAGAGAAGTGCGGCCTTCTGCACGGAGTGTGAGCAGCGCGTTCTCGAGTTCCTCTGGCCGATTAGTAAAATCCACGACCGAGCCGGGATCGTCAGAGAAACGCAATGAGGAAGAACTCGTCCGCAGGATTGGACGCTTCACAGAATTGACGAACGGCCTCCCGCGCCCGATCGAGTTTGTTCGCCATACTGCCGCTCGCGTCCAGAAGGATTCCGACCGAAAAGGGAGCATCCTCGCTTGAGAACTTCTTGATTTGCTGGGCTTTCTTGTTCTCGAAAAGTTGAAAGTTGTTTTCATCGAGTCCAATGATCGGACGATTCAGGGAATCTGTGATGGATACGGGTACCGTTACCAGATCAGCTTTGGCTCGGATGACTGGGACTCGCGGTTCGGGTAAGGCGGTCGCCAGTTCGATCCCTCTAGGCTGCACCGGGATGTGCACATCGTTGGTCGCCGATTGAGCATTGGACCTCACGCTGGAAGTAACTGCGAACAACAAGAGTGCCGAGCAAGAGACGGATCGCACGGGGTGGAGCATGGCTGGTACCGTCCAGAGTCAATCCAGCCTGGCAATCGAACTCTGATTGCGGGGGCTGTGATTGCCCTTGTAGGACGAATTCAGGAGGCGGGCAAGGAGAGACCGTGTGGGAGGCAAACGGAAGTAACCCACACTGGAACGATCTGGGCTAGAAAACGACTCTGAAGGTTACTCCCATTCGATCGTGCCCGGCGGCTTCGAGGTCACATCGTAGACGACGCGATTGACGCCTTTGACCTCATTCACGATCCGGGTAGAGATGGTCTTCAGGACTTCGTGCGGAAGCGGCACCCAGTCGGCGGTCATGCCGTCTTCAGAAGTCACCGCACGGATCGCGCAGGTGCAGGCATAGGTGCGCGCGTCACCCATCACGCCGACGGACATCACCGGCAGAAGTACCGCGAAGGACTGCCAGATTTTGGTGTAGAGGCCGGCTTCCTTAATCTCGCTGACAACGATGTCGTCGCACTCGCGCAGCAGGCGGAGGCGCTCCGGCGTGACCTCGCCCAGGACGCGCACGGCCAAGCCCGGCCCCGGGAATGGCTGGCGTCGCAGGATCTCCTCCGGCATGCCGAGTTCGCGTCCAATGCGGCGCACCTCGTCTTTAAACAGGTCCTTCAGGGGTTCGACCAGCTTGAGCTTCATCTTTTCGGGCAGGCCGCCGACATTGTGGTGCGACTTGATCACCTGCGAAGGGCCACGTACGGAACGGGACTCGATGACATCCGGGTAGAGAGTTCCCTGCACCAGCCACTTCACCTTGCCCTCGGTTTTCTCGATGCGGCGGGCTTCTTTTTCGAAAACCTTGATGAACTCGTTACCGATGATCTTGCGTTTTTTTTCGGGGTCACTCACGCCAGCGAGCTTGGTAAGGAACCGCTCGCTCGCGTCGACTGCATCGAGGCGAAGACCGAGTTTATCGCGCAACGTAGTCTGGACTTTTTCAAACTCGTTCTTGCGTAGCACGCCGTTATTGACAAACACGCAGGTCAGACGTGATTTGCCCTTGGCATCGCGCAAAGCACGGTCGACCAGAACTGCCGATACGGAGGAATCCACTCCGCCGGACAGAGCGCAGATAGCGCGCCCGGTGCCGACGTGCTGCTTGATCTGCTCGACGGTTGATGTAATGAAATGCTGAGGCGTCCAACTGGGCTTTGCATGGCAGATCTCAAAAACGAAGTTCCTCAGGATCTGCGTGCCCTGCGGAGTGTGATGCACCTCGGGATGGAATTGCACGGCATACCACCTCTTGGCAACATTCTGGATTCCGGCGACGGCATAGTGCGTCTTCGCCATCAGTTCGAAGCCGGGAGGAAGTTCCAGAGCCTCGTCGCCGTGCGACATCCAGACTGCCAGTTTTTTGGCGAGTCCCTGAAACAGGACGGAATCTGAAACAATGTCGATTTCGGCATGGCCATACTCGCGTTTGTCGGCCGGCCTGACTTTGCCACCGAGCGTGTGCACCATGAACTGCAGGCCATAGCAGATGCCCAGGACGGGGACACCCAGGTCGAAGACGTGCACATCGGCGGGCGGTGCATCCTTGTCATATACGGACCACGGGGCACCCGAGAGCACAATGCCGACCGGGTTGTAGCTCTTTATTTCCTTCAGCGACGCAGAGCATGGCAACACGGCAGAAAAAACATTCTGCTCGCGGATACGGCGCGCGATGAGCTGGGTGTACTGGGCTCCGAAATCGAGGATAACGATCGATTCGGTTACGGAAGCTGGATTGAGCGGGGATTTGGATTCCACGAGTGAGTTTCTCAAATTCGGGGAGAGAGTGTAAAGGGAAGAGCGGAAGTGAATGAAATAACGAAAGGTCTAGTCCGGATTGCCAATCTCCGACTCACGATCCAACTCCCCAGTTTGCAGCGGGAAAGCAGCAGAAAGAGCTAGCTTTCACTAAACCCCTGAGGTGAGGGGAACGTCGCTCAAGATGAGTTCATCGCGATCGATGCCTTCCGAAGGCCGAATTGTGGGAGGCGCGCTGACGGACTGGATCGGAGCGGGTAGTGCCTCGGGCATGTCAGCAATGCAAACATATCCAGCGAACCTGGCCGTGTAGAGCCAATCGGCTACAGCAAAATACACGAGCGTCACGATGAACACACCGAGTGCGACTATCCTCCAAGGCAGAAGTCCCGTCAAAGCTAAGGGCACCGATACCACGGTGCTGGCACCCACCAAGGCGATCATGTGAGCAATGCCTGTCCAGGTGCCTACCGCGCAGACCGCGCCCGTACGTTCGCGGCACATCGCGACAGCACTGGAGATAGCACAGATCGCATCCTCGGCGTACCGCACCACAAACACGGTTGCAAGCGAAAGCAGCCAATTCAGCGCGTAACAACTCACACAGACAATCCCGGCCATGGGCACCAAAAGCAGAAAGGCCAATCCCGGTTGAGGATGAGTTGGGGGGGACGCGAAGCCGGCAATGATTGAAGCACCCGCCAGACCGACCAACGCCGCCAGAACCACAGCCGCACGCAGAAAGTTCAGCTGCAATAGTACAACGGCTCGAGCCTGAGTCGAAGATTCCCGTGCATCAACTTCGTGAGGTAAACCTACAAGGCTGAGATCGCGAAAGCGGTTGCGGAAGTACTCCACCATCGCCTCCAGAATGGCTAACCGGCCCAAAGATGCGGCCACCATCCAGATCACGGTAAGCAGGACGATCGCCAGAGTCAGCGACAACACGCCACGGGCTAAGCTGCCCCGCAGGATGTGGGCAATGGCCTGGGACACGAGAACAGGTTGTCGCGTGCGCAGGAACAGCAGTTCACCACTGGTTACTGGCAGCGTATGAAGAAATTCGAAGAATCCGAAAAAACAGAGGACGATGGCAGTGGTGCCGACAACCCAACGCCAAGTGATCTCAGCGAGGGTGAAAAGCGGACGCCGGAAGGCTGCCCGGAATCCCTCCAGCGTTGGCGAGACGCTTGACATGCAGTAAGCATACCCCAAGCGATTTCGCGGCGTTAAGCAGACTAAGAAAAGGCCTTAGTGAAATCTCGGGGCCACACTTAATATTTTTGTTTGTATCGCGTAACGAGATATCTATCCATCTCCGGCGTGAGTCTATGCATCGAGATAATTAAGAAACCACAATAGTGAGGACGATCCCGCAGGTGGGGCAGCAGGGACATTCTTTTGGAGGAATCAATTATGCGAACCACTAATTATCTCGCCTCAATTGCAGCACTGACACTGGTCTTTTTACTGCCTGCATTTTCGAAAGACCTTAATTCAGGCAAGTTCAACCTCACACAAAGTGCACGGATCGGTTCCACGGTCCTGCAACCCGGGCACTACACAGCGGAGTGGAGCGGATCGAATAATGACCTGAACGTGACAATCTTGAGCCATGGGAAGACTGTCGCGACGGCACATGGTCAACTGAAAGAAATGCCGGGTAAGTCTCCTTACACTTCTGTCACGACCCATACTGGGCGCTACAACACTCAGCAAGTGGACGAGATTGACTTCGACCACCGAAGTGAGGCATTGATGCTGCCAGGGGCGTAATCCGTTACACAACTCAAAAGGCGGGCCAACTTGGCCCGCCCCTTTGTCCGTCTCGTTTCGCTACTTCACAACCAGGTTCACCATCTTGCCGGGCACGTAGATCCTTTTCACGATCTGTTTACCGGCAATGGTGGACTTTACCTTGGTATCGGCGATGGCCCGCTCGATTACGAAGTCTTCCGTCGCATCGGCAGACACAACGACCTTGCTGCGCAGCTTGCCATTGATCTGCACGGGAATTTCGATCTGCTCTTCTTTCGCTAACTCGGCGTCATACTTTGGCCAGGACGCACGAAGCAGGGCCCCGGATTCTGCAAGCATCTCCCACAACTCATGCGCGAGATAGGGTGCGAAGGGTGCGAGCAACAAGATGAGATTCCGCTGCACTTGAGCCACGATCGGAACGGGAACGGAATTTTGGCCGATCGCCTCTTCCGCGGCATATAACGTGTTCACCAACTCCATGATCGCAGAGATGCAAGTGTTGAAGTGCCAGCGTCCCTGGAAGTCATCACTCACGCGCTTGATCGTCTGATGAAGCTTACGCTGGATCGCGCGGGCCTCCGGGGATAACTCCGCTGGAATCCCATTGCGCCATTCCGGACGATCCGGATGAGCATTTCGGACGAAGAAGCGGTACACCCGGCCCAGGAATCGCTGGATGCCTTCGATACCGGTATCCTGCCAGTCGAGATCACGGTCAGGTGGAGCAGCGAACAAACTATACAAACGGGCGGCGTCAGCTCCGTATCGGGCCACCATTTCGTCTGGTGAGACGATGTTGCCCAAGCTCTTCGACATCTTGGCACCGTCTTTGATCACCATGCCTTGAGTGAACAACCGCTCCACCGGTTCGTCATTGCCAATCATGCCGAGGTCGCGCATGAACTTCGTCCAGAAGCGGGAGTAGATCAAGTGCAGAATCGCGTGCTCGACGCCACCAATGTACTGATCGATTCCGCGATCACCGAACCAGTACCGCGCGACTTTTCCGTCAAAAGGAGCGTGATCGTTGCGGGCATCGGTGTAACGGTAGAAATACCATGACGAATCGACAAACGTGTCCATGGTGTCGGTTTCGCGTCGTGCGGAACCGCCGCATTTCGGACAGATCACGTTCACGAACTCCGGGACTCGCCCCAACGGAGATCCACCTGTCAACGTGATCTCGATATTATCGGGCAGGATCACGGGCAAGTCTTTCTCCGGTACAGGAACGATGCCGTCCTTCTCGCAGTACAACATTGGAATGGGAGTACCCCAGTAGCGCTGGCGCGAGATGCCCCAGTCTTTGAGACGGTACGTGACCGCGGCTTTTCCGAAACCTTGCTCTTGGGCGAAGGACGACATCTTTTTGATCGCGTCGTCACATCGCAACCCGCTGAACGGCCCGGAATTGATCAACATGCCGTCATGCGTGGTGAAGGGCAACTGCGGCTCAGCCATCGTCTCTTCGGGATCCTCCGTCACGGGAAGGATGACCAGACGTATTTCAATTTTGTACTTCTTGGCGAAGTCGTGATCGCGCTCGTCATGCGCCGGGACGCTCATGATCGCGCCGGTGCCGTAGTCCATCAGGATGTAGTTGGCGATCCAGATTGGGATCCGCTCGCCACTGAAGGGATTGATGGCGTAGCGGTGCGTGTTGACGCCATGCTTTTCGATCTCGCCGATGTCGCCAGACTCTTTCGCTTTGCGCTGCTCGTCGATCAACTGCTGTACCGACTCGCCCAAGGGCTGGTTGTAGCGGGTGAAATCGGCGACCAGGGGATGCTCCGGAGCCAACTGCAGCGAAGTCGCGCCGTAGATCGTGTCGACACGCGTGGTGAAGACGCTAATCTTTGAACCGGCTGGACCGGCGTTGCCTTCAAGTTGGAAATCAATGAGCGCACCTTCACTGCGACCGATCCAGTTGCGCTGCATGGTGCGTACTTTTTCGGGCCAGCACTCGAGCTTGTCCAGATCGCGCAACAGTTCTTCTGCGTACTTCGTCGTGCGGACGAACCATTGCTCCAACTCGCGCTGTTCAACCGGCGTATCTTCATGGCGCCAGCAACACCCGTTGACGACCTGCTCGTTGGCCAACACCGTCGCACACTTCGGACACCAATTCACTTTGCTCTTCTTGCGATAAACCAAACCCTGCCCGTATAGCTTCAAGAAGAACCACTGGTTCCAGCGGTAGTAGTCCGGCAGACAGGTGGTGACTTCACGCGACCAGTCGTAGGCGAAGCCGAGACGCTTCATCTGCGCCTTCATGCTGGCGATGTTGCGGAGCGTCCATTCACGCGGCGGGGTGTTGTTCGAGATAGCGGCATTCTCTGCGGGCAAACCGAACGAATCCCAGCCCATGGGATGGAGCACGTTGTAGCCGTTCATCCACATGTAGCGGGCGAGGGCATCGCCGATTGCGTAATTGCGCACATGCCCCATGTGCAACACACCAGAGGGGTACGGCAGCATTTCAAGCACGTAGTATTTTTTCTTGGTCGAGGTCGTCTCGGCGGCATAGAGAGAGGCATCCTGTTGCCAGCGCTCGAACCACTTCTTTTCGACGCTCTGGGCGTCGTAGCGTTCGTCATATGGGCGCGGGACGGGCTTGCCGGTTGCGGGTGCATTCGTCACAGCGTTCGCAGATTTTTCATCGATCGCCATAGTCAGGAACTATCGCTGATAAATAAACCTCTATTTTACACGCGGGATCATGGCATGCCGCTTGAGCGCGGCGCCTCGGGAGCCGAAAAACACGAACCACCGAGGCACGAAGGATCATGAAGGAAACAATCTTCTAATAAGTTCTTTCTTCAAGTCCTTTGTGGATAGATGTTTGTCAGCACGTTACTATCCGACTAAATTGACGAGGCTGCCGATTGGCGGCACGGCAATCGTAATCTCGTCTCCAGACTTGAGCGAGAACGAGTCCGGTGGCACTATCCCTGTCCCCGTAAATAGAAAACAACCTGACGGGAAACTGCTGCTGTGATACAGATAACGCACTAATTCCCGCGGAGTGCGCTTCATCTCTTTAAGGGTGGTTGCACCGGAGAACGCGGTCTTCCCGCCACGTCGAATCTCGATGCTGATTTCGGTTGAGGAGGCGAGGGCTTCCTCGGAAACCAGAAGGCATGGGCCTAGCGCACAACTGCGGTCGTAGACCTTGGCTTGCGGCAGGTAGAGGGGGTTCTCGCCTTCGATGTCGCGCGAACTCATGTCGTTGCCGACGGTGTACCCGGCAATCTTGCCGCCCGGGGTCACGAACAGCACCAACTCTGGCTCGGGCACCGACCAGGAGGCATCGCTGCGGATCGCCACCTTGGCTCCGGGACCAACCACCCGATGCGGCGTCGCCTTGAAGAACAACTCCGGGCGCTCAGCCTGATAGACCCGGTCGTAGAAGTCTCCCCCACCCGCGCTCTTTGATTCCTCCATGCGTGCGTCGCGGCTACGGAAGTAGGTCACGCCAGCGGCCCAGACCTCCTGGCTGAGGATGGGCGGCAGGAGATCCTGTGGCGAAGGAGACTCCATTCGGCGCGCCTGAGCGATTAATTGACGGAGATAGTTGGAGAGATCCTCACGCACGACAATTTCGTCCCATGAAGACGCAGCGATTTCGTAAAACTGGCTTTCATGCTCGACAGTGAAGTGCCGGCGACAGCGAAAAAGTTTCATGCAGGAGAGTATCACCGCCTAAGACATCCCTGACAAGTTGCGGGGCAGACTAGCCGGACACCAACTTCTTCAGCGCATCGATATTTCTACGGTCATCCCCGGGTTTGTCGATTGGCGTTTCCGCAATGAATGCCGCATGCGTAAGACGGAGATCATTCAGCAATCGGCGAAACGTTTCCCTGCCGATCATTCCTTTTCCAATGTGCTGATGGCGATCGAGCCTTGATCCGCGAGGGGCCTTGGCGTCATTGCAGTGCCAGACTTTCACGCGGTTCAGACCGATGGTTGCATCCAGATACTGCAGGGTTTGACAAAGGCCCTCTTCGCTGACAATGTCGTATCCCCCAACATGAGTGTGACAGGTATCGATGCAAGCGGCCACCGGAACGATTCCCTGCAGTCGCTCGAGTACCTCGGCGACCTGTTCGAAGCTGCCGCCCAGCGAGAATTCAGCGCCGGCCGTGTTCTCGATCAGGATGCTCAGCCCACTTTTGGCAAGATCGAGTCCCTGCGTCGAAGCGGCGATGGCAGCAGCAGTGCGCAACAGTCCCTGCTCTCGGTCGGTTCCGCGGAAAGATCCGGGATGCAGCACCAGGTAATCAGCGCACAGCGATAATGCCCGGACCACCTCTCCGCGAAATGCCTCCAGTGACATTTTTAGAAAGCGCTCATTCGAGCTCGCGAGATTCACCAGGTAATTCGTGTGAATGACAAGCGGCTTCAGATCATACTTCGCGCGGAGGCGGTTCATTTCGGCGCACTGAGGTTCGCCGAGCGTATAGGGCGCCCAGCGGCGCGGGCTGGAAGAGAAAATTTGCAGTGTGTTGCAGCCCAGACGGTAGGCTCGTTCGGCCGCGTTCTGCACGCCGCCGGCGGTCGAGGTGTGGATGCCGATACGGCGGGAAGTAAGGCGCGGCGGGCGTTTCGGAGCGGCGCGTTTCAGGATGTCCTGTTCTTGCGCCATGGAGCGGGGCATATGAAAAAAGTATAGATGCCTTTCGCGGACACAATGCTTCATTTGCGGTGCAGGTAGGGGCAGGGTAGACTGATCGGTGCGGCTTCTCCTGCAGCCGTCCGTCCCTACACAGTCTTTTATTTAGGGTGAATCTATGCTGGTCGTCATGAAGGCGCAGGCTACCGAAGAACAGGTCCGCGCCGTTTGCCAAAAAATCGAAAAGCTGGGCTATCGCGCCCATCCGATGCCGGGAGCCACCCGCACTGCCATCGGCATCACTGGAAACAAGGGCGAAGTCGAACCGGGTACGCTCGAGGAGATGTCGGGCGTTCAGGAAGTCATACAGGTTTCGAAGCCCTACAAGCTCGTCAGCCGCGACGTGAAGGAAGAGAACACAGTGATCCGTTTTCCGGGCTCTGGGGCGACAATTGGCGGTATTGGGCTGGCGATTGTCGCAGGGCCATGTGCTGTCGAGAGCCGCGAACAAGCATTCGCGGTGGCCGAGCGTGTCCATCGAGCCGGGGCTCAATTCTTCCGCGGCGGCGCCTACAAACCACGCACTTCGCCTTATACGTTTCAGGGACTCGGTGAGGAAGCTCTACAGATCATGGCGGAAATCCGCCAACAGTTTGGGATGCGGATCATCACCGAGGCCATTGATCATGACTCACTCGACCTGGTGGAAGAATACGCCGATGTAATCCAGATCGGCGCGCGCAACATGCAGAATTTCTCGCTGCTGAAGCGGGCCGGACGGGCGCGGAAGCCGGTACTGCTGAAGCGTGGGATGTCGGCTACGCTGGAAGAATTTCTCATGGCGGCTGAGTACATCCTCAGCGAGGGGAACTACAACGTTGTGCTATGCGAGCGCGGTGTGCGCACCTTCGCTGACCACACGCGCAATACATTGGACCTTAGCGTTGTACCTGCAGTGCAGCGGCTTAGCCATCTGCCAATCCTGGTCGACCCCAGCCACGGCACCGGGAAACGCAATAAAGTTACGCCACTCTCACGCGCTGCGGTCGCTGTGGGCGCTGATGGATTGATGGTCGAGGTCCACACGCAACCGGATCAGGCACTCTCCGACGGGCCACAATCGCTCTTTCCCGGTCAGTTTGACGAACTGATGAAGCAAGTACGACAGATCGCCGCGGTCGTGGGCCGGAGCGTGCCGGAGATCGGGGTGAGGGAGACAGTCGCCGCAAAATAGGTTCCGGAAGCAGATTCCTTGAGTGCCCTATCCCTGTCCCGATATTTGGGAAGGGTGACAGCTTTGACGTCCTGAACTGTCGGATAGAGTGTCAGAATCTCCGGTCTGTTCCTGGGACGAGCGCAGAGACAAGGACGGGGCTCCCTCTCGACTCCTGTTCTGCTAAGCTTTCTTCTTCTCACAACTGACACTGCCTTGCGGAAGCTCCTGTTCATCGCTGTTCTGTTGCCCATCCTAGTGGGGCTGGGGTGGTGGTATTTCCGCGAGCAGCGGATGCCGGATTACGGGCCAGCCTTCCGCGAGTTTGCCTACGTCACCAATGGCAAGAGTAATACCGTTAGCGTGATTGATCTGCGATTTTTCCGGTTGTCCAAGACATTGCACGTCGGAGCCGAGCCGACGGGGATTGCGGCCAGCGGCACGAAGAATGAGGTTTATGTCGTCAACAGCGGCTCAAACAATGTCAGTGTGATTGATGCTGAAACGAACAATATCGTGGCCACGATCGGCGTGCACGGACGCCCATACTTCATCGATGTCTCCCAGGACGGGAAGCGTGCTTATGTCGCGAACTCGGGTTCCTCGAATGTGAGCGTGATTGATCTGGAGAAACGGATCGTGGTCGGCAACGTGCATGTGGGTGCCTCTCCGGGGTTGGCGCGGGTTTCACCCGATGGCGCAACTGTGGTGGTTTCGAATCGCGGGGACAACACGGTATCACTCATCGATGCGAATCAACTGCGCGTGCGGTCGACGCTGCCGGTCTGCAAGCAGCCGGAGGACATTGCAATTCTGCCGGACTCAAGCAAGGCGTTTGTTTCCTGTTCAGGAACGTCGCAGGTGGCATCGATTCAACTCGCCACGACGGACCCGAAAGTTCAGCCCAAAAAGGACGATCGCGTGCTGGCTCTACTGGATGTTGGTCGCACGCCCGTCAGCCTCACGCTCAAGCCCGATGGCGGCGAGCTAATCGTTTGCAACTTCGACGCGGACAGTATCTCCATCATCGAAACCGGAAATGATGAGGTGGGGAGCAGTCCGGAGATCGGGCAGCATCCCTCGCGTGGTGTCGTCACGCTGGACAACTCGCGGCTGTACGTCTCAAATTTTGGATCGAACAGCGTGGCGGTTTTCGATATCGATATTGGCCGTCTTATCGCTACTCTGAATGTCGGCAGCCATCCTGATGGTTTGGCCCTGACGCCGGATCAGAACTACTTGCTCGTACTCGGGACCGGGTCTGGGGACGTCACCGTCATTCAAAAGCGCAGGCCGCGCAAGCTTGAACCCAGCGAATATTCCCTGCTGACATTGATTCCCGTGGGCGTGCAGCCGAACGGGATCGTGATCAAGACGTTTCTTGCGACGAAGTAGCCCCGCTACCCTCGGTCCACTTCACGGTTTTGCTCACTTGATGAAGTAGCCTGAGACTCTCCACTTGCCGTCTTTATCGAGCATAGGTGTGACGGTCTCCAAGGCGTTCTGCTTATGCTCAAAACTTGTTTCATACTGCAGGACGACATACTCACCATCGGGCGCACCGGGTAGCGATTTCGTGTAGGTAGCTGACTTCAGTTTTCGGGATACGAGTTTCCCTAATGGTTCCCGTCTCGCAGTCAGTGCGCTACGCCACTGGTCTTTGGTGACGGCGGCTTTGAACAATTCGGCCGCCGGATCCCAACTGTCTGCGTATTTGCCGCTGTCGACCAGCACGAGCCAGGAATCTGCCGACTGTTGAGCCAGTTGCTCCGGCTTGGTCTGCGCTGTTGCGATGAAAGTGCATGACAAGAGGACGAGCAACGAGACAGATATGGGCTGATGTCTGGTCATAACCCTCCTTCGAATATGAAAGTGCCTACGAGTTCGCCTCGCGAGCTCGTTCTCCCCCACGACGTGAAAGTTCATGCGCCCCGTTTCTGCTTCAACTCCGCGAGCAATTGCTCGATGCGGTCCTGCTTCTCAAGAGCAGCAAGACGGTCTTCGATGTTGTCGGCGGCAATCTCCGACTTGGCCTGGCTCATGGCTTCCGAGTGCGCGACTTTGCGCTTCATGCGGTCGAAAGCCGCTGCCTTTGAACCATCGCCGGATGCGATGCGTGCGTCGCTGGCCTTGCTGATGGCGCGGGCGCGGCGCTGTTGCGCAATCAGGACATCGGACTTCGCTTCGGCTTCCGCCAGTTTCTGCTCGAGTTGGCGCAGCGCGGTTTTGAGATTCTCCACCTGCGCTTTCTGATCGGCGACCTGCTGAGAAAAGTTCTCGCTTAATTCACGATAGCTTTCCACGCGCTGCAGTGAGGCGCGGGCCAGATCGTCTTCCTTCTTGTCCACAGCTAGTTCGGCTTTGCGCATCCATTCGCTCACTTTGTCGGAGCTTTCTTTCTGCTTCTTTTCGAGCAGATGCTGGTCGGCGATGGCGATCGCGACCTGCGTCTTGACCTGCAAAAGCTGGTTCTGCATGTCGAGAATAACCTGCTTGATCATCTTTTCGGGCTCTTCGGCCTTATCGATCAGGTCGTTAAGATTTGCCCTGACTAACGTTGCAACTCGCTCTAGTAGTGCCATGGTGAACTCCCTTCTTCAGCTTCTCGCTGCTGCTTCTGGTTTCTAGCCGACCTGCGAGGTCGGCCCTCGCCTCAATTGGTGGGCGCGATGAACTGCCTCGCATTCGGGACAGGGAGGCTGCTTACGCCTGGAAGACAGCCCGATCACGAGGCCGATGGCGACTCCGATCGACAACCACACACCCATGTTGCCGGCCAGCACCCCGGCGACTGTGCCCAACGCGGCTCCCAGCGCAATTCCCAATCCTGCGTACTTCGGCTTGCGGTTCATAGATCACTTCCATCCTCATGTCAATTCCGCTTCGCTCGCGGGACGGGCGAAGGCGCCCGTCCCTACACGAGCGTTGCGCGACCCCTCGTCTAGGCTTTCGGCAACGGAGGCTTGGGAGCCTTGTCACCGATCTGCCGGATCTTGCCCAACAATTCAGAGAGCGGCATACCCGAGAGCGTCTCGAAGAGCGCAGGGACCTGAGCCGCCATCTTGGTAATGTCGCCGGTGATCTTGTTCATCCCGGCGGCATCGCCGTTGCCTGTGGAGACCACCGTGATCTTGTCGACGTTCGCCAGCGGACTGGCCAAGGCTTTCACGACCTCCGGCAAACCTGTAATCAGCTTGTCGACGACTGCCGCCTGGTTGTACTCCTGGTAGGCCTCAGCCTTGACGTTCATCGCCTTGGCTTCGGCTTCGCCTTTCTTGAAGATGATCTCAGCCTCGGCTTCGCCTTGCTGGCGGATCGAGGAAGCATGACCTTCGGCCTCGGCCATCAGACGCTGCTTCTCTGCCTCAGCAAGTGTCTGAATGCGCTGACGCTCGATCTCGGCCTGCTTTAGCACGGTTGCGATCAACTCTTTCTCGCGGCGGTTGATTTCGGCTTCCTGTACCTTGACCTGCTGCTCTTTCTCGACCTGCTGGACCTTGACCTGTTCGGCGATGACCTGCTGTTGCATGATGTTGGTCTGGATGTCATAGGCTTTGTCGGCCTGCGCCTGTTGACGTTTTGTGACTTCCAGGTATTGCGCTTTCTTCACATCGAGATCCCGCTGGGCCTCGGCCTGCTTCGCCATCGACGCGGTTTCAGCGGCAACACGCTCCTGGTCGGCCTGGGCCTTTGCCACAGCTGCTTCCCGCTGGGCGAGCGCGCGTTTGATCGCTGTGTCACGATCGGCCTCGGCTGCCGCCACATCGGCATCGCGTTTGATACGGGCGACGTCGGGACGTCCCATGTTGGTGATGTATTCGTTCTTGTCCCGAACTTCCTTGATGGTGAACGAGATGACTTCCAGCCCCATCTTGTTCATGTCGTCCGCGCAGGTGGAGCGCATGCGGTCCGAAACCATCTCCGGCTGCTTGACGATCTCTTCGACGGTGAGTTGGCCGATGATGCCTCGCAGGTGGCCTTCCATAACCAGACGGATTAAGCCTTCCCGTTCCTGGTCGGTCTTAGTGAGGAATTGCTCGGCGGCGGTGCGGATGGATTCATCATCGGATTTCACTTTGATTTGTGCGACCGCTTCGACCGTTACGGCGACGCCTTGTTTGGTGTAGAGGTCCTGCTGTGGAGCTACATCGAACGACATCAGTTCGAGCGAGAGACCGCGACAGACCTGGAACATTGGCAGGACAATGGTGCCGTGTCCTTTCACGACGCGTGTTCCACCGACACCGTATACGATGAGCGCCTCATGAGGACCAGCCTTTCGATAGACGCTCGCGATGCCCCTAATGAGAAAGAGAATGGCCAATACAGACAACCCGGCGACGATCCAGATCACCGCCCAGTGTGAAAGTCCTTCGAACATAAATGCCTCCTCCCAGAAAAGCAGTTCCCAGTTCTCAGTTGTCAGTTCTCAGGTTCCGATTGGAAGAAGCCCGTTGTATCGGAGCGGCTAAAGCCGTGTTCGTGGGGACATTGAGCGCGACGGCAGGAACCGTACCATCCCCAAAGCCTCTTCGCGTAACAAGGTTTACTGAGAACTGGGAGCTGCTCTTACCGGGTCCTCCTACTGACTCCGAGCTAATTTGCTGCCCGTGCAGATTGAACTTCACAATCGAGTAATTGGCATACGTGCAAACGGCGACTACGAAACAAGCAATGACCAGAACCGGCCAGAAGGCAGCCGGCTTCAACGTGTGGATGATCAGCATGGCTACGGTGAAGAGCACGAGCATGACCAGCAGTATCTCGAGACCGAGTTGCGCCGCGGCATCGCGCGAGGTGTAACCGTTGGGCTGCCAGGCCGCATCAAAGTGTACGGCCATACGCACGGGCAGCCGATCCCAGGCGCTCCAATACATCCATGCGGAAACAGGAAGCGCCAGCCACATCAGTAGGATCAACAGCTTGTGCCAATTGCGAGCCATAGGTCTCCTTGCGATACCTACTCCGATTTCTCCGTGGATCGGGCTTCATCCAGGCTCGCCTGAGAGTTCGCTCCAAAGGTGGACGTAGGCAATTCCCTTTTCATAACGCGTCACGACAACCTCCGCGCCTTTGGTGATCGCACTGCCATCGTCACTGCGGGCACCGCAGACGCGTCGCGTTCCCATCTGCGAATAGATCAACTCGCCCGTACCTCCCTCGCGAATGGGGACGGAGAGCCTGCCGAGCGCTCCGACCATTTCAAAGTCCGCGGGATCGAGAAATTCCTGGTCCGACATCAAGATCTTCGCGAGAAAAAAGAAAATGATGGCTCCGCCAGCTAGCCCAGCAATCGCGGCCAGCAGAAGAATCAGTCCCACCCAAAATGCCGAAAAACGGGTCAGCAAATAACCCGTGCCGCCAAACCATGACAGGAATGCAGCGATGGCTGGCGGATTGAATGGCGAAACGCTCACGCCGTGGGCCGTATGGGCCGCTCCGTGGGCTTGCGCCGTAGCCGGAGCATTGGTTCCTGCGTGACCTCCGGCAACCGGTCCTTGCCCGATCGGCCCGTGGGGCAAGCCGTGTCCGTGAAAGTGAGGGAGATGCAGCTTCCCAAACCGCGAACTTCCGAACACAAACGAAAAGAAGCTGAAGCAAAAACCGACCGCAAAACAGATCAGGTAGAAATCTGACCAGGTCATCGGATTCGCCTCCCTTCGGTGCGCTGATGGTTTCCTGCGCTTGGCAATTCTGGACGCAAAGCCTCCAATAACCGCTCTGCGAGGCCGGGCGTATCAAGAATCGCTCCCAGCAGCAGAAAGCAGCGTCTCGTATCTTTCTCGCGCGCAGCCTTGATGAGCACGTTGCTCAGTTCTCGGTCGCCGGCGAAACGCTCCGAACCTTGGAGCAGCCATACGTCGAGTTTGCCCTCGGTCGTGCGCAAGTCGGAGGTTAACTCGGTGTGGTAGCCCTCGGGATCATCCACCAGAAATCCGGGGTGCACCTTGAAGAATTTGGCAAGCAATGCGCGCGAGGACTGCGTCATGTGCGGCCGCGAGCCGTTTTCGATTTGCGAGAGATATGACTGGCTGATGCCTTTGCCCCTACCCATCTCTTCGCGAATGGCACGGACAATCTCCAACTGCGTCATGGGGCGGCCCAGACCGCGAAGCGATCCTTCAACCTCGCGCAGGTAACGGATTTTTTCGCCCAGCTTCACGTTCATGCCCGTGCTACTTCTCAAATCGTGATATGTATATTGCAATTTGCAACTCTTGTCAAGATTTGTATCTCCAACAGCAAGAATGGGTTGCAGAAAGGAGTATCCACGCTCGCTTTGACCAGGATGAGAAGTCTTAAAGTTGACATCGAGCCAGTGGTTCTTGACTCGCGACTGAATCGGCACACAATCGGCATAGGGGGGCGGGTCGCCCCGCCTCCCCTGCCACACCACCGGACATGCGGGTCCGCATCCGGCGGTTCGGCGGATTAAGCGGATCGCACGACCATGGGCGGAAGGCCAAGCTGGGCAAA